>Ga0209048_10000644_pt1 | contig 36506 bp, 30 predicted proteins | sample FrelakmetCRP12CR_FD_187146 | JGI IMG/M metagenome (GOLD analysis project Ga0209048, IMG submission 187146) | Freshwater lake sediment microbial communities from the University of Notre Dame, USA, for methane emissions studies - CRP12 CR (SPAdes)... | ecosystem: Environmental > Aquatic >...
CGACGCCCGCAGCCTGGCGCTGATGTTCCTCATGCCGACCATCATGCTGTTCCTCTACGGCTATGCGATACGCCTCGACATCATGGCGGCACCGATCGGTATCATGCAGGAATCCACTGATGCGGCATCCGACGAGCTTGCCGCACACTTCGCCGCGAGCCACGCATTCGAGGTTGTTGTCCGATACCGCGACCGGAACGCACTCGCCGCTTCGATCCAGCAGGGCAAAGTGTGGGCGGCGCTGGTGATTCCACACGATTACGCGCAGGCCCTCGCGCGCGGCAACGCAAAGGTCCAGCTCATTCTCGACGGCACCGACGCCAACACTGCGCGGCTGGTACGCAACTATGCACTGGCACTTGTCAATGCCTACGCGGCGTCGATCAGCGGGACGACGCCATACATCGCCATCGAGACGCGCACCTGGTTCAACGAGTCGAACGAGAGTCGTTACGCGATCGTGCCGGGGGTCATCGTACTCGTGATGTCGGTTGTCGGTGCACTGATGACCGCGCTCACCATCGCTCGCGAAATGGAGCTCGGCAACATCGTGATGCTACGCACCACGCCGCTATCACGAGCTGAATTCCTGATCGGCAAGCTCTTGCCCTATTTCTTCGTCGGCATGATCGACGTGCTGGGCGCGGTCGCCGCCGCGGTGCTGATCTTCGACATCCCGCTGCGCGGATCGGTTGTGGCGATCGCCTCGGTGTCGGCACTCTTCCTGTTGGTGGTGATGTGCCAGGGAGCGCTGCTTTCGCTGATTGCCGGCAATCAAATGCTCGCGAGCCAGCTCGTGCAGATCACTACGTTCCTGCCCGCCTTTCTGCTTTCCGGTGCCATCTATGCCATTGGCAACATGCCGCTCTGGCTGCAATACGTGACGGTCATTTTCCCGGCACGCTACTTCGTGGCGTTGTCCAAGGGAATCTTTCTGAAAGGCATCTCGCCGCTCACGCTCTGGCCCGCGGTGGCGGCGCTGGTGGCGCTGCTTGTCATACTTGCGACGCTGCTCTACCGGCGGGCAGCACGGCTGGGACTCAACACATGATGCGTCGGCTAGCCGCCGTGTGGGGACGCCTCCGGGCGCTTCTGACGAAAGAGTTCCTGCAGCTCCTGCGCGACCCGCGGATGCGTTTCACGCTCATCGTGCCGCCCCTGATCCAGCTCTTCATCTTCGGCTATGCCGCCACCTTCGATGTCCGGCATGCCGAGGTGGCGGTGGTCAATCATGACGACAGCCAGCAAAGTCGCGAGCTGTTGTCCTCGATTGTTGCGACAGGGCACTACACCCTTCGCTTTGTCCCCACAATTGCGGCGGCGAGCGCTTTGATGGACGCCGGATCCGTCGGTGTCATCGTGCAGGTTCCGGCCCGGTTTTCGGAGGAGCGGCGCATCGAGCTGATCGCGGATGGCTCGGATCCCAACACCGCCCAGCTCGTCGTCGCCGAGCTGGCCCAGATCATCGGCCGATATGCCGCCACGCAGGCAAACTATGTGCCGCCAGTGGCCGTGGAGGAACGGGCGTGGTTCAACCCGAATCTCGAGGATCGCTGGTTCTTCATCCCTGGCATCATGGCCAACGTCCTGTTCGTCAGCACCATGATGCTGACCGCGATGATGGTGGTGCGAGAGCGCGAGATCGGAACACTGGAACGGTTGATGGTCACGCCCGTGGGCCGCCTCGAGTTTCTGATCGGCAAGATGGTCCCCGTTGCCTGCGTCGGCCTCTTCGACGTAGCGCTGATCACGACCGTGGCGCTCCTGTGGTTCGGAGTGCCGCTACGCGGGAGCGTCGTTGCACTCGTCCTCGCGAGTCTGGTGCTGCTCGCTAACACCCAGGGGCTGGGCCTGCTGATTTCCAGCTACGCGGCGACGCAGCAACAGGCGATGCTGAGCGCGATGTTCTTCATCATGCCGATGACGGTGCTCTCGGGGTTTGCATTTCCGATTCGCAACATGCCGCAGAGCGTGCAACTGCTGACATGGATCGATCCGCTGCGCTATTACCTCGTAGTCGTGCGCGACATCTTTCTCAAAGGCGGTGGAATCGCGGACCACCTCTTCGAATTCGGAATGATGATACTTCTCGGCTCATGCGCGCTCGCACTCAGCGCCGTCCGGGTCCGTTAAGCGCAGGCAGGGCGTCCTTGGAAGGGGCCCGCTGTCCCGGCCGGGTGTGCGCGTGATCGGCACCCTGATGGCGCCAGCCCAGCCGCCCGCTGCCATATCCACCCATTTATCGAAATCCCTTGGCTATCCTAACCGAGGAAAAGTGGCCAGCGTTCGCGACCGTGCCGCTGGTCGGGATCATCCGCGCCCGGCGCATAGCCTTCGCAGCGGCGGGGACTATCGCTTACGGGTTCGTAGTTCCTGTGTGCCCTAATTCCCCCGCGCCGGCCAGCAAGGCACAGCCCACGTCCGGTTAGGTTCGGGCATTGGTGGCTGTGCCGCCGTTCATCATCGACAGGGACATGCAAGATGCCGTCCGCTTCGGCGGTGGTTCGCCAGCAAATCAGCCCTGCATCAGGATCGGCTAGCGCCGCCTTCGTCGCGTCTGCAATGTCGCCCGTCGCCCATCCGCGATGCGCGTCAATCGACTGCATCAGCGCCCCGCAATTCCACCACTTCGACTTCGGTCGGTTGCGGTAGCCGTGTCATCGCCCGTCGTTGTCGACCACCAAGTGGATCCGCGCTCGCTTCTCTGGAACCCACCCGTCGCCTCGGTGATCGCGGGCGTCTTCCCGTGCAAGGGCCTCCTCGAACTGCTCCTCCAGGGAAGGCGCGACCGTTGCGTCCCAATCCTCGAAGAACAGCATCTTCGCCACACTCATGCGCTGGCGTGCGGCCGCGTACGCGTCTTTGCCTTCACCGCTTCACCTATTAGGCGATAGCGGGATCAGGACGAAGAGGTCCTCCTGTCTTTCCGCTCTACGATCCATCAAGGCCCGAATGGTAGGAGTAATGACTTTTTCGATCATGAGCAGCATGGTCAATCGTCCGCGTCGAGCCCCTGCTGCACCATGTCGGCGGCGCGCAGTACCGCGCGCGCCTTGTTCTGCGTCTCGGTCCATTCCGACGCCGGCACCGAATCGTGGACGATCCCGGCTCCGGCCTGTGCGTAGAGCATCCCGTCCTTGATCACCGCGGTGCGAATCGCAATCGCCGTATCCATGTCGTCGTGGAAGCTCACATAGCCGACCGCGCCGGCGTAGATGCCGCGGCCCGTGGGCTCGAGCTCGTCGATGATCTCCATCGCGCGGACCTTGGGCGCGCCGCTGACCGTGCCGGCGGGAAACGCGGCGCGCAGCACGTCGATGCTCGTGAGCCCGGGCTTCAGCGTCCCCTCGACATTGGAAACGATATGCATCACGTGCGAGTAGCGCTCGATCACCATCCGGTCCGCGAGCTTGACCGTGCCGGTCTGCGCGACCCGCCCCACGTCGTTGCGACCCAGGTCCACGAGCATCACGTGCTCGGCAATCTCCTTGGGGTCGGTCAGCAGTTCCCGCGCGAGCTGCTCGTCGGCCTCTCTCGTGGCACCGCGCGGCCGCGTGCCGGCGATCGGCCGCAGCGTCACCGTGGGGCCTTCCTTGCGCACGAGGATCTCGGGGGACGCGCCGACCACGTGGAAGTCGCCAAAATCGTAATAGAACATGTACGGGGACGGATTCAGCGAACGCAGCGCCCGGTACAGCGACAGCGGCGACGCCGCGAAGGGCCGCCGCATCCGCTGCGACAGCACGACCTGCATCACGTCCCCGGCCGCGATGTACTCCTTCGCCCGCGCCACCGCGCGCTGGAAGCCGTCCGCACCGAACTCGCTCTCGGCCTGCGTGACGGCCGTTGCCGTCTGGAACGGGATCGCGACGGGTTCGCGCAGCTTGCGGCGCAGCGCCTGCAGCCGGTTCCTCGCCCTCGCGTAGGCGTCGGGCTCGCCCGGATCGGCGTAGACGATCAGGTAGATCTTTCCCGCCAGGTTGTCGACGACGGCCAGCTCCTCGGTGAGCAGCAGCTGGATGTCGGGAACGTCGGCGAGGCCCGGCGTCGGCGGCGGGGCCCTTCCGGCGAGCTTCGGCTCGATATGGCGGACGGTGTCGTAACCGAAGCAGCCCGCAAGCCCTCCGCAGAAGCGCGGCAGACCCGGGCGGGGGGCGGCCCGGTAACGACGCATGAACTCGCCGACGAACGCCAGCGGGTCGCCCTCGTGTCGCTCGACGACCGTCCCGCCGTCGTCGACCTCGATCGCCGTACCCCGCGCACGGATGCGCACTCTCGCCGGCAGCCCGATGAACGAGTAACGGCCGAACCGTTCTCCGCCCACCACGGACTCGAGCAGATACGTATAACGCTCGTTGGCGAGCTTGACGTAGAGCGACAGCGGCGTATCGAGGTCCGCGAACGACTCGAGAACCAGCGGAATTCGGTTATACCCTTGCGCGGCCAGCGCGCGGAATTCGGCTTCGGTCATGGTGCTTCGACGATCTCTTCAACGCGGACAACGGAGCAGTCGGGGACTGCGTGGGGCATCGCACTCGGGCGGCGACGCCACAGGGCACGTGCGGTCAGCGCCAGCGGCGCCAAGCGGTCGTGCGCCACCACCGCGCGAACACGGCGGGACCCTTGCGGTTGAAGATGTCGAAGCTCACGGTGCGTCGGGAGGAACGAAGCGGACGCGGTCGGCGACCGCTGCCAGCGACGCGACTATACCATCGGCCGCGAGGTTTTGCACCGGCTCCCCCTCGTTGTAGCCGTAAGGAACCACCAGTACCGGGCAGCCCGCGGCGCGCGCGGAGAGCACATCATTGATCGAATCGCCCACCATCAGCAACCGGTGCGGCGGCACGCCCATCGCCTTCGCGGCGTGGAGCAACGGGCCCGGGTCGGGTTTGCGGGTCGGCAGGTCATCCCCGCCGATCAGGAGCGAGAAGAATTGTTCGATTCCCGCCTGCGCGAGGTGCGGGCGCACGAACCGTGCCGCCTTGTTGGTCACGACGGCGAGCGGGAAACCCATCGCCCGGAGGCGTTCGAGCCCTTCGATCATTCCCGGAAACGACCGCGTCTCGCGGCCGAGGTGCGCCGCATAGTGTGCCTGGTAGCGGCCGAGCGCGTACTTGACTTCCGCTTCGTCGACTGCCTCGGGCGACACGCCCGTCGCGCGCGCGAGCACTCTGCGAACGAGGTTGGGCATTCCCTTGCCGATCATCGTGCGGATCACCTCGGTCAACATCGCGGGATGACCGAGCTCCGCAAGCAGCGCGTTGACCGACGCCGCGAGATCGTGGATCGTGTCGAGCAGGGTGCCGTCCAGATCCAGAGCGACGGCGCTGACCACGAATATGCGCGCGCCGGCCTCCGGATTCATCGCCATGGCTGCGCGGAAATGTTCGGGTCAGCCCGCCTTCGCGAGCTCGGCGCGCATCGTCGCAATGGTCGCCTTGTAGTCGCCGGCGCCGAAGATCGCCGAGCCCGCCACGAACGTGTCCGCCCCGGCCTTCGCGATCGCCGCGATGTTGTCGACCTTCACTCCGCCGTCGACCTCGAGCAGGATCGGGCGGCCTGTCCGCTGCTGCGCGGCTTCGATGCGGGCGCGCGCGAGTCCGAGTTTGGCGAGCGCCCCCGGGATGAACGACTGGCCACCGAAGCCCGGGTTCACCGACATGATCAGCACGAGGTCGAGCTTGTCGATCGTGTGGTCGAGCCAGTCGAGCGGAGTTGCCGGATTGAACACGAGTCCCGCCTTGCAGCCACACTCGCGGATCAGGCCGATCGTGCGATCGACGTGTTCGGACGCCTCCGGATGGAAGCTCACGATCGCCGCACCGGCCTTCGCGAAATCGGGGACGATGCGATCGACGGGCTTCACCATCAGGTGCACATCGATGGGAACGGTCGCGTGACGCTTGAGCGCCTCGCATACCAGGGGCCCGATCGTCAGGTTGGGAACGTAATGGTTGTCCATCACGTCGAAGTGGAGAAGGTCGGCACCGGCGGCAATCACCGCCCGCGCTTCGTCGCCCAGTCGCGCAAAATCTGCGGACAGCAGCGATGGTGCGATTCGGTACTCGGTCATGGGTTTATAATCGTTTCAGGAAATGTTTGTGCAGCGCCTATGGGCGAAACCAGAAAATACGAGATCACGGTCGGGGTGAATTCGGCGTACCTCGCCGATCAGTCGGACCCTACGCGCAACCAGTACGTATTCGCGTACACGATCACGATCACCAACACCGGCGCGGTGGCGGCGCAGCTCATCAGCCGCCACTGGATCATCACCGACAGCGAACATCAGGTCCAGGAAGTGAAGGGGCTGGGAGTGGTCGGCCAGCAGCCGCTGCTCCAGCCCGGCGAGAGTTTCGAGTACACGAGCGGCACCAGCCTGCCCACGGCGGTAGGCACGATGCGCGGCACCTACCAGATGGTCGCAGCGGACGGCACGACGTTCGACGCCGACATCCCGCTCTTCACCCTGTCCATGCCGCGAGTGCTGCATTAGCGCGGCGGCGCGTTGCCGACATCGTTCTTGGTTCCGCGCGGCGGCTTTCTGCGTTTCGGCCCCATCGTCCAGCTGACGATGACGACCGCGAGAAGCAGCGCGACCATCGCTTCGAGGAAGAACCATTCCATCGCCTTGCGGCTCCTTCGCGCACCCGCTGCGCTCGCCGCGGCGGCGGCGCTCGCGGTCGTTACCGGCTGTGTCACCGTCCCGCCGGCTCCGGTCCCGCCTCCGGTCGCCAAGCCGCCACCCGCCGTAACTCCGGCGCCGACCGCGGCACCCTCGCTTCCCGCGATCTACGCGCCGGCCCCCTGGAGCGCGCTCCCCGGCTGGCGCCAGGATCGGGTCGACGAAGCGTGGTCGGCATTCCGTGCGGGCTGCATCGCGCTCGTCGCCTCCGCAACGACGCAGGCGCTGTGGCAGGCACCGTGCACCGCAGCAGACGCCATTGCGCCGAAGGATTTCGACGCCGTCCGCGGATTCTTCGAAAGCCATTTTAGCCCATATCAGGTAATCGCCGCCGATGGCCGCGACACCGGCATGATCACCGGCTACTACGAGCCGTTGCTGACGGGCAGCCGCGTGCGCTCACAGCGCTACGGTGTGCCGCTGTATGCGCCGCCGGACGACTTGCTGACGATCGACCTTTCCGATCTCTATCCCGAACTGAGGGACAAGCGGCTGCGCGGCCGCATCGAAGGAAAGCGCGTCATCCCTTACTGGCCGCGCGGGGACATCGAAAACGGCAAGGCGCCGTTGAACGGCAAGGAGCTCGTCTACATCGACGACCCGGTCGAAGCGTTCTTCCTGCAGATCCAGGGTTCGGGCCGCGTCCGCCTTGCCGAGGGCGGCATCATGCGCGTGGGCTACGCGGACCAGAACGGGCACCCGTACCGCTCGATCGGGCGCGTGCTCGTCGACCGCGGCGAATTGCCGCTCGAACGCACTTCGATGCAGGGAATCAGGGATTGGGGCCGCCGCAATCCGGAGAAGCTGATGCCGCTGCTCGACGAGAACCCGAGCTACGTGTTCTTCCGCGAGATTCCCGCGCCGGCGCCAGGCACCCTGGAAGCCGAGATCGACGGGCCGCTCGGGACGCTCGGCGTGCCACTCTTGCGCGAACGCACGCTCGCAGTCGATCCGCGGTCGATTCCGCTGGGCGCGCCGGTGTATCTGGCGACGACGCATCCGCTGTCGACGCGGCCCCTGCAACGATTGATGCTGGCGCAGGACACCGGCGGCGCCATCCGCGGCGCGGTGCGGGCCGACTTCTTCTGGGGCTTCGGCGAGTCCGCCGGACGCGAGGCCGGGCGCATGAAGCAGGACGGTCGGATCTGGATCCTGTGGCCGAAGGACGCGGGGCCGCCGGCACCCCTTGGCCCCGTCAGGCCCTGATCGGGAGGACTCCCTCCGCCTGCCGGTCCGCGTGGTACGACGAGCGCACCAGCGCGCCGACGGCGGCGTGCCGAAATCCCATCGCCTGCGCCTCGCGCCCGAACATCGTGAACGTGTCCGGATGCACGTAGCGCAAGACCGGCAGGTGGCCGGGTGTCGGCTGCAGGTACTGGCCGATCGTCAGCATGTCGATCTCGTGCGCGCGCATGTCGCGCATGACGGCGAGGATCTCGTCGTCCGTCTCGCCAAGGCCCACCATCAGGCCGGATTTGGTCGGGATCGCCGGGAAACGCTGCTTGAACTCGCGCAGCAGGGCGAGCGAATGCGCGTAGTCCGACCCTGGTCGGGCCTGCTTGTACAGCCGCGGCACCGTTTCCAGGTTGTGGTTCATCACGTCCGGTGGCGCTTCGCCGAGGATCGTGAGCGCACGTTCGAGCCGGCCGCGGAAATCGGGTACGAGCACTTCGATCTGCGTCTCCGGCGAGAGCTCGCGCACGGCCCGGATGCAATCGACGAAGTGCCGCGCGCCACCATCGCGCAGATCGTCGCGGTCCACGCTCGTGATCACGACGTACGATAGCCCGAGCGCCGCGATCGTCCGGCCGAGGTTCGCGGGCTCGTCCGCATCGAGCGGCAGCGGGCGCCCGTGACCGACGTCGCAGAACGGGCAGCGCCGCGTACATACGTCGCCCATGATCATGAATGTCGCCGTCCCCTTGGAAAAGCACTCGCCGATGTTCGGGCACGAGGCTTCCTCGCAGACGGTATGCAGGCTGTGCTCGCGCAGGATCTTCTTGATCTCGGCGAAACGCGGCGACGACGGTGCGCGCACGCGGATCCAATCCGGCTTCTTCAGCCGCTCCGAGGGGACGACCTTGATCGCGTACCGGGCAAAGACGCGCGCAGTCTTGGCCTCGCCCTTCTGCTTGACGCCTGCGATGTCGGCGGATGGGAGATCGGTGGGCGAGGTCATGTCCCGGATTTCGCAGTCAGGTGCGCGGCGAGGATCGGCGCCAGCTCGGCGCCAGCTCGTTCGACGGTTCGCGCGACGCCGAGGTCCGCGAGTTGCGTCACCGCGAGCCCCGGGTAGCCACAAGGATCGATGTCGGAGAACGGCGCGAGATCCATCGCGACGTTCAGCGCGAGCCCGTGATACGTGCAGCCGTTGCGCACCCTGAGTCCCAGCGCGGCGATCTTGGCCTCGACACCTCCGGCCAGAACATAAACCCCCGGCGCCGACGGCTTGCCGTAAGCGGAAATCCCCAACGAATCAAGCCATTCTACCACCGATGCCTCGAGTGTCCGGACGACGGCGCGAATGCCGAGCTTCGCGCGCCGGAGGTCGAACAGCAGGTAGAGCACCAGCTGGCCGGGGCCGTGATAGGTGATTTGCCCTCCCCGGTCGACATTAATCGCGGGGATCGCGCTGTCGCGCAACAGGTGCTCCCGGCGCCCCGCCAGTCCCAGCGTGTAAACGGGCGGATGCTCGGTCAGCCAGATTTCGTCGGGCGCATCGGCGGCGCGGCCGGCCGTGAAGGCCTGCATTGCGCGCCAGGTCGGTTCGTAATCGGCTCGCCCCAGCGCCCGGATGATCAAGCGATCCACGCGGCAACCGTTGCCTGCCGGCGGGGTGGCGGGGAACGCCGTGAGCGTGGGGGCCGTTCCTCCGCGGACCCGGCATACGGACTGATCGACGGCGTGCCGGCGATGTCGCGCATCAGAGCACCATCGCCACCATCGGATGCGAAGTCAGGTCGCGGTACAGATTGTCCAGCTGCTCGCGCGAGGTCGCGTTGATCGTGCAGGTGAGCGACAGATACCGGCCCGCCGTCGATGCCCGCATCTCCATGGTCGCCGGGTCGAAATCGGGTGCGTGCTTCTGCACGACCGTCACGATCGCCTGGGCGAATCCATCCTGCGTCCGGCCCATGACCTTGATCGGGAACGCCGTCGGGAACTTGAGCGGGGATTCCGCGGTTTGCGGCATCGGCTCAGTGCCCGCCCTTCGCGTACATGTACTCGCGCGTCAGCGGATGCGGCAGTCGGCCGTCGGGGAGCGGTTTGCCGGCGAGCAGCTGCCACAACGACAGCCAGCCGTGATCGAACCCGTGCGCCGAACCGGCGAGATAGATCCGCCAAACGCGATACTTTTCCTCGCCGACCTCGTTGCGCGCGGCATCGGCATTCGCCTCGAGGCGCTCGCACCAGTTCCAGAGCGTCTTCGCGTAATGTTCGCGCAGCGCCTCGGCATCGATCACCTCGAGCCCCTGCGCGGCCACGCCCTCGATCACCTTCGACACGTGCGCAAGCTCGCCGCCGGGGAACACGTATTCCTCGACGAAGTCCCCGATGCCGCTCCCTAGACTCTGCGCGCCGAGCGGGTTGTGCGTGATCCCGTGGTTCAGCACGAACCCCCCCGGCTTCAGGATCCGGTAGATCTTCCCGAAGTACTTCGGGAAGCGTGCGAGGCCGACGTGCTCGAACATGCCGATGCTTGCGATCTTGTCGTAGAGAACTTCCTCGGGGAGGTCGAGGTAATCGCGCAACTCGACGTGGACGCGGCCGGCCAGTCCGCGCGCAGCGATCTCCTCGTTCACGTGGTCGAACTGGTTCTTCGACAGCGTGATGCCGGTCGCCTGCACGCCGTAATGCTCCGCCGCGCGGAACAGGAGCGCGCCCCAGCCGCAGCCGATGTCCAGGAACTGCTCGCCCGGTTGCAGCCGCAGCTTGCGGCAGATGTGGTCGAGCTTGGCCGCCTGCGCTTCGTCCAGCGTGCTGTCGTCCGCCGTGAAATACGCGCACGAATAGACCATCTGCGCATCGAGCCAGAGCCGATAGAACGCATTCGAGACGTCGTAGTGGTACCCGATGTTCGCGCGATTGCTGCGCCGCTGATGCCGCCAGACGCGCCAGCGCGTCGTGAGCGATTCACGGCCGTGCGAGATCTCGCCGACCATGCCGTCGACGACCGCCATCACCCGGCGTGCACTGCCGGTGAAGTCGATGTCGTTGTGCACATATGCCTGGGCCAGTGCGCCCATGGCGGGCGCAGCGAGCGCCTTCAGCCCTCGCCACGTCCGCGCGAGAATCTCGATCTCGGCCTGCGACGACAACGGAACGCGCCCGCCGTCGGGCAGCACGAGCGTCACGGGCAGATTGCGTCCGCCGTATCGGTTCGCGATGATCTTCTGCAGCGGTTCGGCCATGTCGCGCTCAAGACCAGCAATATAAGGCGCGGCACATCCGGCATTTGCAGGGAGCCGGATCCCGCACCCCGTCCAACGACCGGGGGCAGTCAGTTTAGCAAGAACGGACGGTGGATGGCAGGCCGGTTTCCGTCGCCGCCAACTGCGACTTCTGGACACAGGCTCCGGCACTGCTACCATCGCAGTTTTCGCCCGACGCCCCGCCTCGGCGGCCCCTCATTGACCTCATCCGCCCACGGCGAACGCCCCGGCCGCTACCCGGTCTTCACCGAGCGGGAGTTTCGCGACTCGCTCGCCCAGTTCGCGACGGGGGTGACGGTGATCTGTGCGCCCGGGCCCCACGGCCAGTTCGTCGGCTTCACGGCGAACTCCTTCAACTCGGTGTCGCTGGATCCGCCGCTCATCGTCTGGAGCCTCAATCGCCGCGCGACCAATCTTGGCGCCTTCGAGAGCGCGGAGCGGTATGCGATCAACGTGCTCGCGCACGACCAGGCGGATCTGGCACGCCGCTTTTCGCGGCCCCACGCCGACCGTTTCGCCGGCGTTCCTTATCGGCTGGGCGCTGCAGGCGTTCCGCTGATCGACGGCTGCATCGCCTGGTTCGAGTGCCGTCACCACGTTCGGCACCCGACCGGCGACCACGTCCTCTTCATCGGCGAGGTGGAGACCTGTGCGCGGAGACGGGGCACCGGCCTCGTCTTTCACCACGGCCGCTACGGAACCACACACCCGCTCGAACGGGGCGAGGCGTAGGAGCCTCCCGGTCGCCTGGGCGAAAGCCCGACCGAGCGGCGTCCGGGCGCGCACCTCACCGCAGCGGCGGCAGCTTGTGGGCCTGGAAGAGCGCGTGCATCCGGCGGAACATCGGGCCGGGAACCCCGCTCCCGAACGGCTTGCCATCGACGAGGGTCACGGCGAGGACCTCCTTCGTCGACGACGTGAGCCACATCTCGTCCGCGGCAAGCGCCTCGGCCCTGGGAACCGGACGCATCTCGAACGGCATCCCCGCCTCGCGCGCGAAATCGTAGGCCGCGCCGTACGTGATTCCGGGCAGGATCAGGTTGTCCTTGGGCGGGGCAACGATCGTCCCGTCGATCACCACGAGAACGTTCGACGCCGACGCCTCGGTGAGCTGACCGTCGCGAAACATCACGGTCTCGATGGCGCCGGCATCGGCGGCGAGCTGCCGCATCAACACGTTGCCGACAAGCGAAATCGTCTTGAGATCGCAGCGCCGCCAGCGGTTGTCCTCGGCCGTGACGACGGCCACGCCGTTCGCGATCTGCTCAGCCGACGGCGTCGCGAGCGGGTTGCTCATCATGAACACGGTCGCCGGCACTCCGGACGGAAACGCGTGATCGCGCTTCGCGACGCCGCGCGTGATCTGGAAATAGACGCCCTGGTCGTCGAATGGCTGCCTCGCGACGAGCTCGCCGATGATCGCCGCCCACTGCGCGTCGGTGTGCGGATTGGCAAGCCGAATGCCGTCGAGGCTGTACTGCAGTCGCGCAAGGTGCTGCGGGAGCCGGAATGCCTGACGCCGGTAGACGGGAACGAGCTCGTAGACGCCGTCGCCATAGATGAAGCCGCGGTCGAGAACGGGGATCTTTGCGTCTTCAATCGGGAGAAACTGTCCGTTGAGATAGACGATCATCGGGATGCCTCGGAGCGGAAATCGGGGACGAAGGCGGGGGGGCCGGCGGCTCCTCCGGCCGTCCCGTCTTACTTGAGCCAGAGCCGGATCGTATCCCAGGCACGACCGAAGATGTTCGCGGCGGGAACGTCGGCGAGCGCAACGAGCGGCAACTCCGCCACGGACTTGCCGTCGAGGGAAACCTGGACCGTCCCCACCCGCTGGCCCTTGGTCACCGGGGCAAGCAGCGGTTCGGACGCCGTCATCGACAGCGCGAGCTTGTCGGCCCTGCCCTTGGGCAACGTGAGGTACTGGTCCGCGACGAAGCCGGCGGCCACGTCGCTCAGCGCGCCCTTCCACACGCGGAGGCTCGAGACCGGCTTGCCGGACGAGTAGAGCTGGACCGTGTCGAACGCCTGAAAGCCGTAATTCAGCAGCTTCTGCGCCTCGCTCGTGCGCGCCGCATCCGACGCCGCGCCCAGCACCACGGCCAGCACGCGCCGCTCCCCGCGCTTGGCGGACGCGATCAGGCACCACCCCGCGGCGTCCGTATGCCCGGTCTTCACGCCGTCGACATTGGGGTCGATCCAGAGCAGCCGATTGCGGTTGGGCTGCGTGATGTTGTTATAGCGGTATTCGCGGAGCGAATAGAGCCGGTAGTCCTCCGGGAAGTCGCGGATCAGCGCCGACGCCAGCCGAGCGAGATCGTCGGCGGTCGAATAATGTTGCGGATGCGAGAGTCCCGTCGCGTTGGTGAAATGGGTGTTCTTCAACCCGAGCCGGATCGCCTCGCCGTTCATCCGCTCGGCAAAGGCGGTCTCGCTGCCGGCGACGAGTTCGGCGAGCGCGATCGACGCGTCGTTGCCGGACTGGACGATCATTCCCCGCAGGAGCTCATCGACGGTGACCGCCTTCCGTGGCTCGATGAACATCCGCGAACCTTCCGCGCGCCACGCGGCGCCGGACACGGGCACCATCTGCGCCGGGGTGATCGCCTTGTCACGCAACGCGGCGAAGACCAGGTACGCGGTCATCAGCTTGGTGAGCGACGCGGGCTCGCGCCGCTCGTCGGCACGCTCCGCAACGATTGTCTGGCCGCTGGTGACATCGAGCAGCAGGTAGGAAAGAGCGGCGATCGCCGGTGCGGGCGCAGGCTGCGCGAGGACGGAAGTCACGACGCCGAGCATCAGCGCGACGGCGGCGGCAAAACGGAAGCGGGGCATGAAATTGCGCCGGGGAAACGGGACACTGATTATAGCGGGGCGGAAGGCACCCTCCCCATGCGATGCGTGCCGCGCGGCGCAAGCGACGGCACGACTGAGCTCCGTGCCGTAGCCGGAGAGTTCGGCAGAGCCCGCGACACGCAGCCGGGTGCCCACTCGGCCGAAACCCAGCTTGCGGTCGACATGCGCTCAGGCGGTGGCCGTGCTCGCGCTCGCGTCGGACGGCGCGTTCTCGGCATAGGCGGTGAGCGGAATGCAGCTGCAGAAGAGGTGCCGATCGCCGTAGACATTGTCCACGCGAGCGACCGGCGGCCAGTATTTCGTCTCTCGCAGCGACGGCACCGGGAACGCGGCGAGCTCGCGACGGTACGAGTGTTTCCATTCGTCCGCGCACACCGCGGCCGCGGTGTGCGGCGCGTTCTTCAGCACGTTGTCGGCGCGATCGGCCCGCCCCTCTTCTACCGCGCGGATCTCCCCCCGAATCGCGATCATCGCGGCGATGAAGCGGTCGAGCTCGGACTTCGATTCGCTTTCGGTCGGTTCGATCATCAGCGTGCCGGCCACCGGAAAACTCATCGTCGGCGCGTGGAAACCGTAATCCATCAGCCGCTTCGCGACATCGTCCACCGCGACGTCGCTCGCCTCCTTGAGGGGCCGCAGGTCGAGAATGCACTCGTGCGCCACCAGGCCGCCAGGCCCGGCATAGAGTACCGGGAAATGCGGGTCGAGCTGCTTCGCCACGTAGTTCGCGGCGAGGATCGCGCTCTCGGTCGCCGCGGTGAGCCCCTCGCCCCCCATCATCGTCACGTACATCCACGAGATCGGCAGAATCGATGCCGAACCGTACGGCGCAGCCGAAACGGCGCCGATCGCTTCCGGCCGCCCCGACAGGTACCGATGGCCCGGCAGGAACTTCGCGAGGTGAGCGCCGACGCCGATCGGGCCCACGCCGGGACCTCCGCCGCCGTGCGGAATGCAGAACGTCTTGTGCAGATTGAGGTGCGAGACGTCGGCGCCGAATTCGCCAGGTGCGGCAAGGCCGACCAGGGCGTTCAGATTCGCGCCATCGACGTACACCTGCCCGCCGTGCGCGTGAACGATTTCGCAGACGCGCCGTATGCCGTCCTCGAACACGCCGTGCGTGGACGGATACGTGACCATGATCGCCGCCAGATTCGCCTGGTGCTCGCGCGCCTTGGCCTCGAGGTCGGCGATGTCGACATTACCCTCGCTGTCGCAGGCAACGACGACGACACGCATCCCGGCCATGTGCGCCGACGCCGGATTCGTGCCATGTGCGGAGGCCGGAATGAGGCAGACGTTGCGATGGCCTTCGCCGCGACTGGCGTGGTACGCATGAATGACGAGCAGCCCCGCGTATTCGCCCTGCGATCCGGCGTTCGGCTGCAGCGACACGGCCGCGTAGCCGGTGGCGGCGCAGAGCATTCGTTCCAGATCGGCAACGAGTTCGCGGTAGCCTTCGGCCTGATTGTCGGGCGCGAACGGGTGCAGCGCGCTGAACTCGGGCCAGGTCACGGGGATCATCTCCGACGTGGCGTTCAATTTCATCGTGCACGATCCGAGCGGAATCATCGCGCGATCGAGCGCGATGTCGCGATCTGCAAGCCGGCGCAGGTAGCGCAGCATCTCGGTTTCCGAGTGGTACCGGTTGAACGTCGGATGCGTGAGGAACGGAGACTTCCGCCGCAAGCCTTCCGGCAGCGCGTCTGCGGTCTGCGCGAAGAGTTCCGCACCCGCGACAGCGCCCGCGACGGCGCCGAACGCCTTCCAGATCGCCTCGACATCAGCGCGCGTCACCGTTTCGTCGAGGGACAACCCCAGTGTGCGCTCGTCGATCCTGCGGAAATTCATCCCCAGCGCGACGCCGCGCTCGAGAATGCGTTGCGTCGCGTCACCTGTCGCAACGGCGATCGTGTCGAAGAAGCACGCGGTCCGCACCGCGTGGCCCAGCCGTTCCAGGCCAACCTTGAGGATCGCCGTCAGGCGATGCACGCGGCGTGCGATCGTCGTCAAGCCCTCGGGGCCGTGGTACACGGCATACATGCCTGCGATCACCGCGAGCAGTACCTGCGCGGTGCAGATGTTGGACGTCGCCTTCTCGCGCCGGATGTGCTGCTCGCGCGTCTGCAGCGCAAGCCGGTAAGCCGGGCCGCCATTCGCGTCGACGGTGACGCCGACCAGCCTTCCGGGCATCGTGCGCTTGAAGTCGTCGCGGGTCGCGAGGTAGCCGGCATGCGGGCCGCCGTAGCCCATCGGCACGCCGAACCGCTGCGCCGAGCCGACGACGACATCGGCCCCCCATTCGCCAGGCGGCGTCAGCAGCGTCAACGCGAGGAGATCGGCGGCGACGATGACGTGCCCGCCGCCCGCGTGCACCGCATCGACGAGCGCGGCGTAGTCACGGACATCGCCGTTCGTTCCGGGGTACTGCAACAGCACCGCGAATGCGCCGGCCCCTGCCGCCTCCGCCGCCGTACCCGTGACGACTTCCACGCCGAGCGGTTTCGCGCGCGTGCGCACCACATCCGCAGTCTGCGGGAAGACGTCGTCAGCGATGAAGAAGCGGGGGCTCTTGCTGCCGCCGATGCGCTGGCAGAGCGTCATCGCTTCGGCGGCTGCGGTCGCCTCGTCCAGCATCGAGGCGTTGGTGATCGCCATGCCGGTCAGGTCGCAGATCATCGTCTGGAAGTTGACGAGCGCCTCGAGCCGCCCCTGCGAAATCTCGGGCTGATAGGGGGTGTAGGCGGTGTACCACGCCGGATTCTCGAGGACATTGCGCAGGACGACGCCCGGCGTGTGCGTGCCGTAGTAGCCCTGGCCGATAAAGGATTTCAGCACCCGGTTCTTCGCGGCGATGGCCCTGATCCGCGCCAGCGCGTCGGCTTCGGTCATCGCGCCGGGAAGCGCGAGCGACGCCTTGCGGCGGATCGCCGGAGGCACGAGCGCGTCGATCAACGCCGCCCTCGACGGGTAACCGAGTGCCGCGACCATCGCCGCCTGGTCGGCGGCGGAGGTGCCGATGTGGCGGGCGGGGAAAGCTTCGGTCTGTTCGAGCGCCGCCAGCGATTGCGAACTGCCGGCGTTGGTTCCGAGATCGTTCATGGGGTGAAGGGTCGCGTCGGCGCGCGGCGTCACGCGTCGCCGATCGTCGCCTCGTACGCCTTTGCGTCGAGCAGCTTCGCCACTGCCGCCGGATCGGCCGGCTTGATGCGGAAGAACCATGACGCGTAGGGGTCCTTGTTGACCTGCTCGGGCGCGTCGGTCACCCCCGCGTTGACGGCGACGACCTCGCCTGCGACCGGTGCGTAGATGTCGGAAGCGGCTTTCACCGATTCGACGACGGCGCAGGCTTCCGCGGCGGCCAGTTTCCGGCCGATCGCCGGCAGTTCGACGTAGACGAGGTCGCCCAGCGCGGTCTGCGCGTGGTCGGTGATGCCGACCGACAGCGTGCCGTCGGCCTCGGTGCGGACCCATTCGTGCGACGACGTGTACTTGAGATTCGCGGGGATGTTCATGATCGCTCCTTTATCCGAACACGGCAGTGGCTGTTGTTCTCACGGCATCAGGCTCACGCAAGCCTTGCCGTTCCTCGCGAACGGCGGTTTCACGACCCGGGCGGCGAGTTCGCGATCCCGGACGACGACGCGCACCGTGTCGCCGACGGCGACGTCCGCGGGCAGCCGCGCGAGCGCAATCGATTGATTGAGTGTCGGGCTGAACGTGCCGCTCGTGATCTCGCCGTCTCCCTTGCCGGTGTGCACGGGCTGATGCGCGCGCAGCACGCCGCCTCTGTCGACCAGCACGAGTCCGGCAAGCTGCCGCGTTGGCGGACGCGCCAGCAGCGCGGCCTTGCCGACGAAATCCCGCGGGCTCGCGAGGTCCACCGTCCACCCGAGGCCGGATTCGAGCGGTGAAACCGTTTCGTCCATGTCCTGGCCGTAGAGATTCATGCCCGCCTCGAGCCGCAGCGTGTCGCGCGCCCCGAGGCCCGCCGGGCGCACACCGGCCGCGACAAGCGCCTGCCAGAGCTCGCCGACGTGCGGCGCCGGAATCATGATCTCCAGGCCGTCCTCCCCCGTGTAGCCCGTGCGCGCGAGAAAAAGCTCGCCCCACGCGGATGCCATCGTCGCCGCGGTGAACGGCTTCAGTCCCGACGCCACCGACTCGCTCCCCGGCAGGGCGCGCCAGACTTTCGTCCGCGCGTTCGGGCCCTGGATCGCGATCATCGCGAGATCCGTGCGCGGCGTGAGCGTCAGGTGCGGCGCGCGTTCCGCCAGCAGCTGTCGGAACCACGCGATGTCCTTGTCGGCGGTGCCCGCATTGACGACCAGCCGGAAGTAGTCCTCGCGCAGGAAATACACGATCAAATCGTCGATCACCGTGCCGTCGGGTTTGAGCAGGCACGAGTACAGTGCTTTGCCCGGGTTCTTCAGCTTGTCGACGTTGTTGGCAAGCGCGTAGCTGAGAAAGCCACGCACCCCGCCGCTCCGGGCGTCCCCGCGGAGGTCGACGCCGCGCATATGCGAGACGTCGAACATGCCGGCATCATTGCGCACGGCGTGATGCTCGTCGATCTGGGAGCCGTAATTCACCGGCATGTCCCAGCCGCCGAAGTCCACCATGCGCGCACCGGCGGCGCGGTGAATCGCGTTGAGGGGTGTCTGTTTGAGCAAGCCGGTCTCCGGTCAGAAAAGGAAGAAGGGCGAAGTGGCCGTTCCGCCTCGCCCCGTCTGTCCTTTTACCTGAGAGATTGCGGCGCGCGTGCAATGCGCCGGGTGCCCCTTCGGTGGACCGTCGCCAGGCCGCGGCACGGCCGCTCTCCAGATGCGAACTGCGTCCGCGCAGTCCCTGATGCCTGAGCGATTGTGGGAGTTGCGCCTTCGGCGGCCGCGCCCGCTTTCCGCGGGCGCCGCACTCTCCTGCACGGACGGCGCAAGAGTACCGTCGCGACCCCGCCGCTGTCAAAGCGCGGCGTTTGGCGAAAAAAAGCCGGCCGGGGCGTAACCCCGGCTGGCCGATACAGAACGCTGAAGCGTGTACTTACTTCTTCAGTGCAAGGATGTAGGTGACCAACGTCTTGAGGTCGGCATCCGAGACCGCCGGATTGGGCGGCATCGGCACGGGCCCCCATACGCCGGAACCGCCCTTCTTGACCTTCTCCGTCAGCTTGGCGGCCGCGCCCGCATCGCCCTTGTACTTTGCCGCGACGTCGATGTACGCGGGACCGACGACCTTCTTGTCGATGGCGTGGCAGGCCGTGCAGCCCGATTTCTTCAGCAGGTCTTCGCCCGCATCGGCTTGAGCGGCCCCGGTGGCGAACAGCCCCGCGGCGACCAACACAACAGCGGCAATCTTCATCGAAACTCCATCAGGAAGTAGGGAAAAGGAGGAAAGCGGCCCGCATGGTACCGGAACGAGCCCCCGACCGCCATCAACGCCTCGGGGCCCGTGGCGTTGACCCGGGAATCGCAGGAGCGGGGTGCAAGGGCCCCGCGCTCGTTTCGATCACCACTCCCGAAGTGCGCCGAGCTGGTCAGCGCCCGATTTCCCGCTCGACTTCCGGCAGCGTGCCGATCCGCGGCAAGCACTGCGTGCCCCGACATACCCAAGCCGCGGCACCTTCGGCAGGCGCCCCACCCCTGGTCAGCTCGGGCGGTAGCGCCAACGCCGCGACGTTGAAGATGCGCACCGCCGGCCGCAGCCTGCGCTCCAGCGCACGCTGCCACTCGGCGCACACCGCTCGGTCGCCTACGAGCAGAACGGTGGTCGGGGGCGTGCTCGTCTCCTCGAGCGCGGCGAGCAGCGAGGAAAACCCTGCCGGAGATTGGGCGAGCGCGGGCGCAAACAACTGGACGGTGCGCTCGCCCGCCTCGACGTAGCGCGGTTCCCCGCACAGATGACCCAGCGCGATCAGCGCACCCGCGGCCACGCCGTTGCCCGAGGGCGTCGCGTTGTCGTGGCCCGGCTTCGTCCGATGGAAGAGCCGCTCGTGATCGTGGCTCGTGAAGAAGAACCCGCCGTGCGGTCGGTCCTCGAACGCAGCCAGTAGAACGTCGGCGAGTTCGCGCGCCCACGCGTAGTCTTGCGCACGAAAGCGTGCCTGCAGAAGTTCGAGCAGCGCGGCGAGCAGGAACGCGTAGTCGTCGAGATAGGCGTTGAGATGGGCTCGCTCGCCTTTGCGCGTCGCGAGCAGCCGGCCATCGCGCCACACCGTGCGCCGCAGCGCGTCGGCGGCCGCCAGCGCGAGGTCGGTCCAGCGCGGCTCGTCCATCGCGCGCGCCGCGCGTGCGAGTCCGGCGATCGCGAGGGCGTTCCAGGACGTCAGGATCTTGTCGTCCAGTCCCGGACGAACGCGTCTCGCGCGCGCCGCGAAGAGCACGGCCTTTGCCGCGGCGAGCCGCGCCTGCGCCTCACCCTGCGAGATCTCCAGCCGTGCGGCAACCTCGGCAAGCGGCACCATCACGCGCAGATTCCACGCATGGCCTTCGAAATTCGGCGCGCCGTCGAGTCCGTAGTGCGGCGCGACGACCGTGTAGTCGTCCGGCGGGAGCAGCGAGCGGACCTCCTCGCCCGACCAGACATAGACCTTGCCCTCCTCGCCCTCGCTGTCGGCATCGAGGCTTGAGAAGAATGCACCGTCGGTCGCGAGCATCTCGCGCGTCATCCAACCGACAATACCGTGCGCGACTTCGCCAAAACGACGATCTCCCGTCGCCCGCGCGAGGTCCGCGTAGAGTCCCAGCAACGGCCCGTTGTCGTAGAGCATCTTCTCGAAGTGCGGGATCGTCCATTCGGCATCGACGCTGTAGCGGCAGAACCCGCCGCCAAGCTGATCGTGGATGCCGCCGTCCGCCATCCTGCCGAGCGTGAGGCGGACCATCGCGAGCGCCTCGGCATCACCGGTTCGCGTGTATTCCCGAAGACAGAACTCGAGGTCCGTCGCGTGGGGAAATTTGGGCGCGGCGCCGAATCCGCCGTCGACCGCGTCGAACCGCTGCTTGAGCCCCGCGAGCGCGGCATCGGGCGCGAACGTCGGCAGTTGCGCGTTACCTCCCGGCGCGGGCTCGAGGCTCGCGAGCGCGTCTTTCAACTGCGCGCCCTGCTCCGCAATTGCCGCCCCCTGCTCGCGATACGCCGCAGCGACGCGCGGCAGGAGATCGAGAAACCCGGGAAGTCCGTAGCGTCCCTCCTTCGGGAAATAGGTGCCGCCGAAGAACGGCGCACCCTCCGGAGTAAGGAACATGGTGAGCGGCCAGCCGCCCGAGCGCCGGGTGAGCAGCGCGTGGGCCGTCTGGTAGATCTGATCGAGATCGGGACGCTCCTCGCGATCCACCTTGATGTTGACGAAATGCGCGTTCATCGCGTCGGCGACCTGCGGATCCTCGAACGACTCGTGCGCCATCACGTGGCACCAGTGGCACGCGGAATAGCCGATCGACAGCAGAATCGGCTTCCCTTCGCGGTGCGCAAGCGCCAACGTCGCCTCGCTCCAGGGATGCCAATCCACCGGGTTATCGGCGTGCTGCAGCAGGTATGGGCTGGTCTCGCCCGCGAGGCGGTTCGGCATCGTGGGAGGCGGCGGACACGCGGTGTCTCGTGACCGCGCGGCCAAAGGATCAGGTCGATTCTTCGAACGCGGCGCGCTCGAAATCGACGCCCCGCTGGAGCAGTCGAGTCAAGCGGAAGCGACGCTCGGTGCCGGCGTTCAGCAACCGCAGAACGCGGCTGGGGTTGAACGTCCGCGGCGGCAGCACCAGGCATGCCTTGTCGTCCGGCGTCTCGGCGAGTATAAGCGCGGGTAGTGGCGGGTCTTCCGAACCTGCGGCCGACAACGGCAGCAACGACACAGCCTTGGGCGAACCCGACCAGAGCCGGAGCGAAATGGACAACTCCGCCTGGGCGCCGATTGCGACACGCGTGACGCAGCCGACGCGCAGCCGCCCTTCGCTGCGCGCGATCGCGAGCTGTTCCAGCGACCAGCGGTGACGAAATTCGGAAACGCGCGCGACCGACGCGTCCCGCCACTCGTAAGCGCCTTGCCAGCGCTCCCACGCCCATTCGCGGTCGGCGTCCGTGCGGCCGCGATCGTAGTCCGCAATCGGACCCAGCGTCTGCAGCTGCTGCGCCTCCTCGAACGACAGGCGGCTCGACGGATCCTTGCGGTCGAAGGTGCGGCCGCTGACGCGGAAATACGCGGCGTGCAGGCCGCCGGCGCACAGCTCGATCACCGAAACGGGCGCATCCGTGGCGCGCCGCGGAAGCTGGTACCAGTGGGCGTCGAGATGGCCGAGCAGCGCCGTGCACTGCTCGATGCTGCAGTCGTGACCGAGCTGCAGCTCGGCCGGGTTGGCGCCCGTTTGCAGTCGCTTCAGGCGTCCGCGCACGCTGGTCGCGAGCTTTCCGGGATAACCGAAGCGCAACGACTTGGGGTGATCGTGCGGCGCGCTCTGGGCGAGCGTCGCGCCGGTTCCGCCGTCGAGATCGACGAGGATGACGGGACCTTCGGTTTCGCGCTGCTGCACGTAAGGGAAGACCTTGCGCGCCCACATCCCGAGCCAGCGATCGGTCAACTCGATCTGCTTCACCGACATCGCGCAGGGATCCGCGAGCCCGAGAAGCAGCGCGTGGCTGTACGTCGAAAAGCAGGACATGCCGACGGCGTGCGGGGACAGGTTGTCGGAAACGGCCGTGACCGCGCATTCGAGCATTTCGGCGAGCCGGAAATAGGCGTGCAGCTCGTGCCAGACGGATCCCGGCACCATGCGGCGGGCGAGCCCGTGGACGAGCACGAGCTGTTTGCCGACGTACAAGCCGCGTTGCAGGATCTTCGGCTTGACGCCGGCGAGCTCGGGATCGCCCTCGAGCAACGGCTTGAGGCACGTCGAATACTGTTCCCACAGTCCCTGCCACAGGGCGATCGCGTGCTCGGCCGCCTCGAACTCCCGGTCAACGGCCGGCTGCGCCTTGCCCGCGTAGCGCCGCGCGAGCTCCGTGTGCAGATAAGCAATGAGATCGCGCAGCACTTCGGCGATCGTCGCCCGCTCGCGGGCCGGGAAGGGCGCCGCCGCGAGCGCCTTGAGCTGGCCCTGCACAGTTTCACAGGCCTGCACGACATTGGTGAGCGGAAGCCCGCGGGCCCACTGCTTGGCGCTTTCGGCGTCATTGAAGACGACCGGCCGCGCCCCGTCCCCGGGCACCGCGGGAGACTCTCCGCTCGATGCGCTCGCCGGTTTCGATTCGGTCATCGCGCAGCAGCGTGTGTCATTGGGCCGACGGGGCGCCCAGCATCGCAGCGAGGTCGCCGGCAAGTGACGCGACGAAATCCTCCGGGAGCGCGCGCGGCACCGGGTCTCTCTGCGGCGTCCCCCACACCGGGTGCGGAAAGTGCGTGTCGTCGGCGAAGCGCGGAATCACGTGCCAGTGGAGGTGCGGCGACGCGTTGCCAAGCGATGCGAGGTTCATCTTGGCTGGCGTGAGTCGTGCACGCAACGCCGACTCGACCGCGTAGACGACGTGCATCAGATGCGCCCGGTTGGCGGCGGGCAGGTCCGTCATCTCACGGACATGCGCATTCCAGATCACGCGGCAGAAGCCGGGGAACGGCTCGTCGGTCAGCACCACACGGCAGCGCGCATCGCGCCACAATCGTTGGCCGCCTTCCCCGTCGCAGAACACGCAACCGGTCGTCATCGTTCCTTGGGCTCGCCTCCACCCGGAGCCGGGCGCGGCTCCGTCGGCGCTTTATAGCACAAACCCCGGCGACACCGGGGTTCCCCCGCTCGCACCGCGGCCTCCCTGTGTCGCTAGACAAGTATCCGCTCGATGCCGCCGCGGTTGGCGTTGGCGACGTATTTTTCCATCCAGTCGGGTCCGAGAAGGCGCCTGGCGATCTCGACGACGATGTAATCGGACGTGGTCGAGGCATCCGCTTCGAAACGGGAGAGTCCCTGAAGACATGAAGGACATGAAGTCAACACCGTAACCTTGCCGCCGAAGCCGTCGGCACGGAGCGCATTTGCACCCCTGCGCAGTTCGCTTTCCTTGCGATAGCGCACTTGCGTCGATATGTCCGGGCGCGATGTTGCGAGCATCCCCGACTCCCCGCAGCAGCGCTCGCTCGGCGCGACGGGCTCCCCCATCAACCCGTTGACGACAGCGAGCGGCGCGTACGTCTTCATCGGGGTATGGCAAGGGTCGTGATACATGTAGCGGACGCCGTCGACGCCGTCGAGCTTCACGCCCTTCTCCAGCAGGTACTCGTGGATGTCTAGCAGCCGGCAGCCCGGGAAGATCTCGCCGAACTCGTATTTCTGGAGCTGGTCCATGCAGGTTCCGCACGAGACGATCACGGTCTTGATGTCGAGGTAGTTGAGCGTGTTGGCCACGCGGTGGAACAGCACGCGGTTGTCGGTGATGATCCGCTGCCCGCGGTCGTGCTGCCCCGATGCCGTCTGCGGGTACCCGCAACACAGGTACCCCGGCGGCAAGACCGTCTGTGCACCGACGTGCCAGAGCATTGCCTGCGTCGCAAGCCCCACCTGGGAAAACAGACGTTCCGAGCCGCAGCCAGGGAAGTAGAACACCGCGTCGGAGTCCTCGCTGACGTTCCCCGGGTCCCGGATGATCGGAACGAGCGTGTCGTCCTCGATGTCGAGCAGCGCGCGCGACGTGCGCTTGGGCAGCCCGCCCGGCATCGGCTTGTTGATGAAATGGATGACCTGCTCCTTGAGCGGAGGCTTGCCGACGGTCGCCGGCGGGCGCGCCGTCTGTCCCCGCAGCAACCCCAGCCCCTTCGCCAGGCCATGGGCCAGGCGTTGCGCGCGGTACGCCCAGCCGATCATCGCGCCCCTTGCCAGCTTGATCGTCGTCGGATCGGTGGCATTGAGGAAGAACATCGCCGCCGCAGTTGCCGGACGAAACGGCTGCTTTCCCTCCCGGCGCAGCAGGTTGCGCATCGCGATCGAGACGTCGCCGAAGTCGATGTCGACCGGGCACGGCGACGCACACTTGTGGCACACCGTGCAATGGTCGGCGACGTCGGAGAACTCGTCGAAATGGCGCAGCGACACGCCGCGCCGGGTCTGCTCCTCGTAGAGGAACGCCTCGACCAGCAGCGACGCCGCGAGAATCTTGTTGCGCGGCGAATACAGCAGGTTCGCGCGTGGCACGTGGGTCGCGCACACGGGCTTGCACTTGCCGCAGCGCAGGCAGTCCTTGATCGAGTCCGCGATCCTGCCGATTTCGGACGCCTCGAGGATCAGGCTCTCGTGGCCGATCAGCGAAAAGCTCGGCGTGTACGCTCTAGCGAGGTCCGCGCCCGCGAGGAGCTTACCGGCATTGAATCGCCCGTCGGGGTCGATTTTCGCCTTGTAGCGGGCAAAGGGCGCCAGTTCGTCCGCGGTCAGGTATTCGAGCTTGGTGATCCCGATCCCGTGTTCGCCGGAGATGACGCCGCCCAGGCGCCGGGCGAGGGCCATGATTCGCGCGACCGCGGCGTTCGCCTCCTGCAGCATCGCATAGTCGTCGGAATTCACGGGCAGATTCGTGTGCACGTTGCCGTCGCCGGCGTGCATGTGCAGCGCGACGAACACCCGGCTGCGCAGAACATCCCGATGGATCGCGTTGCAGCGTGCGAGCACCGGCGCGAACGCGAAACCGGCGAGAATCTCCTCCAGCGGCGCCTTCAACTCGGTCTTCCACGACGCGGCGAGCGAATGGTCCTGCAACGACGGGAACGTCGCGTCGATGCGGTCGAGAAGATCCTGCCAGCGCCCGCGCACGGTTTGCACGAGCGCCTGCGCCTCGTCGACCTTGGCGTCGATCTGCTCCTGCGCGGGTCGGGCCTCGTCGCCGGGACCCCAGGCCTGCGCGAGTGCCGATCCTGCGAAAAACGCCGCGAGCGCATCGCAGAGCCGCAGCTTGTTCTTGAGCGAGAGCTCGATGTTGATCCGCTCGATGCCATCGGTGTAATCACCGAGGCGCTCGAGCGGGATGACGACGTCCTCGTTGATCTTGAACGCGTTGGTGTGCCGCGCGATCGCCGCGGTGCGCGCTCGGTCGACCCAGAACTTCTTCCGTGCCTCCGCGGACACGGCGACGAATCCCTCGGCCCCGCGTGCGTTGGCGATCCTGATCACTTCCGAGGCCGCCTTCGCCACCGCCACATCGTCTTCGCCGACGATGTCGCCCAACAGCACCATCTTCGGCCGGCCGTGGCGCTTCGCCTTGGTTGCGTACCCGACCGCCTTCACGTAGCGCTCGTCCAGGTGCTCGAGTCCGGCGAGAATCGCGCCTCCGGGCCGTGTTTCGAGGTAGCGCTTGATCTCGACGATCGCCGGCGTGGAATCGCGCACCTGGCCGAAGAATTCGAGGCATAGGGTCCGCGCCGCCGGGGGCATGCGGTGCAGGACGAACCGCGCCGAAGTGATGAGCCCGTCGCAGCCTTCCTTCTGCACGCCGGGCAGCCCGGCGAGAAACTTGTCGGTGACGTCCTTGCCGAGGCCGACCTTGCGGAACACCGCGCCGGGGATCGGCAGCGTCTCCTTGCGTTTCAACGTCGTCCCGTCGGCGCCGTACCAGGCGAGCTCGAACGTCGCGATCTCGGCGTCGTGGATCTTGCCGAGGTTGTGGTCCTGCCTCGTCACCTCGAGCCATTCGGCATCCGGGGTCACCATTCGCCACGAGACGAGATTGTCGAGGGCCGTGCCCCACAACACCGCCTTCTTGCCCCCCGCGTTCATCGCGACGTTGCCACCGATGCACGAGGCGTCGGCGGACGTCGGGTCAACGGCAAAGACGAGCCCCTCCGCTTCCGCGGCCTCCATCACCCGCTTCGTGACCACCCCGGCGCCGCAGTCGATGGTTGGAACCGGATCGGCGCCGGCGCGGATCGCGGTGCGCTCGACGGCCGAGAGCCGCTCGAGCTTCTCGGTGTTGATGACGGCGGAGCGCGCCGTCAGCGGCACGGCGCTGCCCGTGTATCCGGTGCCGCCGCCGCGCGGAATGATCGTGAGCCCCAGTTCGATGCAGCCTGCGACGAGCCCGCGCACCTCGTCCTCGGTGTCCGGGCAGAGCACGACGAAGGGATACTCGACGCGCCAGTCGGTCGCGTCGGTCACGTGCGAAACGCGCGCGAAGGCATCGAAGGCGATGTTGTCCTTGCGCGTCGAGCGCGCGAGCACGCGCACGGCCTTCGTGCGAAGCGTAGCCGTTTCCCCGAACGAGCGCTCGAATCTTTCGACAGCCGCCTGCGCCGCCGCAACCAGCTGCGCCACATGCCGATCGCGTTCGGACTCCGCGTCGCCGTTCGCTCGCGCAGTTTCCATCCGGCGCTTCTCGATCTCGTGCAGGCGGTGCCGCAGCGCGCCGACCAGGAGCTGCTGGCGCTTCGGATTGTCGAGCAGGTCGTCCTGCAGGTACGGGTTGCGCTCGACCACCCAGATGTCGCCCAGCACCTCGAACAGCATCCGGGCGGACCGTCCCGTCCGGCGCTCGCCGCGCAGCTGCTCGAGAAGACGCCACATCGGCTCCCCAAGCAGGCGGATCACGATCTCGCGATCGGAAAACGACGTGTAGTTATAGGGAATCTCGCGCAGCCGCGGCGCGTCCCGCACAGGATCCTCGGGCTTCGGAAGTCGATCGGCGAGGGCATTCATGGAACCGCCAAGTCTACCGCAGTGCAACATGGGGCATCCGCGCCCTCAGTGCCCGCCCGGCCGCCCGAAGGGCACTGGGCGCCCCCTCGGGGGGCAGCGAACGCAGTGAGCGTGGGGGCCGTTGATCTCAATTCCTGAAGAGCGAGAGCCCCTCTGCCAGTGCCCAGTAGCGCGCGAACTTGCCGGCGGCAATGAACATTGTCGCGGCGGCGACGTTCTGGCGCAGCCACCCGGACCCGACGCACAGGCCATCCCCGATCACCGGTACCCAGGAAAGCAGCAGCGTTGCGGGCCCGTAGCGCGCGAGCCAGGCGACAGCGCGCCCCTCGTGCGGCTTCGGCAGCAGCCGGCCCACCAAATAGGACGACATCCCGCCCAGGGTGTTGCCGAGCGTCGCCACCGCGAGCGCCGTGCCCTCGAGCTCCGGTGCGTGGTGCAGCAACGCGACAAATACGAGCTCGGAATTTCCTGGAAGCAGCGTCGCGGACAGAAAGCTGCTCGCGAAGAGCCCCCACAAGCCGAGCGTGCCGAACGACGCGTCCAATGCAACCCCGTTGCGGATCAGTGACTGGGGCTCGACGGCGATCCGCGACCGCCATCACTGCGACGGGCCCGACTGACGCCAACCCCGCGGCCGCGAACTCTCGCTACGCGGCCCAATCGAGGATGACCTTGCCGCTCGCCCCCGAGAGCATCGTCCCAAATGCGGTCTCGTACTGCTCGACCGGGTATCGGTGCGTGATCATCGGCGAGAGGTCGAGCCCGGACTGGAGCATCGCGACCATCTTGTACCAGGTCTCGAACATCTCACGGCCGTAGATTCCCTTGATCTCCAGTCCCTTGAAGATCACCTGGTTCCAGTCGATCGCCATGTCCGGCGGCGGAATGCCGAGCAGCGCCACCTTTCCGCCGTGGTTCATGTGCTCGAGCATCGCGGTGAAGGCTTGCGGCACGCCGGACATTTCCATGCCGATGTCGAAACCTTCGGTCATGTGCAGGTCTTCCATCACGTCGCGCAGGTTTTCGCGCCCGACGTTGATTGCCCGCGTCGCCCCCATCTGTCGCGCCAGTCCGAGCCGGTAGTCGTTGACGTCGGTGATCACCACGTGCCGCGCTCCGACGTGCCGGGCGATCGCCGCGGCCATGATGCCGATCGGCCCCGCACCGGTGATCAGCACGTCTTCGCCGACGAGATTGAACGAGAGCGCCGTGTGCGTCGCGTTGCCGAATGGATCGAAGATCGCCGCGAGCTCGTCCGAAATGTCGTCCGGAATCTTGAACGCGTTGAACGCCGGAATCACCAGGTACTCGGCGAACGCGCCCTCCCGGTTGACGCCGACGCCGACGGTATTGCGACAGAGGTGACGGCGGCCGGCGCGGCAGTTGCGGCAGAAACCGCAGGTGATGTGTCCCTCGCCCGAGACGCGGTCGCCGATCGCGAAACCGCGGACTTCCTGCCCCATCTCGACGATCTCGCCGACGTATTCATGGCCCACGTGCATCGGGACGGGAATCGTCTTCTGCGCCCAGTCGTCCCATTTCCAGATGTGGATGTCGGTGCCGCAGATCGCTGTCTTCCGGATCCGGATCATCACGTCGTTGTGCCCCACCTCGGGCTTCTTGACGCGCGTCAGCGTCAGTCCCGGTGCGCGCTCGAGTTTTGCCAGTGCCTTCATCGTGTCATCCGTTTGCGTCCGCCCGCAGCGTAACGCCCCGCGGCGAGCGCATCCAGCATCCTAAGCCCGGCGCGAGGCAGTGCGTCACGGGCGCCTGTGCGTTTCATGGCGTCAATGGATCGCGCCCTGCGCCCGGCCGATCTTGGCGAACGCCGCCACCGCCTTGTCGATCTGCCCGGCCGTATGCGCGGCGCTCATCTGCGTCCGGATCCGCGCCTTGCCCTTGGGCACGACCGGGTACGAGAAACCGATCACGTAGATGCCTTCCGCCAGCAGCGCGTCGGCCATTTTCGTCGCGAGTTCCGCGTCGCCCAGCATCACCGGGATGATCGGGTGCCGCCCCGGCACCAGGGTGAAACCCAGTGCGGTCATCGCGGAGCGGAAGCGTTCACCGTTTTCGCGAACGCGTCGGCGCAACGCGGATCCTTCGTCGCTCGCCAGGAGTTCGAGCACGCGCAGCGACGCCGCCGCGATGCAGGGTGCGAGCGTATTGGAGAACAGGTAAGGCCGCGATCGCTGCCGCAGGAGATCGATGATTTCCTTCCGCCCCGCAGTATAGCCGCCGGACGCGCCCCCCAGCGCCTTGCCCAGCGTCCCCGTCAGGATGTCGACGCGGCCCTGCACGCCGCAGTGCTCCGGCGTGCCGCGACCGTTCTCGCCGACGAAGCCGACCGCGTGCGAGTCGTCGACCATCACCAGCGCACCGTGCCTGTCCGCGAGTTCGCAGATCGATCCCAGGTCCGCGATGGTGCCATCCATCGAAAACACGCCGTCGGTCGCGATCAGCTTGAACCGCGCGCCGGCGGTGTCGGCTTCCCCGAGCTTCGCCTCGAGGTCCGCCATGTCGTTGTTGCGATAGCGGAAGCGCTTGGCCTTGCAGAGCCGGATGCCGTCGACGATGCTCGCGTGGTTCAGCTCGTCGCTGATGACGGCGTCCTCTTCGCCGAACAGCGTCTCGAAGAGGCCGCCGTTCGCATCGAAGCAGCTCGAATAGAGGATGCTGTCGTCGGTGTTCAGGAAGGCGGCGAGCGCCGATTCGAGCTCCTTGTGCACGCTCTGGGTGCCGCAGATGAAGCGTACCGATGCCATGCCGAAGCCGTACCGGTCGAGGCCATCCTTCGCCGCCTGCACGAGCCGCGCGTCGTCGGCGAGGCCGAGATAGTTGTTGGCACAGAAATTCAGCACATCGCCGCCACCGGCGAGCCCGAGGTTCGGCGACTGCGGGCTCCGGATCACGCGCTCGGTCTTGAAGAAGCCGTCGGCGCGAATCCGGTCAAGGGTTTCGCGTACGTGGGACAGGAAACGCTCGCGCATAACTTGGGCCTCGTGCCGCGCCGGCGGGCGGCGGGTGAGCGCGCATCTTAACGGGTCGGGGGCGCCCCGGGGCGCCCGCCATCAGCTGGCTTGCGCGACCGGGCCTACTCGGGCAGCAACGTCCATTTGCCATCCTTGACCGTGAGCAGCACCCGCCCGCGTTGATCGAAGCCCGAATGGTCGGCAGGCGTGAGGTTGTACACACCCTGCGTCGCCACCAGTTCGCGGGTGCCCTCGATCGCGTCGCGCAGCGCGCTGCGAAATTCCGGTGTTCCCGGCTTGCCCTTCTTGAGGGCTTCGGGAATCGCGCGCTGCAGGAGCAGCCCCGCATCGTAGACATTCGCGCCGAACGTGGCCGGCTTGGCCCCGTACATCTTCTCGTAGGCGGCCACGTAGTCCGCGGCCAGCTTCTTCGCCGGATTGGAGTCGGGAATCTGATCGAGGACCAGCATCATGCTCGCTGCCATGATCGTGCCTTCGACCTTCTTGCCGCCGATGCCGATGAAGGCGTCGGTGGCGGCGCCGTGGGTCTGGTAGATCCGGCCGGTGTAGCCGACGTCGGCGAGCTGCATCTGCGGCAGCGCGGCCGCGGCCGCCACCCCGGCGACCAGGATCGCGTCGGGCGCCGCGGCCTTGAGCTTCAGCACCTGGCCCGTCACGCTGGTGTCCTGGCGGTTGTAGCGCTCGTTCGCGACGAGCTGAATCCCGGCCTTCTGCAGCATCGGGACGATCGTCCTGTACCAGGCTTCGCCGTAGGGATCGTTGTAGCCAATGAACCCGAGGGTTTTCACGCCATTCTTCTGCATGTGCCCGATCAGGCCTTCCCCGATGATGTCGTCGTTCTGGGTGGTCTTGAATACCCACCGCTTCTTCGCGTCCATCGGCAGCACGACCGCGGTGGTGCCGACCGGCGCCAGCATCGGCGTCTGCGCTTCGGCCATGACCTCGATCACACCCATCGCGTTGGGCGAGCCGGAGGGGCCGATCAGCGCGTCGATCTTCTGTTCGCTTAGGAGTTTCTTGACGCTGGTCACGCTTTGCGTCGGATCGCTGGCGTCGTCGAGGAAGAAGTACTCGATCGTCGTGTCGCCGACCTTCTTCGGCAGCAGCGCGACGGAGTTTTTCTGCGACACGCCGACGAAAGCAGTCGGGCCCGTGGCGGAAACGACAACGCCTATCTTCACCTGCGCCTGGGCGGTGGCCGCGACCGCCGCGAATCCGATGACTGCCGCCAATCTGCCCAGCACCTGTTTCATCTTCATGTTGCCGCTCCTCTTCTTCCGATGGGGTCGCAGCTGCATCTCCTTGGAGCCAGCGCCCGCCCGTGGTGTGCAAAACGCGCGCCGTCCGGCGCCAGGTGCCAGCGTGTCACATGACGAACCCTCCGCTCACGAGCACGACTTCGCCGCTGATGTAATCCGATTCCGGAATGCAGAACAGGTAGACCGCACCCGCGGCTTCCTCCGGCGTGCCACCGCGGCCGAGCGGGATCATGCGATTCATGAATGCGATCATCTCGGGCTGCACGCCCATCCTCACGTCGCGCTCGCCGATCCGCGCAACCGCCTCGTCGGAGCCGATCGGTTGTGTCATCCGCGTCTGGATGTAGCCGAACGCGACCGCGTTCACGTTGACGTTGTAGCGGCCCCACTCTTTCGCCAGCGCTTTGGTCACGCCGATCACCGCGGCCTTGGCGGCCGAATAGCCGACCTGTCCGGGGTTGCCGCTGAGGCCGGCGATCGACGACACGTTGACGACCTTCCGTTGCACGCGCCGGCCCTCGTCCTTCTCCTTCTTCGCCATCTGCCGGATCGGCTCGGTCGCCGCACGGAGAATGCGGAACGGGGCCGTCGCGTGCACGTCGAGCATCGCATACCACTGGTCGTCCGTCATCTTCTGGATCACGTTGTCCCACGCGTAGCCGGCATTGTTGACGATGATGTCCAGGCCGCCGAAGCCATCGAGCGCCGTGGCGACGAAGCGCGGCCCGAAGTCGAGCGTGGTGACATCGCCGACACACGCGATGGCTTCGCCGCCCTGGGCGCGTATCCGCTGCACCGTGTCCAGCGCCGGCGTGTCGTCGACGTCGTTGACGACCACGCGCGCGCCCTCGGCTGCGAGCTTGACCGCGATCGCCTGGCCGATGCCACGGCCCGAACCGCTGACCAACGCCACCTTCCCTTCGAGTTTTTTCATTCGCTGCTCCCGTTGATGCCGGCAATCTTCGCACGCGTTCGATCCCGAGGGATCCGGTGCGTTTGTGCAATGCGCCCCGCGCCCACGGTGGCGCGGGCCGCGTCCAGGTCAGCCCGCCCCGTCCGGGCAGCCGCTTGTGCGGCGCAACAAATCCAGCGCCGTCCTTGGGCCGTCACCCCGCCTTCGCGCGCTGAATGGAAATGCGCTTGATAGAGGCAAACATGCTTTCTCCCGAACCCCCGATCGGGGCGGTCGATCCGGTCGATCGTCATAACCCCTTGACCAAATATGCATTTGCGTTGGGCTCGCACAGAGGGCATGCTGCGCGGAACGATCAAACCGGGCTCATCGGCCGGCAATCGGCGGTCTATCCTGCGATTCGCCACGATATGGTGCGGTGCGGTATAATTACCTGACTATTTTGCTTGGGTGGCTCCCCGCCGGGGGCTTCAATGGATCTAAATCACCTGCGATCGTTTGTCTCCGTCGCGCAATTCGGTCACCTGACACGGGCGGCCGAAACGCTGCACTTGAGCCAGCCCGCTCTTTCAGCCCACATCAAGGCGCTGGAAGAAGAGTTCGGGGTGCCGCTCTTCGAGCGCTCGTCGTCGGGAATGGCGCTGACGCCATCGGGTCGCCGCCTGCTCGCCGAGGCCGAGCAGATCATCGGCGCGGTCGAGCACCTCAAACATTCCGCACAGGAACTTCGCGGCGAGCCCACCGGGAGCCTCAAGCTCGGCACCGTGCTCGAGCCGTCGATCCTTCGTGTTGGCGACCTGCTCGTGCGTGCGCGCGAGCGCTTTCCGCAGATAGAGATCGAGCTGAACCAGGTGATGTCCAGCGATGCCCTGTCGCGGGTGCGCAGCGGTGGGCTGGATGCAAGTTATTACTTCGGCCCGCGCCCGGACGACGATCTCGTCAGCATCCTGCTGCGCGACATCGTCTATCGGGTGACCATGCCGGCCGCATGGGCCGACGAACTCGTCGGCGCCGGATGGGATGCGCTGGCGCAGCGCCCCTGGATCGTCGCCCCCGAGCCCAGCTCGCACCGGCGACTGGTCATGGAAATGTTCCGTGACCGTGGCCCTGCGCCGGAACGGATCGTCGAAGCGGACAGCGAGTCCGTCATCAACAACCTGGTCGAATCGGGGGTCGGCTTGAGCCTGATCCGCGACGAAATCGCCACCCAATCCGTCGAGGAAGGGCGCAGCGTGGTCTGGCCCGGCTCGGAAGTCATGACGCAACTCTGGCTCGTCCACTCCGCAGAGCGCGACGCCGATCCGCTGCTCGCGGCGCTCGTGGGCGTCCTGCGCGAAGTCTGGGCCGAAAAGCGCGCCTGAGCCTCATTCGATGCCCAGAATCGCCGGGCGTCGCAACGTGGAGCGCGGTCCGGCGGCTGGCTCCCGCGCAACGCGCGCCGCGCCCGATGTGCCGGCATCCCATGCATCCGCGCGCTCGAGAATCGTGCGGGCGTACCGCCACGACAGAACGGCGACGAGGCCTCCGCCGAGAATGAGCGCGAGCGTGGTGAGCGCGCCCGACTCGCCACGGAACGCCAGCACCAGTCCCGCGGCCAGCGTGCTCGCGCCGACGAAGCCGACGCGCATCCACAAGCCGCAAGCGGAAAGCGCGTGCCAGGCACCCTTGGGGACATCCGCGGTTGAGGGGGTGATCGTCCGATGGTATTCCATGTTCAGCCCTTCCTTCGATTTGCGCCTGCGCGCATCGCACCGAGGAGGCGCGTCCCGCGAAGGCGCTGGTTTCAGTAATAGCGGCTCATCGGCGCGCGCTCGAGATCGCGAATCCGGACCTCGAGGTCGTACACGTCCTGGGCCTTCCCCAGATATTCTTCAACCGCGCGCTGCTCCATCCTCCAGAACCAGGCGTCGAGCCGATCGAGGAGCCGGGGCGCAGGCGCCGCGGCCTCGTCCGGTGCGGCGTCGGTAACGGGGCGACGCTGCGCCTCGTCGAATCCTCCCAGCGGGGGCGCGAAGGCCGTCGCAAGGAGAGTGAAGATGGCGAACCCGGGGGTCTTGCCGAGGGGTAGTGTGGTCGGTCGCATGTCCAAATCCTTTTCGCCTTGGAGGCGGGTTAACACGCTGCGCACGGGTGGTGCGGCGCACAACCACAAGATGGGACCTGCGAATCCTGTCGTCAAATCATTGTTTTAGATCATATACATCAGGTGAATTGATGTCACGGCTAAGGCATTGGTGCGACGCAATAATCCGAAAGCCGGCCTAAAGTAGTGAACATTCACATTGATATGGGGTTGGGTGGCCGGACTCTGCCGGCCGGTCGGCCGCGGCGAGCGTGCCGCCGGTCCGGTTCCGCACCGCGACACCGCAGCGGTCATCTACACGTCCGGGACGGCCGGGAGGGAGGCCCCGTGGAGCCTTCCTGACGCTACGGCGCCGACGCGTGGTTCGACACGCGCCATCGCGGCGCCATCGAGACCGTGGGGCCGGCTCCTTGTCCACGCCCAGCGGGCGGATCCGATCGTGACGGGCGGGGAAGACGTCTATCTGGGCGCAGCCCTCGTCGCCAAGGAGGACCCCCGACTCGTCCCGGATCGAATACGAATGCGGCACACTCGACGTCGCAAACGCCAACGGTCCTGGTGCCCGCGAGCCGCGCGGAAGGTGATGGCGCGGGCCACCCGCATTTCGCGTTCCGGCGGTTTCACGAAGCGCACCCAGGATCCATCCGCAGGGGCACTTACATCCGGTCGAAGCGCCGGTACGCGACGGCCTCCGCCACGTGCAGCGCGGCGACCGACGCCGCGTCCGCGAGATCGGCGATCGTCCGGGCCACCTTGAGAATCCGGTGATAGGCGCGCGCCGACAGCGAGAGCCGCGTCGTCGCCTGGGCTAACAGCGTCATGCCCGCGGCGTCGGGCGTGCAGTGCGTTTCGACCTCGCGCGGCGACAGCCGCGCGTTGGGCTTGCCCTGCCGCGCCAATTGGCGTTCGCGCGCGGCCGTCGCCGCTTCCCGCACACGGACGCTCGGCGCGGCATCGCCGGCTACCGGTTCGCGCGCGTTCGTCGAGTAACCAAGGGCCTCGGCGGTCAGTGCCGGAACCTCGATGCCCAGATCGATGCGATCGAGCAGCGGGCCCGAGACCCGGCCGCGATAGCGCAGGATCCGGTCCGGCGTGCATTGGCAACGCCCACTTGCATGGCCGAGCCAACCGCAGGGACACGGATTCATCGCGGCGACGAACTGGAACTCGGCCGGGAACGTGCTCTGCCTTGCCGCCCGGGAGATGTGAATCACGCCCGCCTCGAGCGGCTCGCGCAGCACCTCGAGCACCCGGCGATCCCACTCGGGCAGTTCGTCGAGAAAGAGAACCCCGTGGTGCGCGAGGGAGATTTCGCCGGGCCGCGGATCGCTTCCTCCACCGACAAGCGCCACCGCGCTCGCCGTGTGATGAGGCGCGCGGAACGGCCGCGTGCCCCATGCCGATGGCGAAAAGCGACCCGCAAGCGAGGCGATGGCCGCGATGGCGAGCGCCTCCCTTTCGGACAGCGCCGGCAGGATGCCCGGCAGTCGCTGCGCAAGCATCGACTTTCCCGCTCCGGGCGGACCGATCATCAACAGGCTGTGCCCGCCCGCGGCCGCAATGGCGAGCGCGCGTTTGGCGTGCGCCTGACCGCGAACGTCGGCGAGATCGGGAACGGAATCGATGCCA
>Ga0209048_10000645_pt1 | contig 36470 bp, 30 predicted proteins | sample FrelakmetCRP12CR_FD_187146 | JGI IMG/M metagenome (GOLD analysis project Ga0209048, IMG submission 187146) | Freshwater lake sediment microbial communities from the University of Notre Dame, USA, for methane emissions studies - CRP12 CR (SPAdes)... | ecosystem: Environmental > Aquatic >...
GGCCTTCGACTCAGCCGTCTCATACCCCATGCCGCCAAAAATGATCTGTGCATCTTTGAGGAATCGGATGGTCTCTTCGGAACAGAACATTTTAGCGATTGCCGCTTCAATGCGGATGTCGTACTGTTTCTGGTCTGCGAGATGCCACACCAACTGTGCCAGAGATTCCATGGCAAACAGGGTGGTGGCCATATGGCCGATCCGCATTTGTTGTGTCTGACGCTCCGCCAGAGGTTTCTGAAACGTATAGCGTTCATTCGCCCGGTCGAGCGTCGGCTGCCACGCCTGTTTGGCCATGCCGAGACAGAGTGCTGGAATACTGATTGCCCGTCCGACGTTGAGGATCGTCAGCGCATAGTTGAGCCCTTTGCCGGTTTCCCCGATGAGGTGGTCGGCGGGGATATGAACGTCGCGGAACGTCATGTGCGCATTCTCAATCCCGCGGCAGCCCTCGAACTGACATCGTTGCTTGATCTGGACGCCCGGTAAGGTCACATCGAGGATGAACGCCGTATGCACGTTGTTTTCTGTCCCGGTTCCTTCCGGGACCGGAATCCACGTCCGTTTCCCATTCTGCTGTAATTGTCTGGCAGGAACCCGTGCGATCAATGTGACGTAGCGGGCAATCGTCCCGTTCGTGCACCAGAGTTTTTCTCCGTTGACGACGAAGTTCTGGCCTGTGGAGTCGAGCACTGCCTCGGTCCGAATATTGGCGGCATCAGAGCCAGTGATCGGCTCAGTGAGCGCGAAGGCGGACATGTCCTCTCGTGCGACTCGCGGCAGAAATGTCTTCTTCTGCTGCTCGGTTCCGAACAGTAAAATCGGCATCGCGATTCCGATGGATTGGGGGACGGCAACCGTCAATGCCAGGGCATGGTTCCAACCAGCCATCAGAGTAAGGACGCGGCCATAATTCTTGTACGAGAATCCCAGTCCCCCATACTCCTTCGGGATCTTCATCCCGAAAGCTCCCAGCTTGAAGAGCCCCAGCAGGACCGAGTCGGGAATCTTGGCGGTCCGCTCGATCTCGTCAGGATCAACGTGGGAAGTGAGAAAGGACTGGATGGTCTTGCAATAGGCCTCTCCGGCCGCTCGTTCTTCGGCTGGCTCTTCCGGCGGAAGCAGGAGATCGAAGTCAGGTCTGCCCTCATAGAGGCCAGTCATGAAACTCGCGCCGGCGAGACGTTCGCGGGCCTCTTCAAGCCGTTCCAAACCTTTGAACAGGTCCGACATAGCCTCCTCCCTCCGTGGTGAGATGAATCAGGATGCGGGAGATGACATCTGTGCCCTTGGTCTTGAGCCCCTTTCGGTATTGTGATAACGCCTCGTGCTGCCCTGAAGTTGTGGCGATTCCCGACCGGGAAACGTTAGGTCTCTTCCTTAAACTGAACGTTGCGGTACGCCGCGAGTGTTGCTGCGAGTCGCGACTTCAGCTCCAGGCGTTTTGGTTTTCCCGTCGAGGTATAGGGAACCTCCTCTCCGAAGAGAATCACCTTTGGCCGTTTTGCAAAGGGAAGTCTGTGGACGCAATGGTCAAGCAACGTTGCGACAGTGGGCGGGGCTGTCTGATCTCGTGGAACGACGTAGGCAGCGATCTCCTCCCCGTAGTATCGATTCTCAAATGGTACCGCCATGGCAAATCTCACGTCTGGGTGGCTCTTCAACGCATCGTCGATCTCCAACGGTGAAATATTGACCCCGCCACGGATAATCAATTCCTTGAGCCGTCCGGAAATGAAGAAGAACGGCCGCCCTTGTTCGTCGCTGGCGTAGTAGCCTTCGTCGCCCGAACGAAACCAGCCCCATTTGAAGGCGGCCTCATTGGCATCGTCCCGTTTGAAGTAGCCGGCACAGACCGTCGCCCCTCGGATGCAAATTTCCCCGCGTGTCATTTCCGGCAGGAGTCTTCCAGTGTCGTCGAGGATAGCCATCACATTGTGAGGTAGCGGGACACCAATGGACGGAAACTCGAAGTCGGTCAGCCAGTGGCGATGCTGCGCTCGCGACAAATCGTTCGGCAGGAAGCAGGAATAGCAGGTGGTCTCTGAGAGTCCATAACCATGCCGGATGGGGCAGTGAAAGCGATCTTCAAACCGGATGGCTGTCTCTTTGAGCAGGGGGCCGGCCCCGCAGATCACTCCCTTGAACTGGCTGAGTTGATAGGCAGTGGTGTCTTCATTCGCTTCCAGCAGAAATTCCAGCAAGGTCGGGACGACGCTGACACAGGAGACGTGCTCCTCATGGAGGCGTCTCCAAAACAGACGGGTCTTGAACTTTCGATTGAGCACGGTGCTGCCTTTGCAATAGAAGGGGGTGATGAGAGTGACGACAGCTCCGTTCACGTGGTGGATTGGCAAGACGCACATTAATCGATCATTTCTCCCAAACGCATGCCACCCCGCAATGGCGTCGGCGTCGATGAGGAGGTTGTGCGCGGTGAGGATGACGCCCTTCGGAGGACCGGTCGTTCCTGATGTATAGACGATTAAGGCTTCGTCGTCCAAGCTAGAGGTTCGAGCTTCTAGGCGAAAGGCGGCAGGAACTCTCTGCCTCCGGCCTCTCGTTACGCGCTGCTCGCCCTCACAGAGTCCATCGTCCCCCACGGCAATGATGTGGCGCAGAGCCGGCAGTGCTGAATGCAGACTCGTGACCTCATCAAGATATGTGTGCCAGCAAAAGACCGCCGCCGCTTCCGAATGTTCGAGGATATACCGCTTCTTTTCCGCCGGCTCTTCCACGTTGATCGGCACGACCGCGATCCTTCGCAACCAGGCGGCAAAGTACAGGATGACCGTCAGGTCATGGTTAAACAAGACGGTGGCGATCCGTTCGCCTGGTGCGAGTCCCAGCCGGTCGTGGAGGAAGGCAGCGGTTCGGTCGACCACCGCCCCGAACTCCGCGTAGGTGTATGTACAATGGATCTGCCGGTCGTCGTCATAATAGGTCAGGAAATTCCGATGCACGAGGAGTGGCTCGTAGATCCGGGATCGAAAGAATTCCGCAAACGAAGTCCAGGGTAAGGCGAAGGGTTCACCATCCATCTGACGGACCTGTGCGATCCTGTCATGTGCGTCGGTCGATGGGGACATAGGCCCTCGGCGGCGGTCCTGTGTATAGAGCCCGCGGTCTTATCAGCCGGTTGTCGCCCTGTTGTTCGATCACATGGGCACACCAGCCAGCCATCCGTGAGCAGACAAAGAGAGGTGTATACAGCCGGCGAGGGATTCCCATGAGCAGATAGGCCACAGCCGTATAGAAATCCAAATTGGGATACATGCCTTTCTCCTGTTGCATCACATGATCGATGGTCGTAGCAATTTCGTACCAACGGGTATTGCCGCAGACCCGACTCAATTCATTCGCCTGTCGCTGAATGATCGCGGAACGGGCATCTCCTCGTTTCAGCACACGGTGACCAAACCCCATGACACGGTGTTTAGCGGCGAGGGCGTCTTTTACCCATGTTTCGGCTCGGTCAGGGGTCTGGATCTCCATAAACATGGCCGCGACTGCTTCATTGGCTCCCCCGTGCAGTGGTCCCTTGATGGTTCCGACCGCTGCGGTGATAGCCGAGTGCAGATCAGTCATTGTTGATGCAGTCACCCTTGCGGCAAATGTCGACGCGTTAAATTCATGTTCAGCATAGAGAATCAAAGAGACATCCAGAACCCTCGCCATTGTTTGTGCGACCCCGTCTCCATGGAGGTCGGTCAGGAGATGGAGAAGGTTTTCAGCAAAGGTGAGGTCGTTCCGTGGGCGCAGGCGACATTTGGCATTGGCGAACCGGTACGCGGCGGTGATCATCAAAGGGATTTGGGCGAGGAGCCTCACAGATTTTCGAATGTTCGCTGCATGAGAACTGTCAGAGCTGTCGGGGTCTATCATTCCCAAGAGAGACACTCCGGTCCTGAGAATATCCATGGGATGGACCTTGCTCGGGACAACGCTGACGAAAGTTTCAACGAGATCGGGGAGCGTCCAATTGCCGCAGAGTTGTGTGCTGAACTCCTCCAGCTCTTTCCGCGCCGGCAACGTGCCGAACAGCAGCAGATAGGCCACTTCTTCGAATGTCGACTGTTCAGCCAAGTCAGAGATGGCATAGCCTCGATATCGCAGACCTGCCTCACCTTCATCGACTTGGCACAGCGCCGACTCCCCGGCGAGCACGCCCTCCAGGCCGGGGCTGTAGGTTTCTGTCTGATGACTGTCAGTTGTGCGATGTTCCATCATCGGTTGAGCGAAACGACCGTTCTCGTCGTTCGTACTCCTCATACTGCAGCAGCTCGTAGAGCTGTTGCCTGGTGTGCATCTGACCCAACAGGTCACGCTGAGAGGCATGATTCGCCAAGTCGCGCAAGACCTGTTCCACGGCTTTGGTGGTAACCCTCAAGGCGGTCACCGGAAACAACACCAATCGATACCCCAGATCTTCAAATTCGCTGACGCTCAAGTACGGCGTCTTGCCGAATTCGGTCATGTTTGCCACCAATGGAACCTCGGCTCCCTGCTTCGCGAGCTGCCTCGCAAACGCCCGGAACTCCTCAGCGGACTCAAGGGCTTCGGGGAAAATCACGTCGGCGCCTGCTTCAACATACGCCTGTGCTCGCTCCACGGCAGCCTCCAATCCTTCGACCCCGCGGGCATCTGTTCGCGCAACAATCAAAAAATCCTTGTCACGTCGCGCTTCGGTGGCAGCCAGGATCGTGCCGACCATCTCCTGCGAGGACACCAGTCGCTTCCCTGACAAATGTCCGCACTTCTTCGGGTTCTCCTGGTCTTCCAATTGAATCCCGGCGATACCGGCTTGCTCAAACTCACGGACGGTCCGCATCACGTTGATGGCTGTACCAAAGCCTGTATCGACATCCGCGAGCGCAGGAATCGACACTGCATTGGCGATCGTGGCCGAATCCGACAAGACTTCAGTCATGGTTAGCAAGCCGAGATCAGGGAGGCCCCGTGCTGCGGCCAATGCGGCGCCGGAAATATAGACTGCACGAAAGCCGGCGCGTTCAATTTGAATTGCCGTGAGCGCATTGAATGCCCCCGGCAGCACCAGGGTTTGCTTGTCGATCAACTCACGTAGCCGGCGCGGCTTTGTCGAGGGAGGATCCTGCATGTCAGCCCTTTCGTTTCACCGTCAATAGCGGCATGAGGGTGCTGATATCCTTAACCCGGTCGAGTTGCCATACCAGGTCGATCACCTGTCTGGCTCGTGCGTGATGCAATTGTCCTGCTGCAAGTCTCAGGAATTTCTCCTCCACTTCGTGGTCGGGCATCGGATTGCGAGGATGACCAAGCGGACAATCCACCTGCTTCACATATTCCTTGCCGGAGCGGGTTCGCACGGTGACGCGGGTGGGCATGGCTTGGGGGTACCGTCCCATGAACTCAGGCTGCTGGACGACTCGAATCTTTTGCATGAGTGAGGCCAGCGCCGAATCAGCCAACCGTTTCTTGTCGAACGAGCGACGCGTCACGGCTCCATCCCTCAGGGACACCGCGACGCAGTAAGGGAAGCTGTGGTCGGCCGTCTCTCTGGTCCTGGGATGCCACTTCTCGGGATCGCGTCCGATGATCTCGATCGCCACGTCGTAGCTACCGATCTCTACGTCGGTGATGCTAGCAACCGCCGGTTCTCCTTCCGACTTGAGTAATTCCTCTCGCAGAGAGAGTGTTGCTTCCACTGCGGTCTGGGCGTGGTATTCGACCGGGTAATGCTTGATATAGGTGCCGAGAATCTTGAACGCTGCTCTACCCTTCGGTGTTTCGTCCTCGCCACCGAAGGGTGGCAGGTCAAATGATCCTGACACCAGCTTCATGAACCCTTTTTCCCCCTCAAATATCGGCGATGGCCCCGTCATCCCTCGCCCGGCCAACATCGCAGCAAACACGCCGTTGCGTGCCGCATTGGAAAATGCGCAGGCTTTCCACATAGAGAGATCGCCGACTCGCGTCTGCCTCAAAGCGATGTTGGCGACACCAGCCAGATTGACCGCTTGGAGGGGTTTGGCCTTCGAGAGTTTCATCACCTTGGCGGCTGCCAGAGCGGAGGAGAAGGGCCCATAGGTGACATGGTCCCATCCTCGTGGTCGTAATGAAGCAGCGTCACAGAGGCGACACTGCACCTCATAGGCGAGTGCGATAGCCTGAATCACCAGCTGGCCGGAGGCACCAGCGGCCTCTCCAACTGCCAGGACTGCGGCAATATTGTCAGACGGATGGGCTGGCTCCTTCGCGAGATAGGTGTCATTAAAATCCAGATATCGGACGAGGGCGCCGTTGGCGAAGGTCGCGAGGTCCGGTACTGTCTTGTGGCTGGTCCCCCAGAGCGTCGCGCCGTGGGCCAGCTTGACCGACTGGGCCAGCTTTCGGGCGATTCGACAGGGGGAGGCGTTCCACGCACCAAAGGCGCAGCCCAGGCTGTCCAACAGCCGACGTTTCACCTCGTGCACGACAGCGGGCGGAAGATCGTCGTAGCGTAGAGACTTGGTATATTCAGCGAGGCGATCGGCGATCATGGATGTGGCCCCTCATCTCATGCCTTAGGGCTCAGCATCGAGAAACTTTGGCGACCGTTTTCCCAGGAAAGCCTGGAGGCCCTCTTTCTTATCCGGTGTCCCGCACAGTTCTCCAAATAACTCGGACTCGCGGGCAAGCCCTTCGGCGAGAGGACTGTCAAGCCCAACCCGAAAGGCCCGCAATGCCGCATGTATGGCGAGACGTCCGCGCGCTACGATCGTCCCTGCCAGGGCGGTGGCCTCACTCACCAGCTCTGCGGCAGGAACGACGCGATTGACAAGGCCCATCTTTAACGCCTCTTCGGCCGTGACGCTGTTGCCGGTCAAGATCAATTCCGTCGCTTGTGACGGTCCAACGATGCGAGCCAGCCGCTGTGTTCCACCGAAGCCGGGAATCAGCCCGAGTTTAATCTCCGGCAGTCCGAGCGAAATCCCAGCCGCTGCGATTCGTATGTGACAGGCCATGGCCAGCTCAAGCCCGCCCCCGACGCAGGTTCCGTTGATGGCGGCGATCACGGGTTTGTCGAACCGTTCGATGCGGTTCAGCAGGCCGTGCCCTCGCGCTGAAAATTCAGATCCCTCATAGCATGTATTGAGGTGGGCCAGTTCGCTGATGTCAGCCCCTGCAGAGAAAAACTTGCCGGACCCTGTCAGGATTATCACTCTGATATAGGTGTCGACCTCGAGTTCGCCGAATACCTGCTCCAATTCTTTCAAGACAGAATGGTTGAGCACATTTGCCGATGGATAGTGCAGGGTCACCCGTGCGATGCGATGGGAAACCGTCAGCAACTCGTGAGGCATGGTGGCTCCCGTGTTCTTAGCGGCGTTGCCGTTCCTCCAGGGGGCTCGGGGCCTGGCCGCGCAGATCGATCATCCTCTGGTGCTCGGCAATAGCCATGACCAGCTCTGGAATGCCCTCGCCGTTGGTGACGACTGTGCGGAGGACCAGGGGACAGCACTCGCGCAAATCCTGTAGGGCCATGTCAGCACCGGGATGGTCTCCCTTATTGAGCACGACGATGTGCGCTACCTCCAGAAGACCCGCTTTCATCGCCTGCACTTCATCGCCCAGCCCCGGTGCGACCACCGCCACGACCGTCTGCGCGATATCGAGGATATCCACTTCGTCCTGACCGACACCGATCGTCTCGATCAAGATCACATCGTAGCCCGCTGCCTCCAGGACAATCACAGCTTCACGAGTAGCTCGTGCGAGTCCTCCGTGCTGGCCGCGCGTCGCCATACTGCGAATGAAGACGTTTCGATCGAGCGCGTGCTGCTGCATCCTGATGCGATCGCCCAAGATCGCTCCTCCAGTCAGGGGACTGCTGATATCGACCGCCAAGACTCCGACGCGTCTTTCCTGCTGCCGGTAGGCGACCACGAGTTGATCGATTAGTGTGCTCTTACCGGCGCCCGGGTAGCCAGTGACGCCAATCACCGCCGAATGTCGGGGAACGGACAGAAGCTCCGTCAGGGCATTGATTCCACCCGGCTCTTGGTTTTCCAGCAAGGTGATCATGCGAGAGACCGCACTAATATCACGGGCTTTGACCCGGTCAACCAGTGCCAGGATGTCTCCCCCATCACGCCTGGTCTGCAGGCTCGAACCAGACATCGGTCACCTTAAAGGATGGTGCTTTCGCAAAACGGGCGATCACCGGCAGGCCGATTCGCACCGCATCGGGCTGGATGCCCTTGAGCCGCGACAAAAACAACGTATCGGCTCCGTCAAACTCCACTAGAATCAGCGTGAACGGTGTCTCTTTCAGGAAGATCTCCCCTCCGTAGTGGCAGGTGGTGAAGGTATGCACTCGGCCGGTTAACGGCAGTGCGAACCAGGAGGTCGCTGCGCCGCATCCCATGCAATGGGCACGAGGGGTGGCATAGGTGTAGCCACAGGCGGTGCAACGAGAGCCGAGCAGTTGGCCTTTCGTCAGACCCACAAAAAATGGCGAATCTTGTGCGTAGCTGTGGTGATAATCGATCTCGTAGTGGTCCAGGATGATCAACGGATCCACTCCGTAGAGCACTGTTCCCTTGTCCATTTAGCTTGCCTCCAGGATGGATGCTGTAATGTAAGTCCCTGTGCCGGCATGGCTGTGGATCAGCCCGCGTTTCGCGTTCTTGACTTGCAGTCTCTCATTGTTCAAATGCTTACCGATGGTGCCCTGCAGTTGCCAGAAGGCAAAAACTGCCTGCATCAGTCCTGTGGCGCCGACCGGGTGGCCGCAGGCCAGCAGACCACCGGAAGGATTGACCGGGAGCTGTCCCTGATTGGGCAGTGCAAGGCCGTAGTCGAGTCCCGGCAAAAATGGCACGCCGCTCTCTATGAAACGGCCGCCATCGCCGTACCGACATAATCCGAGGTCCTCGTAGGTCTGAATCTCAGAAGATGTATAGGCATCGTGTAGTTCGACAAAGCTCAGCTCCTCGAGCGGGTTTCGGATCCCCGCCATCTCATAGGCCAGTTTCGCTGCCATACGGCCTCCGCGGAACGAGTGGACACCTGGATATTTGAGGTGCTGGTAGTCTGACTCTCGCTCATGCGGCAGCAGAATGACCTTGCCATGGGGACGGTCGGCCATCCTCATCGCGTCGGATCCGGAGCCGACCCCCGTGATCTTGACCGGCCTGTCACAGACCTTCTCGGCAAGTTCTTCGGATGCCAGGAGGCAGACCGCCGCCCCGTCGGACATGGTGCAAATGTCTTCCATCGTCAGCGGTGTGGCCACCATGGGAGACTCCCGTACCTGCTTGATCGTGAGACGCTTCGCCTTTTGAGCATAGGGGTTATGCAGGGCATTCGCATGGTTCTTGACCGAGACCATGGCCATCTGCTCAACCGTCGTGCCGAATTCATACATGTGGCGCTGCACCATCATGGCGTAGTACCCGCTGTAGAATCCGCCGACGGGGAAGTCGAAGTTTGTGTCTGACGCGAGAGCAATGAACTCATTCCCTTTCCAGGTATTCACGCGCGACATCGTTTCAAACCCGAAGGCCAGGCAGCAATTCATGCGCCCGGAGGCGACGGCTTCCCATGCTGACTGGAAGCAGAGCCCGCCTGTCGCTCCCCCGCCTTCGATTCGCTTCGACGGTTTGGGGCAGAGTCCGAGATAATCCTGCACCATGCTGGCCGCTTTTAGCTGCCGCGTGAAGTGGTCCGAGAAGTAGGAGCCGACCGCTCCGTCGATCATGTCTTTCGAGAGGCGAGGCGCATCGTGGAGCGTATAGTCGTAGGCCTCCTTCACCATAAGACGGAAATCTTTTCCGGGATGAGCCTTGGCGAATTTCGTGATGCCGCCGCCGATCATGTAGACTGGTCTCATGTCCGCAGTCCTTTCACAAAGTCCACGATGTCGCCCATGGCGGTCCCCGGCCGGAATAGCATTCGCACTCCATTGGCCTTCAGTTTCGGAAGATCATCATCCGGGATGATGCCGCCGCCGAAGAGGACGATGTGTTCCGCTCCTCCCTCCTTGAGCAACTCCAATACACGCACGAAGAGGGTGTTGTGCGCGCCGGATAGGACACTCAGGCCGATGGCATCCACGTCTTCCTGAATTGCCGTGTTCACCACCTGCTCAGGTGTCTGGTGCAGGCCTGTATAGATCACCTCCATGCCAGCATCCCGAAGCGCGCGAGCTACGAGCTTGACCCCTCGGTCATGGCCATCCAAGCCAACTTTGCCGATCAAGATCCGGATCGGGGGCGCGGCTACTGCCATGCTCTGACCTCCTCGAGAAAATATTTTCCCTCGCTATCCTTGCGAACATAACCGGCCTGGACCATTGGATCGTGCTCGAAGATCAGCAGCCACTCTCCTTCGAAGGCCCGATCCAGCACCCATCGCTTTGTTTCAAGCGTCTGAATCGGGTACAGGTCGTACCCCATGATGTACGGAAGGGGAAGATGTGAAACGGTTGGAATAAGATCCCCCAGGAAAAACGCGACTCGCCCCTCCGATTCGATCTTGATGCTCTGATGGCAACGGGTATGGCCATTTGTCACCACCGCGGAGATTCCCGGCAACAATTCCTGGTCGCCCGTCAGAAACTCCCACTTGTTGATCTGCCCAAATTCGCTGAAGTTATCCCGCCGATAACTGACCTTCGTCCGTTCATTCGCGTTAGTTGCGTCTTCATATTCGCCCTGTTGGACGAAGTAGGCCGCATTCGGAAAGGCAGGGATCACTGCACCGCTGCTCTCTCTCACCGTGTTGCCGCCGGCATGGTCGAAATGCAGATGAGTGTTGATGACCATGTGAATGTCTTTAGGCAACAGGCTGTATCGCTGTAGGGACTCTTGCAAGGTCGGCGTGCGATCGACAGCGAATCTCTGGCAAAACTTCGCGTCTTCTTTGTCGCCTAGACCCGTGTCCACGAGAATGTTCCTTCCGTGGGCGCGAATCAGGAGGCAGGTGAGACTCAACGGGATACGGTTTTGCTCATCCGCTGGGCAGCATCGCTCCCATAGAACCTTCGGCACCACGCCAAACATGGCACCTCCATCGAGCCGAAACCGGCCATCAGTTACCGGAGAGATCTCAAACGCTCCGAGCTTCATGTGTTCACCTTGCGCTCAGCAGAGAACGAGTCGCCTGAATTGTCCGAGAAGACGAATATACGCTGCTGACTGACCGCTCATAACACCATCGGCTCATGATAGGTCCCAAACACTTCCTTGAGCGCCGCGCAAACTTCTCCCAACGTCGCCTTTGCCTTAACCGCGTCGATCAGGAAGGGCATGAGGTTCTCGCTGCAGGAGGCCGCTTCTTGTAGCTCCTCCAAGACACCGGCCATCTTGAACGGATCGCGTGACTTACGCAGATCGGACAGGCGCGCGATCTGTTCTTGCTCCACCTCCGGCCCGATCTTCAACGTGGGAATATGGTTCTCCTCCTTTTCCACAAAGTCGTTGACCCCGACGACGATCCGTTCCTTCCGTTCTATTTCACGTTGATACCGTTGGGAGGCGTCGAGGAGTTCTCTTTGTGGAAAGCCGCGCTCGATCGCTTTCACCATTCCGCCCATCTCATCCAGCCTGCGAAAGTAGTCTCGCGCTTCCTCTTCGAGGCGGTTCGTGAGCGACTCGACATGATAAGACCCTCCAAGCGGATCGATGGAGTTCGTGGTCTCGCTTTCGTGAGCGATAATCTGCTGAGTGCGGAGCGCGAGCTTGACCGCATCTTCCGTGGGGAGGGCGAGCGTTTCGTCCATCGAGTTGGTATGGAGCGACTGCGTGCCTCCCAACACCGCAGCCAGCGCCTGCAAGGTAGTGCGGACCACGTTGTTCATGGGCTGCTGCGCCGTGAGCGAGCAGCCGGCAGTCTGCGCATGACAGCGGAGCTGCAAGGATCGCGGATCTTTGGGGTGATAGCGACGCTCCATTTCACGGGCCCAGAGCCGACGGGCGGCCCGGAACTTGGCAATCTCTTCAAACAGGTCATTGTGCACGTTGAAAAAGAAGGAGAGCTGCGGGGCGAAACTATCCACGGCAAGTCCGGCTTTCACAGCTGCCTCGACGTAGGTTAGCCCGTCATAGAGGGTAAAGGCGAGTTCCTGCACCGCGGTCGATCCTGCCTCGCGAATGTGATAGCCGCTGATGCTCACCGGGTGCCATCTGGGAACCTGTTTCGCACAGTAGGAGATGGTGTCGGTGATGAGGCGCAGCGAGGGTCCGGGCGGGAAGAGCCATTCCTTCTGGGCGATGTATTCCTTCAGGATGTCGTTCTGCAACGTGCCGCCGACACGCTCAAGGGACATGCCACGTTTTTCCGCGACAGCGAGGTACATGGCGAAGATGACGGCAGCCGGTCCATTGATCGTCATCGACGTGGTGACCTGGTCGAGGGGAATGTCCTCAAAGAGCCGGTCCATATCCGCCAGCGACGAGATTGCGACGCCACAGCGACCAACTTCTCCATGGGCGCGGGAGTCATCCGCGTCAATCCCCATCAAGGTCGGCATGTCGAAGGCGACGCTGAGTCCGTTTTGCCCATGTTGGAGGAGGTATTTGAAGCGGCGATTGGTATCATCGGCAGACCCGAAGCCGGCGAACTGCCGCATGGTCCAGTGCCGGCCGCGATACATGGTGGGATAGACGCCGCGAGTATAAGGAAATTCGCCTGGCAGGCCGAGATCGTTCTCAGGTGACCAGTCCTTCAGATCGTCGCGCGAATAGACGCGATTGATTTCCAGCCCTGAGAGAGAGGTGAAGTTAGGTTTGCGTTCCTGCATCGATCAGATCCTCCGGCTAGGGGCTAGATTCAGATCTTATTGATCGTTGCCTCGTGCCTCTCGCCGCTTGCCTCATACCCATAGAACCCGTGACCGGATTTGCGCCCTAACCATCCGGCTTCGACATAACGCCGAAGCAAGGGACAGGGACGAAATTTGGGATCGCCCAAGTCCTGGTACAGGACCTCGCAGATGGCGAGCACTGTGTCCAACCCAATGCGGTCGGCGAGTGCCAGTGGCCCTACTGGATGATTCGCCCCCGTCGTCATCGCCAGGTCGATGTCTTCAGCCGAGGCGACCCCCTCTTCCAACGTGAAGATGGCTTCATTGATCATCGGAATCAGGACACGGTTCACGATGAAGCCCGGCACATCTTTGGCCACCACTGGAGTCTTCCCCAGCCGCTTTGCCAGCTCCATAGCCAGATTCAACGTCTGCTCTGATGTTTCGAGCCCCCGCACGACTTCCACGAGATGCATCAGGGGGGCCGGATTCATGAAGTGCAGCCCGACGACCCGGTCGGGCCGACCGGAGGCTGCTCCAAGCTTGGTGATCGAAATCGAGGAGGTATTACTGGCGAGGACCGCCTGTGGCTGGCAAATTCGGTGTAGTTTAGCGAAGAGTTCCTGCTTTAAGGCGAGATCTTCCGGGATCGCTTCGATAACGAGTTGCACGTCGTGCAATCGGTCGAGATGAACTATCGGACGGATGAGCGCCAGCACTCCTCCGGCTTGATGGCCGGTGAGGGTTCCCCGTTCCACGGCTCGTTCAAGGCCTACGCGAATTTTGGTGAGCGCCTCGGTTAATGTTGGATCCGCAACATCGACCAGCAGAACGTGATAGCCGGCCGTCGCGCAGACCTGGGCGATGCCGCGGCCCATCTGGCCCGCGCCGACCACACCGATGGTTGTGACGTCATCGAGTTTCATCGTCTCATCATCCGTCATTCGTCGTAGGTCTCGTCACGAGTCACAGTTGATAATGGCCTAGGCTCACCTCTCCACAATCATCGCCAACGCTTCTCCTCCCCCAATACAGAGGGCGGCGAGACCTCGACGGGCACCACGGGCTTCCAACGCATGGAGCAGGGTCGTAAGAATCCGCGCACCGGTAGCACCGATCGGATGGCCCAGTGCGACTGCGCCACCATTGACGTTAACTCTCTTTGGGTCGAGTCCTAACTCGCGGTTGATCGCGAGAGATACGGCTGAAAAAGCTTCATTGATCTCAAACAGATCGATGTCGTCTACAGAAAGACCGGTCTTCTTGAGTACCAGCTTAATGGCATCGACCGGCGCGATCGTGAACCACTCCGGCGCCAATGCCGCGCCGGCATACCCGACGATCCGAGCCATGGGCATGAGGCACAGGTTCTCCGCCTCCTCCTCAGTCATGACGACCAACGCTGCCGCTCCGTCGTTACAGGAGGGCGAATTGCCGACGGTCAGGACTCCATCCTCCTGGAACACCGGTTTCAGTTCGCGCAGGCGCGTCAGATCGACCCGGTTCGGCTCCTCATCATCCGCCACAGCGAGGACCAGCCCTTTCTTCTGCGGCACGTCAACCGGCACAATCTCCCGCTTGAATGTCCCCATTGCGACGGCTTCCCTGGCGCGCCGATAGCTTTCCAGCGCAAAGTCATCGAGTTCGTTCCTGGTCAACTGGTATTTTTCGGCACAGAGTTCGCCGGCATGGCCCATATGGAAATTGTTGTAGACGTCCCACAAACCGTCTTTGACCAGGCTGTCGACCAACTCCGCATGTCCGAGGCGATACCCCTGCCTGGCCTTCTCCAGCAGATACGGCGCACGGGTCATGTTCTCCATGCCACCTGCCACAACAATCCTCGCTTCACCAAGCGCAATGGTCTGGGATGCCATGATCACGGCCTTGAGGCTAGACCCGCAGACCTTGTTGATCGTGGTTGCGCCGACTGAACTCGGAATTCCGGCACCGATCGACGCTTGCCGGGCCGGTGCCTGGCCGAGCCCGGCGCTGAGAACACAGCCCATATAGACCTCGTCCACGCGCTCGGGAGGAAGGTGAATGCGCTGTAATGCTTCAGCAATGGCAATGCTGCCAAGCTTGGTCGCGGCCAGGGGGCTGAACACCCCGTGAAAACTGCCCATCGGAGTTCGCACGGCACTCGCAATGACCGCCTGTTTCTTCTCACTCACGACATGGCCTCCTTTACGCGACTCTCGTCTGACACCACACGCGTGCCGTTCACAGGATTTGTTCCCAGTGACTCTGTTCGAGCAAGCCTTTCATCTTTGCCATGAATTGGTCCGCCGTTGCCCCGTCGATGACCCGGTGGTCGAACGAAAGGCTGAGATAGCCCATGGGATGGATCACAATGACGTCATTGAGAACCACAGCGCGTTTCTGAATCGCGCCGACGCCTAGGATGGCAATCTGGGGTTGATGAATAATCGGCGTGCTGAACAGGCTGCCGAATCCGCCGTGGTTCGTGATCGTGAACGTTCCTCCTTGGACCTCCTCGGGGTTCAGTTTCTTGGACCTGGCCCGCTCGGCCAGGTCAGCCACTTCTTTGGCTAATTGCGTCAACCCCTTTCTATCTGCATGTCGCACTACCGGCACCAGGAGCCCATCGTCCAGCGCCGTCGCAATACCGATATGAATGTCTTTCTTTACGACGATGCCTTGCTCGCTCCAAGACGAATTCACGACCGGCACCTCTCGAATGGCACGAGTCACAGCACGGATCACAAAGGGGAGATAGGTCAGGCCTCGGCCTTCCCTGAATTTGGCTATGCCCGAGAAGTCAGCTTCAAAGAAAGTCGTGACATGGGCTGAAGTTTGGCCGCTCTTGACCATCCGATCGGCAATCGTTCTGCGCATCTGTGTGAAGGGCAGAATTTCTTCACCCATTGACTGCTCATCGCTACGAGTTGCTCCCGTGACTGGAGCGCCACTCCGAGCGATGAAATCATGCACATCCTTTTTGGTTACCCGTCCGCCGGTTCCAGTTCCTTTCACCTGTGCCAGATTCACTCCATGGTCCTTGGCCAGTTGTCGGACGGCCGGAGAATGGTGGTCTCCGCCTTCGGGAGTCGGTTCCATGGGACGGACGACCACCCCGCCAACACGGTTAATGGCTTCGGAGGGAGAGGTGCTCGCAATTCGTGCCAGAAGAGTTCCCACAGGAACCGTCTCGCCCTCCTGGACGACGATTTCGTTCAGCACTCCTGTTGCCGGCGAGGGAATTTCCAACGCCACCTTTTCAGTCTCCACTTCCAAGAGGGATTGGTCCTTTTCGATCAGCCCACCGACAGGGACAAGCCATTTCACGACGGTTCCTTCAGCGATGCTTTCTCCTAGCTGGGGCATAATGATGTCGGTAGCCATAAGAAATCCGTGAGGCGTTAGGCGATAAACCTGAGTCTGGAAAGAACTTCCATTTACGCCTGACCCCTCACGCCTTACGCAAAAATCAATACGCTGCCAACTTCCGCGCTGCTGTCACGATGTCGCTGACCTTCGGCAGAAAATATTCTTCGAGCGGCGTGCTGAACGGGACCGGCGTGTCCGGGGGCGCGATGCGGAGCACTGGTCCATCCAGATGGTCGAAACAGTCTTCGGCTAACAACGCCGCGATCTCGGCTCCGATCCCGCCGGTCTTGTTATCCTCATGCAGCAGGATCGCTTTGCTGGTCTTGCGCACCGATCCATAAATAGTCTCTTTGTCGAGTGGGATCAATGTGCGCAGATCGACAATCTCCAAGTCGATGCCCTCCTGCCCCAGCAGCTCAGCCGCTTCCAATGCCAGGTGGACCATCGCCCCATAGGTGATGAGAGAGATGTCGTTGCCCACGCGCTTCACGTCGGCTTTGCCGATCGGGACGATGTAGTCCTCCTTCGGCAAGGTCGCTTTAATTCGTCGATAGAGGAACTTGTGCTCGAAGTAGAGGACGGGGTTTGGGTCACGAATCGCGGCCTTGAGGAGGCCCTTCGCGTCATAGGGTGTGGAGGGGGCGACGATCTTGAGGCCGGGTGAGTGGAAGAACCAGCCTTCCGGACATTCTGAGTGAAAGGGGCCCCCATGCACTCCGCCGCCGAAGGGAGCACGGATGACCATCGGCACCGCGGCTCCCCAGCGATAATGGTTCTTGGCCGCAACCTCGGTGATCTGGTCGAAGGCGCAGGAGATGAAGTCGGCGAACTGCATTTCCACGACCGGACGCAGGCCCATCATCGCCGCGCCGATCGCGGCGCCAACGAACCCTGATTCAGCCAGCGGAGTATCGAGTACGCGCCATTCGCCGTACTTCGCCATGAGGCCTTCCGTGATCTTAAAGGCGCCGCCATAGGTGCCGATGTCTTCGCCCATGAGGAAGACGCGTTCGTCGCGAGCCATTTCCTCGTCCAGAGCCTGGGAGATGGCTTCCAGATACGTCACCTCTGACTGAGCGGTGGTTGTGGTCATGATGCCACCTCATCCTCTGTGGCGAAGACTCCCTCCAACACTTCCGGTCCTGCCGGTAGCGGACTCTGCTCCGCAAACTCCAGGCCAGCTTCGACTTCCTTCTTGACCCGCTCTCCAACCTCATCGAAATAGGCATCATCGCCATAGCCGAGTTGTTGAAGCAGTTGCTCGGCTTTCAGGATGGGATCTTTTTTCTTCCATTCCTCCAGCAATTCACGAGGCACATACTTTGCTGGATCATGCTCAGAATGGCCGTGCATCCTCATGGTTTTGAATTCGAGGAAGGTGGGCCCTTCGCCTGCACGGGCTCTTTCGATAGCACGCGTGGACGCCATGTGCACGGCTGCGACGTCATTTCCATCCACGATCTCGGCAGGCATCCCGTAGGCCTTCGCCCGGTCGGCCACGTCGTGGATAGCCATCTGTAGACGTTGCGGCGTCGAATAGGCGTATTGATTGTTGTTGCAGAAGAACACGACGGGGAGTGTGCGCACCGCCGCAAAGTTCATCGCTTCGTGGAAGTCGCCGCGGCTGGTACCGCCGTCGCCAGTACCGGTGAAGGCGACGCGACGCTCCCCTCTAATCTTAAACGCCAGGGCGACACCGGTCGCGACGGGCAGATTGTCGGCCAGGTGACTGACAAAGCCGATCATGCCGCGCTTGAGATCGCCCATGTGCACGTTGCCGTCCTTGCCTTTGCTGGGGCCAGTGCGTTTGCCGAGGTAATGGGCGAGGACTTCACCTGGCGTGAAGCCGCGGATGAGGAATGCTCCCATGTCTCGGTGAAAGGGCGCGATGACGTCATCACGTTGCAGCGCAGAGGCATAGCCGACTGCAATCGCTTCCATCCCGTGGCTGGTGTATACGCCGCCGACGATACGACCTTGACGATAGAGGGCGGTGATGCGGTCCTCGAGGGCTCTGGTGAGCCGGAGGTAGTAGTACATCTGGAGCAGGTCGGCTCGCTTGATGGTCCTTGTCACGTCTGCCATGTCCATGGACTCCTCCTCGCAGAGCGGTGGACTGTGCATCAGATTTCCGGCATATCTCTCCAGGACAGCAGGGGCTGATTGTTCTTGCACAGCGGGCATTGATCCGGTTCCCACTGCGGCATGTCGAGGTCAGCGGCATAATAGAATGGATACCGGGCAATGAGTTCCTCCATGAGCGGAAACTGACCACTGTCCCGCCTGGCAAAGACCATCATGCCAGCCAGTATTCCGCCGTTATCTGTGATAATTTTGCCGAGTTTGTTCACACAATTTCCGCGGGTGGTGACATCGTTGAGCGCCACGAACCGCTCGCCTGGTTTGATCGTGCCGATCGTGATGTCCGTCCCGATCCGTCCGGTCTCGCAACTGTACGGCGTCAACGTCACGCGCAATCGCATCGTGTCGGAGAGGGCATCCGCAATGCCTTCGGCGAGCAACTCCGCGGCTGAGGTAGTCGCAACGAGGCCGCTTATCGGATAGCTCTGGAACGTCCGTCCGATCCATTCTGCCATGTCCCGGGCCAGCAGCCTGATCAGCTCTGGGAAACGTGCAACGGACTCGAATCGCAGATAGGTGGCTGTGTGGTGGCCTGAGACCACTTCCACGTGAGTATCGAATAATACCGACCGAGAGGTCCGCAGGATCCGCAGGATATCCCAACCGGTGAGCTCCTTATGCGAGCCGTCGCGAATAATAGTTCCCAGCTTGGTATCGATCGCCGGTCCGTCGTACAAGACATGGTGCCGCTGGACGAGTTTTGCAATGGTCTGTTCATCTGTCGCATGGACGCTCATGATCCGGTCCTCGTATCTATTCACTGGCTATTTTGGCAATGCGTGTCTTGAGAACGCCGATCGGCTCAATCTCCAACTCCACAACATCTCCGGGGCTCAGGTACCGGTCCAGTTCCAGGCCACATCCACCCCCGACCGTCCCTGAACCAAAAAGGTCGCCCGCATAGATGGCCTCGCCTCGCGAGACGTGCGCGATCATCTGCGGAAACGACCAATGAATGGACCCAAATCGTCCTTGTGACCAGACTTCTCCATTGACCCTGGCGATCATGGTCAGGGCATTCAGGTCTGGGATTTCATCAGGGGTGAGAAGGCAGGGCCCGATCGCGGTGGCGAAATCCTTTCCTTTCGCCGGCCCCAGCCGACAAGCCATTTCTTGGAACTGGATTTCTCTTGCGCTGAAGTCGTTCATAATTGTGTACCCGGCGATGTACTCTGGCGCCTCCTGCTCCGAGATATCTTGCCCCCTGCGGCCAATGACACAGGCCAACTCCAGTTCGTAGTCCAGCTTGGTGGTTTTCAGTGGCCATGCCAGTTCTTCATTCGGTCCAATAATCGTCCGGTGGTTGCCTTTATAGTAGACGGGAGCCTTGTACCACTCTGGTGGAATGGGTTGCCCGCGCTTCTTGGACGTTGCAGCAATGTGTTCCTCAAAGGCAATAAAGTCGCGCAGGGATGGCGGATTGGGAAGAGGGGAAATCATCCGGACGCTGGCGGAGTGATACCAGATCACTTCTCCCATCGGACCCTTGACCGATTGGCCAAGGGTCGCGACATAGCCGATTGCCAGGCGCGCTGCCGCCATGGTTGATGGGCCTCCCTCGAGGAACTCGAGCATGGTGGGAGGCAGCTGTGCGTTGGCCAAGCGGTACGGCTGCGCTTCCTGCTGGTCGGCCAGGTATCTGGCATAGGCCATGTTCAGATCCAGGAAGTGCTGGTCGCGGAGGGCACCGGCCCTCGTGAAGGTTCCCACAGGCGTCTGCACTTGAAAACTGCATAGCTTCATCGCCGACTCCAACTCAAGGCATAATCTTTTACTTCGACCGGCTCCAGCTCAGGCAGGACGGTCAAAGAATCTCGCGATTCAATCATGATCGCGACCTCGTCCGTCTCTGTTTTGCCTTTGCTCGCTTCGACTGCCTGCGGTTGCGGTCCATGGTGGATGCCCTGCGGATGCAACGTCAGCATTCCCGGTTGAATCCCTGCGCGGCTGAAAAAGTTCCCTTGGTGGTAGAACAGCACTTCGTCATAGTCCATGTTGCGATGGTAAAACGGGACACGCAGCGCTTGTGGGTCGCTTTCTAAAGGACGTGGCGCAAACGTTGAGATGAGGGTCCCGCCAGCCTGAAAGGTCGCATGGACACTAGGCGGGAGATGATAGCGGGCGCTCGTGACCGGTCGGAAGTCACGCACGTTGAGCTTGGCGACCCAAAGATCTCCCTTCCAGCCGACCACATCCATCGGATAGAAGGGATAGACCAGGCTTGTGTATTCGCCGCGGCGCTTGATCCGCACCTCCCACTCGCCTGGAGCCCCCCCATGATCGTCCTGGCTTCCGTCCAGCTCAGGGGAACTGAGGACTCCTTTGTCAAACAAGGCATGGTGGCCGAGCAGGCCCCGATCCGGTATTTCGACCGGCTCAAGCGTTTCTACGATGAGGAACAAGGAGGGGCATGACTCGATGATGGTCCTGTAGGTGGTGCCTTTGGGGATGACGACATAGTCGCCTGGCTCGTAAGGTAACTGTCCGTAGTCGGTCTCGAATCGTCCTGAGCCGCGGTGAATAAAATGAATTTCATCACCGTCGCCATTGCGGACAAAGTAGGGCATTGTCTCGACGCGCCTTGAGAGAAATACTCTCGCATCGTGGCTCCGGAGAATCTCGACCGGGCGGGCGTCAGCGGACTGTTCGTCCGGGGTGGGAAGTGTTGCACAGACAAAGGCGCGGGGACGCAGGGGACCGTCGAGTCTCACCCAGTCCGTTGGAGGATGGGTCCGGTAGAGGTGTGAAGATGGGCCACTGAACCCACGGCGACCGTGTTCTTCTTCACATTGCCCCTCGGGGATCCCCACATGGGCTTGCTTGGGAACCTGACCTTTCTTCTGGAGGTACATCACGGGCCTCCCTGCTCATCTTAACCTCAAAGTCCCCCTCTACCTCTTCCTCGATATTCGGACAGGATCATGAAGCACGTTCTAGCGAGGGGCGTTCCTTTTTCACGGAAACGGAAGTCGTCTTGTAATCAATAATCGTCTGTTCCACGCCGGCAATTTGATCGCGTTCGATGTCTTTGTAGAGCGCTTCGACAGTACCACGGACGAAGGTTCTGGCCGTTTCTTCGCCATGCTCCCTCTGGGTGAGTTCGAGGAAGAGACCGCTCGCGGGAAACAGAGGGTAGGTGAACCGTTGCTTGAGAGGCCCGAACCCGTCTCGGCCTTCCTTCAGAGGCCCGCTGAATTGCACCCCGTGGGATTCCCATTCCCGGCTGACCGCTTCAATGTCCTCGACCTCGATGGCGACATGCTGGACGCCCTGTCCATACTTCTCAATAAAGTCGTTGATCTGTGACTTCAACTGCTTGTCGTTGCCTTGCATGAGAGCGATCTTTGCGTTCCCGCGCTGAACCACGACGGTATTCATGCTGGATTTCTCACTGCCTACGTCTCGCGCGGACCAGATCACCTCGAAGCCTAGAATTTTTGTAAAAAGATATTCAACAGCCTCGAGGTTCTCGACGCAGAGGGTAATATGATCAATCCCTATGTGCTCCTTCATGATGAAGCCCTCCTTCTGAACCTGGAGGCGATTAATCGTGCAGTCCTTCGCTTCCTCCGGTGAAGCCCTTCGATGCCGTTCAATATAAACAACTGTTAACAATTATTCAATATGAAACGAATATTAAACTGTTTCTTTCTTTGTCATATAATCAATCGTGACATGTTCGGTGGCATGTGAAATGCTTGTTGAATAAGGGAGATATCGAACTGTTAAAGGTGTTGCATGGACAATATGAAAAGTATATCATAGCACCATCGGTTGTGGAGATTCGCGAGACGTAAGGACAGATTTGCTGTGACGAGCGGAGGTACATCATGTCCTTCTATCAGGAAATGCGCCAGTATGTTCTTTGCCATGGGGCTATCAACAACCTGTACCTGGATCGTTTTCAGCGGGGTGACCTGACAGACGAAGAGTTCCATCAGTTCGCCGTCGAATTTTACAATTTTGCTCGGTTCTTCCCGAAGATTCTCGTGGCGCAACTCGTCAACACCGAAGACGAGACCGTGGCGAACGAACTGACGAAGGTTTTGTATTCAGAATTGGGTGATGGTCACACCCGCAGGCGGCACGAGTTGCTGTATCGCGATTTCTTGCGTTCGATCGGGAAGGATGTGCATGAGGCGATGACGCACCCGATCCTTCCCTCAACAAAATCCTATATCGAAGGCATGGAACAGCTCTACAGTAGTGGAAACCATGCCACTGCGTTGGGGGCGTCCTTTGGACTGGAGAATATGGCTATCACCATGTGGGACCTTTTAATTCCTGGACTGGCCGGTCTGCGAGCGACCCGCTACCCAACTATGGACATGACCTATTTTACGTTCCACCGGGCCCTCGAGTCGGGTCACGAAGAAGCGATGAAGAAGGCTGTGGCTGCGATCGATGGGGACATCGACGCGGAATCCGGGGCCCTATCGGTGGAAGAACGGGATGACTTCCATCGCGGCGCCAAGGCGGTACTGGACTATCTCGAAGGGTTCTGGTTGGGGCTGGAAAAGTCGGGCGGTCAGCGTCGCCAAGCTGTGGGCGGGCTTGACGCGACCACGGGCGCGTTACATGAGGGGGCCAGGCAGCTAACGGGATGAGACAGGCCGAGGGTTCGTATGCAGCGGTCCTGGATTAGCCAGTATGATTCTGGTGTTCCCGCCACCATTAATTATCAGGACCGGACTGTGCCGGATCTCCTGCGGCAGTCCGCCGCGCGTTTCACGGATTTGTCTGCGCTCCTGTTCTACGGCAAGACGATCTCCTATGGCGAGTTGGATGATCTGACCGCGCGCTTTGCTCTCGCATTGCGTTCTCTCGGCGTGAGCCAGGGCGATCGGGTCGCCCTCATGTTGCCGAATATTCCACAAGCGGTGATTGGCTACTACGGTGTGCTCAAGGCCGGGGCTATCGTTGTGCCCACGAATCCTCTGTATGTAGAACGGGAAATCCAGACTCAGATCATCGATTCGGGCTGCGACGCCATTGTCGCCTTGGACTTGTTCTATCCGCGCATCCGCGCCGTTCAAGAAAAGACGGGGCTCCCGAGACGGATCATCATTACCAGCCTCGGTGACTTTCTCCCAACCGTGAAGCGGCTGATCTATCCCCTCAAGGCGTGGTGGGAAAACCGCTGGGTCTCTGTCGAGAGAAAGCCGCCGGTCTACGACTTTCTGGAGTTGCTCAACAGGGCACCCAGAAACGGGGAGAGGCGCTCCTCGCCTCTTCCACAGGTCCAGCCAGGCGATCTGGCGCAGCTCCAATACACCGGAGGAACAACCGGAACGCCCAAGGGCGTCATGCTCACGCACCGGAACGTCGTGGCCAACGCACTCCAGGGCCGGGCCTGGTGTCCGGATTTCCATGAAGGGGAGGAAATCTTTCTCGGCGCCGTGCCGTTCTTCCACTGTTACGGTCTGAGTACCTGTCAGAACCTTGCCATGGCTACGGGAAGTTCGATCATCCTATTCCCGCGATTCCATGCCGATGAGGCAGTGAAAGCGATTCATAAGAACCGAGTCACCGTCTTTTCAGGCGTTCCGATGATGTTTTCGATGATCAGCGAGTTCTCAGGGGTCGGACGGTACGATCTGCACTCATTGCGTGTCTGTCTGTGCGGGGCTAGTCCGCTTTCGGCAGAGCTGCAGCAAGAGTTCGAACGACTGACGGGTGTGAGGATTTCAGAAGGCTATGGATTAACCGAGGCCGCTCCTGCAACTCATTGCAACCCGATTTATGGAGAACACCCTAACGGTTCCATGGGGCTTCCGTTTCCGGATACCGACGCACGGATTGTAGATCGCGCGGCTGGATGTGGTGAGCTCCAGGCGGGAGAGGTGGGAGAACTGCTCGTCCGTGGCCCTCAGGTGATGCAGGGATACTGGAACAAAGAGGAAGAGACACAGGCGGTGTTGCAAGACGGCTGGCTCTGTACCGGCGACATGGTCAGGCGGGACGAGCGAGGCTTCTTCTTTTTCGTGGACCGCAAGAAGGACGTGATCAAGCCATGGGGAGAGACGGTCTATCCGCGAGAGGTCGAAGACGTCTTGTTCCAGCATCCGGCCGTGAGAGAAGCGGTGGTCGTCGGAAGTCCCGATCGTCACTACGGAGAAGCGGTCAAAGCCTATGTCGTGACGAAAGATGGATGGCCTGTGACCGAGAGGGAACTGATCTCACATTGTGGCAAATTGCTGGCGCGGTTCAAAGTTCCGGTTGCGATCGAATTCCGTAGCGAATTACCACGGACTTTCATTGGAAAGGTCTCGCGACGCACTTTGCGCGATGAGGCAGTAGAGGCAATCCATGATGCATCGGTACAGCGCAGATCTCTCTGAATGGCTAACAAGGAGGTCTTCGTGAAAGAGGTTGTCATTGCCACCGGCGTACGAAGGCTCATGAGTAACATTGGCAGCATGGTCAACGACGTTCCCGCACACAACTTGGGTGAACTGGTCGTCCGCGAAGTGACCAGACCTGCCGTCGTTGATCCACAACTCATCGGCGACGTGCTCGTGAGATGTGTCGGGCAATCGAGCGTTGCGCACAACGCCGCTCGTGTAATCGGTCTTAAGGCGGGACTCCCGATTCATTTCCCTGCGTATGCGGTCCAGCGCAACCGCTTCTCGGGGCTCCAATCCGTTGTCAACGCGTATCAGAATATCCGAAGCAAGACATAGAGGTGTAGGCCGTGGGCGGATGGAGAGCATGAATCGTGTGACGTTTGTAGCTCTACACAAGCGGTGAGAGTCTCGCGGTGAGGATTTCGATGTGATGGAGAGGAGGAGTGATGACTGAAATTTCCGGTTATTTCGACGCGGTGAAGGATCGATATCACCTGAGCAGTGATTATACGCTCGCCAAGAAACTCGGCATCGCCCAGCCGGAGGCTAATTTAATGCGGCGAGGTTTGAAGATTCCAAAGCCGGAGCTCTGTATCAAGATGGCGAAGCTTCTCGAAAAGAATCCAGTCGAACTTCTTCTCATCGCACAAAAAGACAAGGCGCCGCCTCAGGCCAAGGAATACTGGACACTGGCCCTCACCGCGGTGGACGTCATGTTGCATGTGCCCAAGAATCCCAAATACATCCCACGCAAAGTCGAAGCCATCGGCCAGGAACTGCGCCAACTCGAATCGCAAACGTTGATTTACGAAGGGGCCACGGCCAATGCCGAAGCGGTACGGCTGATGGAAACGGCCGAGAAGTCGGTCGATTCGATCATGGAGCGATGGAATATCTGGAAGAGGGGCGAGGCGCTCTATCCCAATTATCTTTTGGCCAATCAGGCCGCGGCCCGGCGCGGGGTGAAAATCCGCCGGATCTTGATCCTGACGCGCGAGCAAATGCAGCAGGAGGCGTTGGTTGCGGACGCGATCGAGGTCATGGATGACCAAGCGCGAGCCGGCATTAAGGTTTTTTTCGCGTTCAGGGAGGAACTGGAGCGGTCGCTGGCGTTCCAGCGATTTCAAGAGGACTATGGAAAGCAGGGGGCCGCGGAGGATGTCAACGCCGCGATGTTCGATGTCGAGATTCTGATCTTTTCCCGAATCTATGGCACGGTGCCGCTCGGTATGGTCGGTAAGCCTACGCAGATCACCATGATCAACCAGTTAGAAATTACCTGGAAACCGGATCTGCTCCGTGACCTGAATCCAGATCCACTCTTCGATATGACTAGGTATGTGTTCCCATACGAAGGAGCGAAACCGTTCAAGAATGAATTGGCTCGGTTCAAGAGGACGGCCGCATGAAGTTTCCGTCTGAACCGTTCAAGATTAAAGTCGTGGAGCCTATACGTCGGACGACGCGCGAAGAGCGGGATCGGCTGTTGCGTGACGCCGGGTACAACCTGTTTCAGGTTCCGGCGGAGAGCGTGTACGTGGACCTGCTCACAGACAGCGGCACATCGGCTATGAGCGACAACCAATGGGCGGGGATGATGCTCGGCGACGAATCGTATGCCGGCAGCAAGAACTATTACCATTTCGAGGAGGTCGTCAGGTCGATCTTTGGCTACCAGCATGTGATTCCAACTCATCAGGGCCGCATGGCGGAGAATCTGTTGTTCTCGACCGTGGTCAAGCCCGGCATGTGCGTGCCGAACAACATTCACTTCGATACAACGCGCGCCAATGTCGAGCACCAGGGAGCCAAGGCGCTGGATGTCGTGGTCAAGGAGGCCTATGACCCGCATAGCGAGGCGCCGTTCAAAGGCAATATGGATCTGGTACGGCTGGAAGAGGCCATTAATCGAATCGGGCGTGACCGTATCCCTCTGGTGATGATCACGATCACAAATAACAGTGGCGGTGGCCAACCGGTCTCCATGGCGAATATCCGTGAGACGCGCGCGCTCGTGAACCGCTACGGGATCCCGTTGTTCTTCGACGCGTGCCGTTTTGCGGAGAACTGTTTCTTTATCAAAGAACGGGAGGCAGGCTATGCGGAGAAATCCATCGTTGACATTGCGCGCGAGCTGTTCGGCTACGGCGACGGCTGCACGGTGTCGGCCAAGAAGGATGGTCTGGTGAATATTGGCGGATTTCTCAGCCTGAACGACGATCAATGGACGCAGGGCATTACAAACCTATTGATCCTTGTGGAGGGTTTTCCAACCTACGGCGGACTTGCTGGGCGTGACTTAGAGGCGATGGCCCGTGGCTTGCGTGAAGTGTTGGATGAGGCCTATTTGAGCTTCCGCATCGGACAGGTACGCTATCTCGGTGAGCTGCTCGACCAGGCTGGTGTCCCGATTCTTAAACCAATCGGAGGCCACGCGGTGTACCTCAACGCGAAAGAATTTCTCCCGCACATTGAGCAGGCAGAATTTCCCGCCCAGTCGTTAGCCGTCGCCCTCTATCGGGAATACGGGATCCGGGGAGTCGAAGTCGGCACGGTGATGTTCGGCAAGAAGGATGTCGCAACTGGTCGAACGATCCATCCAGAACTTGAAATGGTGAGGTTGGCCATCCCCCGTCGGGTTTATACGAACATGCAGATCACATATGTCGGAGAATCGATCATCGAGCTGTTTCGGCGGCGCCAGGGGATTCACGGTCTCACATTGACCTATGAGGCGCCGGTGTTGCGCCACTTCACGGCGCGATTTGAAGAACTGCGGGGAATACCCCTCATCCAGGAAGCTGCATCTTAAGCGAGCATCTGTGGACATACCTGTTCAACGGATTCGAACGCATCGAAGAAGCGCGTGAGTGGCTGGCCTGAGACAGTTTCATGGCGGGCTACTTCGTGGAAAGTCCGACAGATGTTCAATTCGCCTCGCTCACGACATCACCTTGGAGCAGGTGACTCAGTCGTCAGCGATTGGCGTGAGCAATATGAAAACGAGGCCCGAAAACTTGAAACTTGCAGGAAATCAGGCGATGTGCCGGTCCGTCATTTCTCCAGCAAAGGCACAATCCCTTCCTCTAGCCAGGCATACTCGCCGCTCATGATTGCTTTTGACAAGTGGTAGACGACGGTGTCTTTCTTGTGTCTGCGGATGTTTCTCGCCAAAGAGGAGGGAGGGTCAAGACGATCCGCCATCTCCTGACAGAAATAGGTGACAAGCTCACGGATGCCGGGCTTCGTCCGCATCTCTGGTTGGGATGCATACCAGAGCGTCGCAGCCATGGGAAAGAGCCAAAGGCTGTCATTCACCAAATGCTGCAACAGGAGTTGCTTATTGTGCAGGCTCTGCCGGTGGCGAAGCGTCGCGACGAGCGTCGATCGTGTCAGGCTCCGTGAGGACGACTCGATAAAGCGAACCCACCGGGCGTAGTCCTTTCCGAATATCGCTGAAGTGCCCAAGGGGATCGAAAAAGGGAGACAAGAACGGAGCGCCATGCGCGCGTAGTACAGCGGCGCGGCGATCTTGTCTGAAGGTGATCCTTGGAGGAAGGCGATGCCCCGTTCGATATAGGGCGAGAGGGCCTCGCGCGCCATCCAGATGCGCAGAATCTCACTCGTCCCCTCCCACACCAGATTTATGCGGGCGTCGCGAAGCATGCGCATGGCCGGTATGCCGAGTTCGCCGCTCTTGCGCTGCGACTCGACGGTCATGAATCCTCGTCCCCCACGCATTTGAAACAGGTCGTTGACCACCTCCCAGTACCACTCGCTCCCGATGATTTTGGCTGCCGCCGACTCCAGCCGGAGCTCGCCCTTCTTGTTCGCCCAGGCGCCGCAGAAGGCCATTACAGCGTCGAGTGCCAGCGTATAGGCCGCAGCGCGGCAGAGTTTTTCTCCGATTAGACTGTGTTCGCCGATCGGTTTGTTCCACTGGACACGCGTGCGCCCCCACCAGCGCATCACGGACAGGCACTGTTTGAGGCCCCCGGAACAGGCTGCGGGAAGTGTCAAACGACCGACCGTGAGCGTGGCGAGCGCGATCCTCAGGCCGTCCTCTTCGCTGCCCAGGCGGTTTTCAATTGGGACGTAGACGTTGTTGAAGGTCGGTGCCCCGTTATAAATACCCCTCACACCCTCGAAACGCAGGCGGGTGACGGAACACCCTGGCCAGCGGGTTTCGACAATAAAGGCCCCGTACCGCTTCTGTGCATGGGGGTCGTGAAGTTCTTCCGGCCGATCAACGATCCGTGCGATGACGATGAGCAGGGAAGAGAGGAACTCACCGTCCTGCTTGGCGGAATTCGTAATGAAGAATTTGTCTCCCGTGAGGCGATACCCGGAAGTCTTGCCATTTTCTGTGACGCGGACAGCGCACGTTTCCACCTTGGCGATGTCACACCCCACCCGTTTTTCCGTGAGCGCGAAACCGGAAATTTCTCCCCGGGCGAGCCGGGGGAGATACTTGGCCTTCTGCTCTTCTGTTCCGAACAGGCGTAACGGTTCTGGAACGCCGATCGATTGAGCAGCTGACAACAAGACGGTGAGCGATGCGTCAAAACTCCCGCACAAAGTGGCGACTTTCTGATACTCATATTGGGTCAACTCCAGCCCGCCGAAGCGTCTGGGAATCTTGATGCCAAAGGCTCCGAGCTCAGCCAGTGTTTTCAAGACCGGCTCAGGCAGCTCCCCCTCACTGTCAACTCGCTCAGGATCCAGAGGCAGAAGGGCAACCTTGAATCGTTCCAGGAAATCCAGAGCGGGCGGACTCGTCGGCGGAATGCCAATTGAGGTAAAGAGGTCCCATCGGACGTCGGTTTCGAACAGCCCCGCAAGAAACCCGGAATAGGAGGCCTTGTCACGAGCGGTCTCAGCCACCGCCACAGACCCTTGAAACACATCCTGTTTTCTCATGCGCGGCATTTCCTTGTCAGCAATCTACGGTGCTGTCGCTCGATTACCTTTTCAACTCTACCACCTTTTACCCCGTCTTTGTCCCGAAATGAGACGCCCCCATTTTTTTGGAAGGCACCAATGCCTCTAGGGACGAGTCTAATTGGCGCCGTCGTGTTATTATCTAGGGGGAGTCCGGCGTGTCTGTTACCATCAGCGAGTCGCAGTTCTTCAATCCGGAATGCGGAGGGTGAATGTACCATGCGTAATGTCGTCGTCGTCGACGGGTTTCGTACCCCCCTGTGCAAGGAAGGAACAGATTTTCGCGAGACGGATGCGGAAGTGCTTGGCGCCTGGGTCGTTCGTGAAATGATCACGAGGTGTCACCGTTGGAATCTTCCTCTGGAAACGATTGATTGCGTGTTAGGGAGCAATGTGGCAACGCCCATGCACGCGGTGAATCCGACGCGGGTCGCAGCAGTCACCGGTGGCCTCCCCTCGAAGATCCCCGCTGATACGGTCGCCGGGAAGAATTGCGGGTCAGGAATAACGGCTCTCTACTATGCGAGCTTGCGCATCAGGAGCGGTGATGCCGATACGGTGCTCGTCATTGGCATGGAGGCAATGAGCCGAATACCGATCGTATACAATAAGACTGTCGCTGACCTTCTTATCCAGTACGGCAAAGCCAGAAGCCTTCGGGAGCGAGCCGCTGGCGCTCTTGCCCTCGTGCCCAGGCTCCTTAACCTCAAGCGCTATCCGCCGCGGGTCGGGTTGGTGATGGGTCTCACGGATCCGATGTGCGACCTCATTATGGGCCAGACGGCAGAGAATATTGCAAAAGATCCTTCCCTGGGCATCACTCGACAGGATCAGGACGCGTTTTCCATTCGATCGCACAGGCTCGCGGCGAAAGCGTGGAAGGATAAGATTTTTGCGGACGAGGTCGTGCCCATGTATGTTCCCGAGCGGAGCACCCATGTCGAGCGAGACAACGGAATCCGCGAGGATGCCAGTCAGGAAACGTTTCGTGCGGTGAAACCTTTGTTCGACAAGTACCATGGTTCGGTGACCCCGGCCAACTCCTCGCAGATCACGGATGCGGCCGCAGCCATGCTCCTCATGGAGGAAGACAAAGCCCAGGCGCTCGGCTTGCCGATCCTCGGCTACGTGAAGGATTACGCAGATTTTGGCTATGAGCCTGCCTGTATGGGCCTGGCCCCGGTCGGGGCCATGGGTAAAGTTCTGTCCAAGAGTCGCCTGACCCTCAAGGACTTCGCGCTGTTCGAGATTAACGAAGCCTTTGCATCCGTCGTGTTGGGGATCAGCCGCATTCTTGACTCGTCGTCTCTCATGGAACGCAAGTTTGGCCGTTACGGATTGACTGAACGTCTCGGCGAAATCCCGTCCGACGATCTCAACCCGCACGGGGGCGCCATCGCGCTCGGTCACCCGGTCGGCGTTTCAGGTCTTCGTCTGGCCATGACCTCGCTCTTCGAACTCAAACGTCGAAACGCCGAGCGGGCGCTGATCAGCGCTTGCGTGGGCGGCGGGCAGGGGGTGGCGATGATCTTGGAGAGGAAGTAGCCATGTCGAGCAGCCCCACCATCTCACCCGGCGAGTTCAGACACTTCAAGTCTGCAGTCCTTGACGAGGGGATCTTGCTGGTAGGTTTCGATTATTTCGGCAAGTCGGTCAATGTTCTCAACGGGGAGAGCATGTCGGAGTGGCAGGAGATCGTGCACTGTGCCGAGCAATCCGCCGCCATTAAAGGTGTAGTACTGGTGAGCTTGAAGGAAGGAAATTTCTGTGCGGGAGCCGATCTGGAGCAGATGCACGACGCGCAATTGCGACGTTCCTTTCAGGAGATGGAGCAGCTCGTGATCACCGCTCATAGGCTCTTTGCTGCGATCGACCAGTCGGCGAAACCGTATGTCGCCGCCGTGGAAGGCGCCTGTCTGGGTGGTGGGCTCGAGCTGGTGCTGGCCTGCCATGTGCGAATTACCAGCACCCATCCAAGGACCTGTTTTGCTCTGCCAGAAGTCAAGCTGGGCATTCTTCCCGGGTTCGGAGGCACTCAACGTCTCCCGCGCCTGATCGGCGTACCGGCAGCATTGAACATGATCACGACGGGGAAGACGATTTTTCCCCGACAGGCACTGCGGATGGGCCTTGCGGACGGGATGGTTGCCTCGATCCCTTCCACGGTCAGGACTTTGGAGGGGATTCAGAAAGAAACCCTCGCTCAAGCCGCCATTGCGCAAGCTCGCACGCTCTGTTCGGCTCCTGCCCGACCGCGGTCTCTCCGAGCAACACAGAGATTCTTAAGCGTTCCGGGGGTTCGCTCGCTCGTGTGTCGCTATGCCCGGCATCAAGTATTCAAGCGCGTCCGGAATTTCTATCCCGCTCCGCTCCGTGCCATCGATGCCGTGGAGGGAGGGATGCGTGTGAGTATTCTGGAGGGATCGCTCACCGTCGAAAAGCCTCTCCTGTTCGATCTCATGGCCAGCCCGACTTCCTCACACCTCGTCGGTTTATTCCTGTCCGGCGAAAAGGTAAAACGGAACGTTACCACTGTTCCGGATGCGGCTACGCGTGTTGGTGTACTGGGGGCCGGATTGATGGGCTCACAGATCGCCGGGCAGCTCGCCGAAAAAGGATATGCGGTAGGGTTGCGAGATGTTTCCTCGGGCATTCTCGCGACAGCGATCGGAAGGATCCATCAAACCCAGAATGCCCAGGTCCGCAAGCGGATTATCCTTCCTTCCGACCTGCGCTATCGCATGATGCGGATTGCTCCAACCATCCATATCAAGGATGTGAGCGCCGCTTCCCTTGTCATTGAGGCAGTGTCGGAGAAACTGGACGTGAAACGAGCGGTGCTCGCGGAGTTTGAATCGGAGGCACGTCCCGATACGATCTTCGCCACGAATACGTCGTCGTACACCTTGGCCGACATTGCCGCGAGGGCGGCCCATCCTGAACGGTGCGTGGGGCTGCACTTCTTCAACCCTGTCGCCAAAATGCAGTTGGTCGAAGTGGTGCGCGCATCCTTCACGTCCGACAAGGCCCTCGCGCAAGCCTGTAGCCTTGCCAAGCGGCTGGGTAAGTTTCCGCTCGTGGTGCATGATGGGCCGGGATTCCTCGTAAACAGGATTCTGTCGCGATATCTGGCGGAGGCCGTGATCATGGTGGGGGAGGGCATCTCCATTCGGCGCATTGACCGCGTCGCCAAGAACTTTGGGATGGCAGTGGACAGCGGGCATCCTATGGGTCCTCTGGAGCTCCTTGACCTGATCGGACTTCCGGTCGCCATGCACGTGCTGACCTCGCTCGCCGTGCTGGGACCTCGGATCGAGTCGCGTGATGCACTACTGCGGAACTTCCTTCCCGAGAATAAACCACCGCTGACATTTTGGAAATCAGGAAAGGAGAATCCGCAGGCACTCGATGCGATTGCAAGCTATCGTCGTGCATACCCTTCAGAAGCTGGGCCCAACTCCGACGACCTCCTTCACCAACGGCTGTTTCTTCCGATGCTGGACGAGGCGGTGCGCTGTCTGCATGACAAGATTGTGGAGCATCCCTGGCAGGTTGATTTCGCCCTGACGTATGGGATCGGTTTCCCCGCATTCCGTGGGGGCCTTCTCACCTGGGCTCGACAGACCATGACCCCCGGACAGATAACCCAGGAATTAGAGTCGTTGGCAGCCACGTATGGCAAACGCTTTGAGCCCTGCCCTGGTCTCTCTAACGGAGGGTGGTAGTGCCGGAAATTTCTTGAGCCGACTTGCACGAAATGGAGCGCCTCATGCCCGAGCAACCATGGTTCTTACATTACCCCGAGGGAGTTCCCCACGAGCTTCCTCTTCGTCCCGCGACGCTCTTGGAGATGTTCTCCCGGAGCGCGCAGCGGTTTTCACGCCGGCCGGCTCTCTATTTCTTTGGAAAAACCCTGTCTTACCAGGAGTGTCATACACTCGTTGAACGATTCGCCTGCGGTCTCGCCGCGTTGGGAATTCGCAAAGGCGATCGCGTGGCTCTCTGTCTCCCGAATTCTCCACAGGCGGTCATCGCCTACTTCGGCATATTGAGGGCCGGAGGTATTGTCGTAGCCTGCAACCCGACCTACACGGAACACGAGCTGTCCCACCAGCTTCGAGACGCAGGGGCGCGAGCGATCGTGGTGCTCGACATGATGTATCAGAAAATCCAGCATCTCGATCTGGAGCTAATCATCGTCACGCGGATCACCGATTTCATGACGACCATCGCGAAGTATATTTATCAACATCGCAACGGCCGACCGCCACTGGAGATTCCAGCCAGAGATGGGACGCTGTTTTTCCACGATGTTCTGGACAGCGTGTCCCCCGTTAAGCCGGAGGAGCTTCCGAGCGTGACCCCGGACGATATCGCAGTTCTCCAATACACGGGCGGCACCACTGGGGTGTCCAAAGGAGCGGAGCTGCGTCACCGAAATCTGACGGCCAACCTTCAGCAACTCATCAGCTGGTTTTCTCCCGCCGAACGAATTGAAAGCTTTCTCGCCGCGCTCCCGCTCTTTCACGTGTTTGGGATGACGGTCACGCAAAATATCTGTCTGGCTGTCGGAGGATGCATGGTGCTGGTCCCAGATCCTCGAAATATGCCCGTTCTGCTGACCCTCCTTCGCAAGAAAAAACCCACTGTGATCACACTCGTGCCAGCACTAGTACGAAAGCTTCTCGATCACTGTGAAGCGAAGGACTTTGCCGCGGCGAGATTTTTTATCTGCGGCGGGTCCGCCCTTCCCTATGAGCTCCTCAAGAAATTCAAAGAACGGACCGGCCACCTGATCGTCGAGGGATACGGTCTTTCCGAAGCTTCTCCGGTCACGCACTGCAACATTCCCCGCGGCCTCTCGGTCAAACGATCCATCGGACTACCGATCGCGAACACCGAAGCGAAAATCGTCGATGAGACGGGCCAGGAAGTCCCGGTGGGGGAGATCGGCGAACTCTGGGTGCGAGGCCCGCAAGTGATGCAGGGATATTGGAACAACCCTGTGGAAACGGCGAACGTGCTAAAGCCCGATGGGTGGCTTGCGACCGGCGACATCGCGCGTGCGGATCAAGACGGCTTCTTCTACGTCGTGGATCGGAAGAAGGATATGATCCTGTCCACCTCCGGGTTTAATGTATACCCCGCCGAGATCGAGCAGGTGCTCGTGCTTCATCAACATGTGAGCGAGGCCGCTGTCATCGGGGTGCAGCTCAGGGACGGGAGCGAATCGATCAAGGCGTTTGTGGTCATCACGGTCGACTCTGTCTCCGCAGACGACCTCCTCGCACACTGCCGGCGCTACCTGGCGTCCTACAAAGTCCCCAAGAAGGTTGAATTCCGCACCGAACTGCCCAGATCGATCCTTGGAAAGACGCTGCACCGGGTGTTGCGCGTTGAGGAAGCGGTGCGACTCGACCTTCAACGTTCCTAGGCGCCGTGAGATGCGGAGCGAGAACCGATCGGGCGAAAACGTCTCTGGATGCATGGCAGGTCGCCAACATGCCGAGCGAGCGCCAAGGCGGCGGAGAGTCCGGGCGATTCAATACCTACAAGATTGATGAGCGGCGGGTCCTCTCTGTCTACCGACACGATAAAGTCGCTTTTGCGTCCGTCTGCAGATCTGATGCAGGGACGGATGCCGGAGTAGGCCCAGCGAAGATCGCCTTCCTCCAGGGCCGGGAGGAATTTCTGCAAGGCCTCGACGAACAAGCTGGGCGGCGTCTTGCGCGACGTGTAGTCCTTCTTGTCCTGGATTGCCACCTCATTCGGTCCTACGAACAACTGTCCGTTCGGGCGGGGACTGAAATGAATCCCCTTGCCGGTTGCTTGAGGAGGCAAAGCAGGATACACAAGGCGTCGGATGAGGCCTTTCTTCTCCGGAGTGACTAGTTCGTAATATTCACCCCGCAGCGGGCGGATGGTATACTTTTTGTTGTGTAAGGCGAGGGCAGCGACATCGTCAGCTTGGAGCCCTGCGGCGTTAATCAGGCATGAAGCGCGGATCCTCTGACGGTCGGTGGTGACAAGATAAGCTGTGGCATCTTCATCTATGCCAGTCACCCGGTTATTGAATGCAAACTCGGCACCGGTCGCTTCCGAGTCAGTCCTAAGAGATTGTACGAAGGCCAGAGGGTCTATGACCGAGACGCTTGGAATGATGATCCCGCAGCAGGCATGGAGATTCGGTTCCCACGCACGCAAACCAGAAGGCGTTACGAACGACACCCGAGTGTTCGTCTTCCAGGCGTTGATCCAGAGCCGTCGCAGCGTGGATACCTCACGCCAAAGGCCTCGACGGATATCCTCCCACGAAATGGCGATGACCATCCCCGTTCTGAGCAGCGGGATGCGATGCTCTAATGCGTACGAAACCGCCAGTGCGCTCCCCTCTCGGGCCAGCTGTCCCTTCAGTGAACGGAGATGTTCGTGGATCCCGCTATGGAGCACTCCGCTGTTGCGCCCGCTGGTTTCCTCTCCTGCCTTCTCGTGTTGTTCGAGTACGATGATGCGGAGCGAGCTTTCCCGGTGCCGCCGTCCCAGCTCCCTGGCGATGGCGCACCCTACGACCCCTGCTCCCACGATGCAGACATCATACGTTTTCATCTGGTCAGATCCATCGGATCCAAGAACAGGTGGAGTGAACGGTGATCTTTGTGCCAAAATGCAATTGCGACTTTGGCAGCACAGCCATTGCCTGTTTACAGGAAAGAACCCTATCGGGAACACACGGCAGGAGAATTCGCATGTCCGATCAGCAATCGAATAAGTACGGGAACATCCTGTTTGTTTTCTGCGGGGGCGGTTGTAAGGCCGTCATTCAGGCAGTTGCAGCCGCAGAATTGGTCAATGCTGGCTTAATGCCGACCCACATCATAAGTTCCTCAGCCGGAACGTGCAACGCTCTCGGGTTTGTCGAG
>Ga0209048_10000646_pt1 | contig 36458 bp, 33 predicted proteins | sample FrelakmetCRP12CR_FD_187146 | JGI IMG/M metagenome (GOLD analysis project Ga0209048, IMG submission 187146) | Freshwater lake sediment microbial communities from the University of Notre Dame, USA, for methane emissions studies - CRP12 CR (SPAdes)... | ecosystem: Environmental > Aquatic >...
GGCAACCAGGGTTTTCGCATCCTGGCCGGATACATCTTTGGACAGAACCAAGGGGAGCGCAAAATCGAGATGACCGCTCCCGTGGCGCAGACGCCGGCCAAGATTGCGATGACCGCACCGGTCGCGCAAAGCGCAACCTCCTCCGGTTACGTCATTCAGTTCGCGATGCCCCGGGAGTGGACGCTGGAAAAGCTTCCCGAGCCGATCGACTCTCGAGTAATGCTCCGGGCGATCCCCGTTCGGATGGTCGCCGTTCTCAGCTATTCCGGGACTTGGTCGCAGACCCGGTATGAAGAGCACTTGAAGACGCTGCAGGACGCCCTCGGGCAAGCCGGCCTGCGTTGGCATGGCGACCCGATCTGGTCTCGGTACGATCCGCCCTGGAAGCCATGGTTCTGGCGACGCAACGAGATCTGGCTAGAGCTTGACTGAGCGCAAGGCACCGTCGCATTGGCTGGTCGAACGCAGTAACGTGCTTTTGCGCCACCAGCCACGCCGGCGTGGCGCATGGCACGCGCACACGAAGGCTACCCCGGTCCCGGAAGGAGCGCATGATGCATCCCTCGACTCGTGAGACCCAGCCCTTGCTAGCCATCCAACTTCCCCTACCGGCGATCGACCGAGACGCATCGGTCTTCGCCGCTCTGGGAAAGCGAAAGACCACGCGGGAGATCAGTGCAACGCGACTTCCGATGCAGTTACTTTCGAATCTCCTTTGGGCCGCATGCGGAGTGAATCGCAAGACAGGCCCGTTTGGAGTCCCCGGAAGGACCGCAGCTTCGGCCAGCAACTCACAGGAGATCGACCTCTATGTCGCCGTCGAGGAGGGCGTGTATTTGTACGACGCACCCAACAACCTGTTGGCACCGATCATGGAAGGCGATCTGCGCACCGGTGCGCTGACTCCTGGTCAGCGAGGCGTCGATGCGAAAGCTCCCGTTCAACTGATCTACGTCGTCGACGTTGACCGGCTCGCCCACACCGCAGGCTTTCAGGAGCCGGGTTTGCAGGATCCTGAAGTGCAGAAGTCCTACTACTGCGTCGACACCGGCCTAATCGCCGGGAACGTGTACTTGTTCGCCGCCGCACAGGGGCTGGCGACATGGTTCCACAACTGCGACAAAGCCGGCCTCGCGCGGCGACTTGGATTGCGGGCGGAGCAGCGCGCGCTGTTCGCTCAGTCGATTGGATATCCGGAGAACGAATAGCAGAGAAAGCCCAGATCCAGCGCCCGGGCCTTAGCGCGCTGATTAAGGGCAGCGCGATCGCCAAAGATTACCGATGACCGAGGCATGTCTCTCCGCTTGAATGGGGTCATTCGAGGATCTCCTGGAGGTGCGGCAGTGGCAGGGTTAAACGCAGGCCTCGATGGGTCGCCCTATGGGAAGCGACTCGAGCCGCGCACAATATGGGACGTGATGGACATCGACAAAGCCGCCGAAACACTCGACGCGCACCCCGACTTTCGGGTGTTGCGCCGCCTTCGCATCGCGGACGCGCAGGTCTTCGCGGACAACGTCGGCGGCGAGCCCTGTGGCCGACTCGCGGTCATCGACACCGAGACCACGGGACTGAAAGCCGAACTCGGTGATCGGATCATCGATCTTGCCATCGCGACTTGCGAATACGGGCGCGAGAGTGGCCGGCTCTATCGCGTCGTTGATCGGTATGAGAGCCTCGAAGATCCAGAGGCGCCCATCTCGCCGGAAATCACGCGCCTGACCGGCATCAGCGACGACATGGTTCGCGGACAACGGATCGATGAGGCCGGCGTCGCGCGCGTCATGGATGGAGTGGGTCTGGTGGTCTGTCACAACGCACGCTTCGATCGCGCTTTTCTGGAAGCGCGCATCCCTGCATTTGCAAACAAGCACTTCGCCTGCTCGCTGGAGGAGGTTCCCTGGGATCAGTGGAACATGAAGAGCAGCAAGCTCGATTACGTCGGATTCCGCTTTGGCCTCTTCCACGAGGGACACCGGGCACGGGCCGACGTTGACCTACTTCTCGCGCTGCTCGCCCAGAAAGTGCCCGACGACGAGGAGAATATTCTGTCGGTGCTCTTGGCTTCGGCGCGCGCGCCCTCTTGGCGTGTCCACGCCATTAACTTACCGATTGAGAATAAGGACTACGCAGCGGCCAGAGGCTACCGCTGGAACGACGGTAAGTTCAATACGATAAAGGCGTGGTGGATCGAAACGCGGGATGAGAAGGCCGAGCGCGAGTTCCTCGCCGGCATCGGCTGCAAGCACCCAAAGGTTATCAGGCAGACTGCGCTCGAACGGTATCGGTCCCTCGCCGCCCGGGCAGAAACCGAAGCCGACAAGACTACGGCCGAGGCGCACACAGATGACCGCTGAGCCACGATGAACATGCTCAATGAAGGCCCACTGACGGATGAAGAGATCCGGGAACTTGATCAGTTCCTGTTGGATGCGGAGGGACTTGAGGAGTCGATGGACATCTCGACCCTGGATGGCTTTCTCACGGCAATCGTATGCGGTCCCAAGACCATCATGCCCAGTGAATGGATGCGCTGGGTGTGGGACATGGAGCGCGGCGAAGGTGCCCCTGAATTCAAGGATCAGGCCCAAGCGCAGCGAATTCTCGGACTCCTGATGCGCCACATGAACGACATTGCCCAGACGCTGCACCAGGCACCTGAGCAATACGAGCCACTGCTCATGGAAAATCCGCATGATGGAGACCCCATCCCGATACTGGATGAGTGGTGTTCAGGATTCATGAAGGGTTTGCAGCTGGATTCCGAAGGCTGGGCACCGGTTATCGCCGGCAAGCCAGATTGGATGTCGACCATCATGCTCTATGGGACAGAAGAGGGGTGGGAGGTCCTGAAGAAGAAGAACCTGTCTCTCGACGAACACAAGGCCCTGGCCGAGGGATTGGCGGGGACAGTTCAGAAGATTCATGCCCTGTGGCTCGAGGAACGCCGTAAGCAAATCGCAGAAGGGACGCTACCGAACGTCGTGCGCCGCGAGCCCTTTCGTAATCCGAACAAGGTGGGTCGCAACGATCCCTGCCCCTGTGGATCCGGCAAGAAATTCAAACAATGCCATGGCAGCGCGGACCGATTGCACTGAATCGCAATGTGCACGTACCTTTTGAGCAAGGCGCGGCCCCACCCTTCGCTCCAGCCGACGTGCTGCGGCCTGCGACCTCTGCACGCGACTGAGCTCAATGGTTGAGCGCCTTAATGACATCGAGCGCGCGAGCTTGGCCTGAACAACGGACAAAGGAATATCACCAGGTGCTCTCATGCGTCAGTTGAAGCTGAGCAAGGCCTTTACCCTAATGGAATCGGGGCCTGTTGTCCTCGTGACGACCCATGACGGGCACAAAGACAACATCATGACCATCTCCTGGACCATGGTGTTGGATTTCACTCCGGTATTTGCCATCACCACGGGTGAATGGAATCACTCTTTCGCGGCATTGCGCAAGAATAGGGAGTGCGTCATTGCCATTCCCACGGTTGACATGCTCGACAAGGTGGTAGGTATAGGGACGTGCTCTGGGACAGACACAGACAAGTTTGCCAAGTTCAAGCTCACGCCTGTGCAGGGCAAGGTCGTCAGATCGCCGTTGATCAAGGAGTGCCTCGCCAACATGGAGTGCAAGGTCATCGACATCGTCAAAAGGCACAACATTGTCGTGCTGGAGGCGGTTGCCGCATACATCGATACCGCACGCAAGGAGAAGCGCACGGTCCACGCTGTTGGTGACGGAACGTTCATTGTCGACGGGCGCAAGATTGACCGGAGGAAGATGATGGCCTCCAAGATCCCGTACGGCGTTTAGCGCTCATTGGTTGGGCGCCTCCAAGCGCGGCTGGGAGCGCTACGACGATTGCGCCTGCCCACGCTGAATTGATTAGTCGTCGAAGGGGGGCCGATGCGTCTGCTCTCGTGGAATATTCAGTGGGGGTGCGGCTGCGACGGACGCGTAAGCTTCCCACGCATCGTCGACGTGATTCGACGCATGGGCGACTTCGACGTTGTCTGCCTGCAGGAAGTCGCCGTCAATCATCCGGGACTCGCCGGCTCGGCGGGCGAGGATCAGGTCGCGATCCTGGCCGCGGCATTCCCAGGCTACTCCGCCCATTACGCGATCGCCAGCGACTTGGCCGGAGAGCGCGCAGCGCGACGCTGCTTCGGCAATCTACTGCTGTCGCGGCTGCCCGTGCAGCAAGTCTTCAGGCATTCGCTGCCACAGCAGGCCGAGAGGGGGCGACCGAGTATGCCTCGGGTCGCGCTGGAGGCTGTCGTTGCGACCGACGGAGGCGCCCTGAGGGTGACCACGACGCACCTCGAGTACTACTCCCGCGCCCAGCGTGAGGCCCAGATCGGCCAGCTAAGAACGCTGCACGAGGAAGCGTTTTCGCAGGCCACGAACCTGGTCACCGGCTACGACCTGGATCCGCCGTTCCACGGTCCTCAGCGGCCGGTCTCCAGCGTCTATTGCGGCGATTTCAACTGCGAGTCCGACGCCGAGGAGCTTCGCCGCCTCGTTCAGCCCTTTTTGAGCGGCGCACCGTCTCTGGTGGACGCGTGGTCTGTCGCCCACCCCGGCGTCGCCAACGAATTCACGGTCGGGCTGAACGGCTGCGCGTGGCCGGACAGGACCTATTGCTGCGACTACTTCTTCGTTTCCGAAGACCTCCGCGATCGTGTTCGCAGCGTGGCGGTGGATCAGGAGACGGCCGCCTCCGACCACCAGCCGATTGCCCTGGAGTTGGCGCTCGAAGGCTAGGTTACTTCAGCTGCGCGGACCGCGCCTCCATGGCGGCGGATGCCTATCCGAGGCGCGTTTCCTAGGCGTGGTGGGATACGAACGGCGCCAATCCACGTCATTGTGACCGCCAGCGAATGGCCGGCAAGTCTTCCTGATGCTGGGCCCGCCGGGAACGGGCAAGTCGATGCTGGCGCAGAGACTTCCCGGCTTGCTGCCGCCCATGGGCGAAGATGAGGCGCTCGAAAGCGCAGCGATCCAGTCGCGCACGCGCGGTTTCCAGCACGCCGATTGGGGGCGGCGGCCATTTCGCGGGCCGCATCACACCGCGTCCGCCGTGGCGCCGGTCGGCGGCGGCGACCGATCCGCGGCCCGGCGCAATCTCGCTCGCGCATCACGGCGTGCTGTTCCTCCACGAGTTGCCCGGAATGGGATCGCAGGGCGCTGGAAGTCCTGCGCGAGCCCCTGGAGTCGGGCCGCATTCAGATCTCGCGCGCGGCACGGCAGGCGAGTTTTCCCGCGCGCTTCCAGCTCGTCGCGGCGCTGAACCCGTGCCCGTGCGGGTACCTGGGCACGGCAGCGGCAAATGCCACGGCACGCCCGAACTGATCGCGCGCTACCGCGGGCGCATTTCCGGACCGTTGCTCGACCGCATCGACCTGCGGATCGAAGTGCCGGCGCTCGGCGCCGACGCCTTCATCGGCACGGCAGACCGCGCGGCGCAGTCGGACACCCGCGCCGTCGTGCGCGAGCGCGTCGCCGCCGCGCCCGAACGGCAGAGCGCGCGGCAGGGCAGGCCCAACGCGTGGCTGCAACCGAGGGAAGTCGAGCGCAACTGCGCGCTCGACACGCGCGGCACGGAGCTGCTGAAGGCGGCTTTCGCCCGGTTGTCGCTTTTGGCGCGGGCGTACCATCGCATACTGAAGGTGGCGCGCACTATCGCCGATCTCGCGCGTGCCGATACCATAGCGGCGAATCATGTCGCCGAAGCGATCGGCTATCGTAGAATGGACCGGACGTGACGACCATCTCTCAAGGATCTCCGCTCGGCAAGGCCACCGTCTATCCAGATCGCTACGACGCGTCGCTGCTGTTCGCCGTCCACCGGTCGGCGCAACGCGCGGCGCTGCGACTCGGCGCGGTAATGCCGTTCTCCGGTGTCGACATCTTGACCGCGTACGAGATCAACTGGCTCGACGCGCGCGGCAAACCGCAGATCGCGGTCGGCGAATTCCGCATCGGTGCGGACTCGCCGGCGATCGTCGAATCCAAATCGCTGAAACTCTATCTCGGTTCCTTCGCGCAGGAGCGCGTGGGCACCGCCGCGGAACTCGCGCGCACCATCGAAGCGGACCTTGCCAGGACGTGCACGGCGCCGGTGTCGGTTGCGCTGCTCCTGCCGCCGCTGGCGATGCGCGTGGCGGAGCTGCCGGGCGAGTCGATCGATGGCGCCGAGTTCACCAACATCGCACACAAACCCGATGCGGGGCTGCTCGTGCGCGGCACCGGTTTCGCTGACGAGTCGCTGCATAGCGCGCTGTTTCGTTCGAACTGCCCCGTCACCGGACAACCCGACTACGCAGATGTCATGGTGCGCTATCGCGGCCCGCGCATCGATCGCGGCGGCTTGCTCCGCTATCTGCTTTCGTATCGCGAACATGCAGCTTTCCACGAAAGCTGCGTCGAGCGCATGTTCATCGACCTGGCGCTTCGCTGCGAGCCCGAGCAGCTCACGGTGTACGCGCGATTCCTGCGCCGCGGCGGCATCGACATCAACCCGTTCCGCAGCAATTTCGAGCCGGCGCCGTCGCGCAGCGAGCGCACGCCGCGACAGTAGCCGTACCGGCGGTCCGACGGCCAGCGGCCGCGTTTGCTGCGATGCGGTAAACTCGTTCGGACCATGAATTCGAGCACTGAAGCTGTCCTCAACGAGACCGAGCTTTCGGCGGCCGCGCCGCGGCTGCGCGAGATTCCGTACAACTACACGTCGTTTTCCGACCGTGAGATCGTCGTCCGCCTGCTCGGCGCCGAGATGTGGCACCTGCTCGAGCAATTGCGCGGGCAGCGCCGCACCGGGCGCTCGGCACGCATGCTCTTCGAGGTACTCGGCGACATCTGGGTGGTCGATCGCAACCCATACCTCCAGGACGACCTGCTCGATAATCCGAGGCGACGCGAAATGCTGGTCTCGGCGCTGCGCCACCGGCTGGGCGAAATCCAGAAGCGGCGGCAGACCGACGCCGAGCCGGAGCGCGACGCCAAGGTCGGCCGCTTGCTCGAAAGTGCGAATGCCGCGGTCGAGTCCTTCGCGACCTCCTTCCGCGAGACCGAAGCGCTGCGCAAGCGGGCGCTGCGCGTGCTTTCGCGCCACACGCGTCGCGACAATATCGCTTTCGATGGTCTGGCGCGCGTCTCGCACGTGACCGATGCCACCGATTGGCGGGTCGAATACCCCTTCGTCGTGCTGCATCCGGACTCGGAGTCGGAAGTGCCGGGGCTGGTGCGCGGCTGCATCGAGCTCTCGCTCACCATCATTCCGCGCGGTGGCGGCACCGGCTACACCGGCGGCGCGGTCCCGCTCGACCGGCGTTCAGCCGTCATCAACACCGAGAAGCTCGAGCGGCTGTCGGGCATCGAACGCATCGTGCTGCAGGGCTGCGTCGACCCCATGCCCACCATCGAGGCAGGCGCCGGCGTGGTCACCAGGCGTGTGATGGACGCCGCCGAGCGCGGGGGGTTGGTCTTCGCCGTCGATCCGACCTCCGCCGACGCCTCGTGCATCGGCGGCAACGTCGCGATGAACGCCGGCGGCAAGAAAGCCGTGCTGTGGGGCACCGCGCTCGACAATCTCGCGTCGTGGCGCATGGTCACGCCCGACGGCGACTGGCTCGAAGTCACGCGCACCGACCACAACCTCGGCAAGATTCACGATGCCCCGGTCGCCAGTTTCGATCTCGCGTATCACGCCGCGGATGCGAAAGGCGGGTTCGGCGAACTCAGGCGGCGCGACAGGCTCGAGATCCCGGGGCAGAGCTTTCGCAAGATCGGGCTGGGCAAGGACGTCACCGACAAATTTCTCGCGGGACTCCCAGGGGTGCAAAAGGAAGGTTGCGACGGCATCATTACGTCGGCGCGCTTCATCCTGCACCGGATGCCGCCGGCGATCCGAACCGTCTGCCTGGAATTCTTCGGGCAGGTGCGCGATTCGACGCCGGCGATTGTCGAGATCAAGCGCTTCCTCGACCAGCGACCCGGCGGCGCGATCCTCGCCGGCCTGGAGCACCTCGACGAACGCTACGTGAAGGCGGTCGGCTACGCGACCAAGGCGAAGCGCCACGGTCGGCCGAAGATGGTGCTCATCGGCGATATCGTCGGCGAGGACGACGCCGCTGTGGCGCGCGCCGCGTCGGAAGTCGTGCGCATCTGCAACGCGCGCGGCGCGGAAGGGTTCGTCGCCGTCTCACCCGAGTCGCGCAGGAAATTCTGGCTTGACCGGGCGCGCACTGCGGCGATCGCGACGCACACCAGTGCCTTCAAGATCAACGAGGACGTCGTCATTCCCCTCGACCGCCTCGGCGACTACACCGACGGCATCGAGCGCATCAACATCGAGCTGTCGATCGGCAACAAGCTCGCCCTGTGCGACGCGCTGGATGCGGCGCTGACGCGGGATCTTTCGCCCGCGCTCTGGGGGGCGCATGCCGAGGAGCGACCGCCTGCGGAGGCGATGGCGGCCAAGCTCGACGAGGTGCGCGCGGTGATCGGAGCCGTGCGCGCGCGCTGGCAGGATTTGCGCGACCGCATCGAAGAGACCTTCCCCGCGTTGCAGGATCATTCGATCGTCGTCTCCTGGAAGGCCGAGCTCAAGGCGCCCTTCGAGGACATTTTTGCAGGGATCGCTTTCGCGCCGGTCCTGAAGCGCTGCGTCGAGGTGCATCGCGAGGTGCTGCGCGCGCGGGTCTTCGTGGCGCTGCACATGCATGCCGGCGACGGCAACGTGCATACCAACATTCCGGTCAATTCCGACAACTACCAGATGCTGCGGGAAGCGCACGCCGCGGTCGCTCGCATAATGAAGCTCGCGCGCTCGCTCGACGGGGTCATTTCCGGCGAGCACGGCATCGGCATCACCAAGCTCGAGTACCTGACCGCCGAGGAACTCGCGCCGTTCGCGGCCTATAAGCGCCGCGTGGATCCCGACGGCCGGTTCAACCGCGGCAAGCTGCTGGCGGGTGCCGACCTGTCTGGTGCGTATACGCCCAGCTTCAATCTGCTCGGCGCGGAAAGCCTGATCCTCGAGCAGTCGCAGATCGGCAGCATCTCCGACTCGATCAAGGACTGCCTGCGCTGCGGCAAGTGCAAGCCGGCGTGCGCGACGCACGTGCCGCGCGCCAATCTTCTCTACAGCCCGCGCAACAAGATTCTCGCCACGTCGCTGCTCATCGAAGCCTTCCTGTACGAGGAGCAGACGCGCCGCGGCGTGAGCCTGCGCCACTTCGACGAGTTCGCCGATGTCGCCGATCACTGCACCGTTTGTCACAAGTGCGTCAATCCCTGCCCGGTCGACATCGACTTCGGCGACGTGTCCATCGCCATGCGCAATCTCCTGCGCGTACAGGGGCACCGCAAGTTCAACGCAGGAACGACGGCGGCGATGTTCCTCCTCAATGCCACGCATCCGGCGACGATCAAGCTCGCCAGGACGCTGATGATCGGCTGGGGATACAGGGCACAACGGCTCGCCCACAAGGTCGCCAGCCGGCTGGGCTTGACCCAACGCCAGACCGGGCGGCCGCCGGCGACGATCGGCACCGCCTCGCTGAAATCGCAAGTGATCCACTTCATCAACAAGCCCATGCCTGGCGGCTTGCCCAAGCGCACGGCGCGCGCGCTGCTCGACATCGAGGATCCGACGATCGTCCCGATCATCCGCGATCCCGGGCGCTCAGCCGAGGACTCGGAAGCGGTGTTCTATTTTCCCGGCTGCGGATCGGAACGGCTGTTCTCGCAGGTCGGGCTGGCGACGCAAGCGATGCTCTATCACGTGGGCGCGCAATGCGTGCTGCCGCCTGGGTATCTGTGTTGTGGCTATCCGCAGACCTCCGCGGGCAATCACGACAAGGGCCAGGCGATCATCACCGACAACCGCGTTCTGTTCCATCGCGTCGCCAACACGCTCAATTACCTCGACATCAAGACAGTGATCGTGTCGTGCGGGACGTGCATGGACCAGCTGCAGAAGTACGAATTCGCGAAGATCTTCCCGGGGTGCCGGCTCCTGGACATCCACGAGTACTTGCTGGAGCAGGGCGTGCGGCTCGAAGGCCTGCAAGGTGTGCGCTACATGTACCACGACCCCTGCCATACGCCGATGAAGAGCTATGAGCCGCTCAAGGTCGTCAACGAGCTCATGGGCGCGGCGGTGACTCTGAACGAGCGTTGCTGCGGCGAGTCGGGAACGCTGGCGACGACCCGTCCGGACATTGCCACGCAGGTGCGCTTTCGCAAGGAGGCGGAAATGCGCACGGGGGCGGCCGCGTTGCGCGCCGGCGGGGCCGACGACGTTGCGGTGAAAGTCCTGACCGCGTGCCCGTCGTGCCTGCAAGGGCTGTCACGCTTCGACGACGACGCGGGCACGACCGCGGACTATGTCGTCGTTGAAATCGCCCGCAACGTGCTCGGTGAGGACTGGTTGCGGCGCTACGTGGAGCGCGCAAGTCGCGGTGGCATCGAGCGCGTGCTCCTGTAACTCACGGCAGTGAGCGCTTGCTAGCGAATCCGGGCTTTGCTACGGACTCCTGGACCGTTCTAGGAACGAGGGCGGGACCGACGCCGCGCCGACGAGCGCGGGTCCGGGGTTGAGGTTGAGCGCGACGCCCATGACCGTGGCCGGCGCGCTCATGATCAACACCGAGGCGATCGTGACGATCGCGATGGCCACTGTGGCGATCGACACGTCGGTGAGCCGCGAAGCGCCCCCGCCCGCGGCAGCTTCAACTCCGGCCAAAAAGACCCCGCGACTGCGCGGTGTGCGCGCAGCGCGGGTTGGAGGCAACCGGGCGGCATTGTCGACGTGTTCGGCGGCAGGCGCGTTTTCGACGAACCGCCAGTCATCGCCGCGAACCGCCTGCGGGTCGCGCAGCCAGCGCGTAATCACCCGCCTGAACTCGCGTGGCACGTTGGTCGTGAAGGCTTTGTCCATGACTCCCTTGCTTGGGTGTTCCGGACGCGTTATCTGCGTCTACGGCTTGTAGTCTCCACCGTCGGGATTTGCGGCGCCGCGGTGCATTCGACGTTTTCAGTCCCGAATATTCACGTTCTGCCCGGTGCCGAACGGCGGGCGTCTCCGGGCGTCGGGCGGCGAGTTTCCCCGCAGAGAGTTGTGCTATAACGAAAAACCGGCCCGGGACGTGCAGGGGCACGCCGCCTACTTACCCCTTCCGGCAGCGACATGACGAACAACACCGACGAATTTGCGCTGACTCACACGCAGACCCAACCGGGCTCGCATGCGCTCGCCTTCGCCGATGCGGAAGGTTGTGCGGCCTGGTTGCGGGCGCTGCCGCTGACCAACATTCCCCAGCATTTCGAGGAGATCCTCGGCCAGCTCAAGCGGCTTTCGGAAGCCGAGTTCGCACCGCGTGAGCGGGCCCGGATCGCCGAGGTCATGCGCGAGCCGGTGATGTTCCTGCACACCGAATTGGCGCGCCGCTATGCCGGCAAGCCGCAACCGGCCGGCGACCGCGAGCGCGAGGCGTTCCTGCAGGCGGTCGCCCTTTGGCAGGCGCTGTGGGCGCAATACTCGGCGTGCCTGAAGCCGCTGCTCGAGAGCGACCCCGAGCTGCAGGGCGTCAAAGCCAAGGTGCTGCAGCGCGGATTGTGGGTGGGCAAGCAGCTGATTCTGGTACATGGACTGGCCCGCCATCTTCCGCCGCCGGCCGTATGGCAGGAACTGCACGCCTACTACCGGCTCGCCGAGATACTCGAGTGCGCCGTCAGTGCGGTGAGCGATGAATTGATGCCCAACGCGATTGGCGTGTCCTGCTATTCCACGTATTGCCATGCGCTGCTGCTCGATCTCGCCGACCCGTGCGCGATGTCGGTACGCCAGATCGAGTTGACCGATCGCTGGCTGGCGATGTGGGCGCGCAAGGTCTTCCCCTACGTGCAGCAGCGCGAAACCGAGGGCCCGGTCATCGCGATCGACCTCGATGCGCCGAGCGGCGCGACGCTGGGGCCGGTCGGACCGCGCCTTCCCGGCGAGGGCGCGCGCTTCGGCTATCCGGCCAAGCTGGCCACGAGCGTGCGCGGCCGCCTGAAGAGGCTTGGCAGTGGCGCAAATCCGGCCGAGCTGCAGCTCGGCCACGATGTGTCGGTCGAGGCGTGCACGGCGTTGCTCGCGCATCTGGACACGCGCTGGTACGCGATGCCCGGCAAGCGCGGCGGCAACGAATCGAACTCGCGACTCGAGTTGTGCGTGGGCGGTCTGGGCGCGGCATATTTTCGCGTCTCGGGCCGCACCTTCAACAGCCAGGACCTGCTCGGCAGGCTGTCGTATCAGGGTACCCAGCACCTGGCGACACTCGGCGCCCTGACCGATTACGACCGGAACAAGGACGAAGCCGAGAGGACATGGACCTGGGAGCACTGGCAGGGCAGCTATGACTGGGTCGGCGCCACCGTGCGCAGGGTGGGCGCCGGACAGCATCGCTGGCATCTCGAGCAACTGGTCATCGTGCGCGATGACGAGCGCGTGCGCTGCGGTTACGTGACTCGCGTCGCGCTCGACAGCCGCGGCGACCTTGCCCTGACGCTGCGTCTCTGGGACGGCTCGCCTTCGGCAGTCGCCGTTCGGGCGCTGACGACGATGCTCGTCGAGGAAGCGCCGTTCCCCGCGATCATGCTGGGGGTCACTCCGGATGAGAAAGCCAGCCTCATCGTCCCGCCGCGAGTGTTCAGTGCGGGCCGGGTCCTGCGCTCGCTTGCTTCGGGTCCCGAACGGCGCTTGCGGCTGACGCGGTTGATCCAGCGCGGCGCCGATTTCGAACGCGTGGCGTTCGAGGAAAGCGTCAACTGAGGACCGTCGACCAGACGCCACGCTGATCGTTTCCGGCGCCGGCGCGCGATGGCGCAAGCCGTGGGCTTGAGGTACGATGAGCGCCGATTTCCCCTACCGATTTTCGGAGACTGCATGAAACGACAATGGATTGCGCTCGCTGCGGGTGTGTGTGTTGCCGGCGGAGCCCACGCCGCACTCGACAACGCCAGCGCCGAAGCGCTGATGAAAAAGGATGGCTGCGCTGCGTGTCACATGATCGACAAGAAACTGGTCGGCCCGCCGTACGTCGACGTCGCCGCCAAGTACAAGGGCGACAAGGACGCGCTCGCCAAGCTGAGCGAGAAGGTCAAGAAGGGCGGCACCGGCGTGTGGGGTGCCATCCCCATGCCGCCCAACGTGACCGTGTCGGACGCGGACATCAAGGAGCTGGTCACCTGGATACTTACGTTGAAGCAATAGGCGCTTGAGGCTGGAGAACGACCGAAACCGGCGGACGCAGCGTCCGCCGGTTTTTTTCGGGTTGTTTTTGACAAGTCCCGCCGTGGCCGGTAACCTTGCTCGGTCCGTGCAGGAGAGCGCGGCCCGCAAAGAGCGCGGCCGCCGCCGAAGGCGCAACTCCCGCAATCGCTCAGGCAAATGGACTGCGCGGACGGTAATCGATCTGGAGAGCGGCCCCGCGGCTGGCGTTGCGGGGTCCACCGAAGGGGCACCGGACGCGCCGACGCGCGCACCGCAATCTCTCAGGTAAAAGGACAGATGGGGCGAAGCTGCGGTGTTGGCGGCGCCCCTTTATATCGTCCGTCAACCTGGGAGACGCAGTGCTCAAGCAAACCCCGCTGAACACGGCGCACCGCGCGCTAGGCGCGAAGATGGTCGACTTCGGCGGGTGGGACATGCCGGTCAGCTATGGCTCGCAGATCGACGAGCATCACGCGGTGCGCCGCGATGCGGGCATGTTCGACGTCTCGCACATGCTCGCCGTCGATCTGCGCGGGCCGGGCGCGCGCGACTTCCTCCGCTACGCGCTGGCCAACAACGTCGACAAACTGACCGTGCGGGGCAAGGCGCTGTACTCATGCCTGCTCGCGCACGATGGCGGCGTGCTCGACGACCTGATCGTCTACTTCCTTGACGATGACTGGTTCCGCATCGTCGTCAATGCCGGCACCGCCGACAAGGACGTGGCGTGGCTGCGAACGCTGATCGCGGCGCGCGCTCCGCAACTTGCCCTGAACGAGCGCCGCGACCTGGCGATGATCGCGGTGCAGGGACCCAGCGCGCGCGAGCGCGTGTGGCGCGTCCTCCCGGGTTGTCGCGACGCTACTGCGGCGCTGAAGCCGTTCATGGCAGTCGAGTGCGGCGAACATTTCATCGCGCGCACCGGCTACACCGGCGAAGACGGATTCGAGGTGATGCTCCCCGCGCCGCGTGCCGTAGAGTTCTGGGAGTCGCTTGCCGCGGCGGGCGTGCGCCCCTGCGGGCTGGGCGCGCGCGACACGCTGCGCCTCGAGGCCGGGATGAACCTCTACGGCCAGGACATGGACGAGCACGAGAATCCGCTGGAGTCCGGTCTGGCGTGGACCGTCGACCTCGCGAGTCCGCGCGATTTCGTCGGCAAGGCAGCACTGCTGCAACGTCCCCCGCGACGCCAGTTCATCGGGCTGCTGCTCATCGACAAGGCCGGCGTACTGCGCGCGCACCAGAAGGTGCGCACCGCGCTGGGCGATGGCGAGGTCACCAGCGGAACGTTCTCGCCGACGCTGTCGGCCTCGATCGCGTTGGCGCGCTTGCCTCTCGGCGTCGCGCCGGGTGAGGACGTGCGGGTGACGATTCGTGACAAGGAGCTCGTCGCCCGCGTGGTGAAGCCGCCTTTCGCGCGCCATGGCAAGAGCCTCGTTCAATGATGTCACTGGAGAGCCACCGATGAATGTTCCTAGCGATCTCAAGTACACCGCCAGCCACGAATGGATTCGCACCGAAGCCGACGGAGCGCTGACCATCGGCATCACCGACCACGCGCAGGAGGCGTTGGGCGACCTCGTGTTCATCGAGTTGCCCGCCGTCGGCAGGGTGCTGGCTGCGGGCGAGTCCTGCGCAGTGGTCGAATCGGTCAAGGCGGCGTCCGACATCTATGCGCCGGTAGCCGGCAGCGTCGTAGCGCAAAACGACGCGGTGGTGGCCGCGCCGGAAAACGTCAACGCCGACGCGTACTCCAACTGGCTGTTCAAGCTCAAGCCGGTCAACGCGGCCGACACCGCCGGGTTGCTCGACGCCGCGGGATATGCAGCAAGCGTAGGGGATGCAGGATGAAACTGAACGAACTGACGCCGCCCGCGCGGCGCCCGCTGCGCGAACTCGAACAGCACGCTGCCTTTGCGCTGCGCCACATCGGCACCACGCCGGGCGATCAGGCCGCGATGCTGGGCGTCCTGGGCTACGCCTCGCGCGAGGCGCTGATCGCAGCGAGCGTTCCCGAAGCCATCCGTACGCACCGCCCGCTGGCACTGCCGGCGGCGATGGGCGAACAGCAAGCGCTTGAGCTGCTCAAGGCGATCGCGCGCAAAAACCGCGTCCCGAAATCGTTCATTGGCCAAGGCTATTACGGCACGATCACGCCGGCCGTGATCCTGCGCAACATCCTCGAGAATCCGGCGTGGTACACCGCGTATACGCCGTACCAGCCGGAGATCTCGCAGGGACGCCTCGAAGCGCTTATCAACTTCCAGACGATGGTGTGCGATTTGACCGGACTCGCCGTGGCCAACGCCTCGATGCTCGACGAAGCGACCGCCGCGGCCGAGGCGATGACGTTGTGTCAGCGCGTCGGCAAGAGCAGGAGCAAGGTCTTCTATGTCGCCGCCGACGTGCTGCCGCAGACACTCGATGTCGTCCGCACCCGCGCGGCGCCGCTGGGTATCGCCGTTGTGGTCGGACCGCCCGAAGGTGCGCTCGAGCGCGACTGCTTCGCTGCATTGCTGCAGTATCCCGGCGCGAACGGCGATGTGCGCGACTACCGCGAGTTCACCGAAGCGCTGCACGCGAAAGCTGCTCTGGTGATCTGCGCCACGGACTTGCTCGCCTTGACCGTCCTGGCTCCTCCCGGCGAGTGGGGCGCGGACGTGGCGGTCGGATCCAGCCAGCGCTTCGGCGTGCCGATGGGCTTCGGCGGTCCGCACGCCGCATTTCTCGCTACCCGTGACGATTTCAAGCGCAACCTTCCCGGCCGGCTGGTCGGCGTGACCATCGATGCCGCCGGAGCGCCGGCGTATCGGCTGGCGCTGCAGACGCGCGAACAGCACATCCGGCGCGAGAAGGCGACATCGAACATCTGTACCGCGCAAGTGCTGCTCGCGGTGATCGCCAGCATGTACGCCGTTTACCACGGCCCGCGCGGACTCGCGACCATCGCCGCGCGCGTGCACCGGCTCGCCGGCGTTCTGGCGGCGGGCCTGGGCAAGCTGGGACTCACGCAGGTCAACGAATCATTTTTCGACACGCTGACGTTAGCCACCGGCGAGCGCACGTCGGCGATCCATGAGGCCGCGGTCGCGCGGGATGCCAATCTGCGCAGGATCGACGCGACTCACATCGGAATTTCCGTCGACGAGACGACCACGCGCGAGGACATCGAGCTGCTGTGGTCGATCTGCGCGCCGGTGGGAGCGGCGCTGCCGGATTTCGACGGCATCGAAGCGGGCGTCGAGGACGCCGTCGCGCCTGCGCTCCTGCGCCGCTCGCCATTCCTGACGCACCCGACCTTCAACCGCTATCACTCGGAAACCGAGATGATGCGCTATCTGCGCCGCCTCGCTGACAAGGACATCGCGCTCGACCGCGCGATGATCCCGCTGGGCTCGTGCACCATGAAGCTCAACGCGGTCAGCGAAATGCTTCCGGTCACCTGGCGCGAGTTCGCCAACGTGCATCCGTTCGCGCCCGCCAACCAGGCCGTCGGGTATCGCGAAATGATCGGTGAACTCGAGCAGATGCTTTGCGCGGCCACCGGCTACGCCGCAGTTTCGCTGCAGCCCAACGCGGGCTCGCAGGGCGAGTACGCGGGACTCCTCGTCATCAGCGCGTACCACGCGTCGCGCGGCGAGCCGCAGCGCAATGTCTGCCTGATCCCCGCGTCGGCGCATGGCACCAATCCCGCGTCGGCGCAGATGGCGGGCATGCGCGTGATCGTCGTCGCCTGCGACCGCGACGGCAACGTCGACCTCGGCGATTTGAAGGCCAAGGCCGAAGCGCACCGCGCGGAACTCGCCGCGATCATGGTGACGTATCCGTCGACGCACGGCGTATTCGAGGCCGGCATCAAGGACATCTGCGCCATCGTCCACGCCCATGGCGGCCAGGTGTACGTCGACGGCGCCAACCTCAACGCGCTGGTCGGACTTGCGGCGCCGGGTGAGTTTGGCGCCGACGTGTCGCACCTGAATCTGCACAAGACTTTCTGCATCCCCCATGGCGGCGGCGGCCCGGGAGTCGGACCCGTCGCGGTCGGTGCACACCTGGCCAAATTTCTGCCTGGGCATCGGGCGCTCGGGATGGCGGCCGATGCCGCCGCGGAGCGCATCGGCCCCGTCGCCGCGGCGCCTTACGGCAGCGCCGGCATCCTGCCGATTTCGTGGATGTACATCAAGATGATGGGCGGCGACGGGCTCAGGGCCGCGACCGAGTCGGCGATCCTGGCCGCGAATTACCTTGCCCGGCGCCTCGCGCCGCACTATCCCGTACTCTACTCGGGACCCGGCGGGCTGGTCGCGCACGAATGCATTCTCGACCTGCGACCGCTGAAAGAGACCAGCGACGTCGGCGTCGAGGACGTCGCCAAAAGGCTCGTCGACTACGGCTTCCACGCGCCGACGATGAGCTTTCCGGTCGCGGGCACGCTGATGATCGAGCCGACCGAGAGCGAGTCGAAGGCGGAGCTCGACCGCTTCGTCGACGCGATGATCGCCATCCGCAAGGAAATCCGCGCGATCGAGGAAGGGCGCATGGATCGCGACGACAATCCGCTGAAGAACGCGCCGCATACTGCCGCGGCGCTGCTCGCCGCCGACTGGCCGCACGGCTATACGCGGGAGGTGGCGGCGTACCCGCTGCCGGCGCTGCGCGGCAACAAGTACTGGCCACCGGTGGCGCGCGCCGACAACGTGTACGGCGACCGCAATCTCTCCTGCTCGTGCATTCCGGTCGCGGAATACGCGGAATACGCGGAGTGACCGGCGGTGGCCGATTGCGCCTTGGTCGCTCGGCAAGTAAGGCGAGTCGCAACGCTGCGCCGATGCGGCGGTGGCCGCGGCAAAGCGTGCAGGGCCGGCGATGAAAGTGATCGTCCTCGGCGCCGGCGTCATCGGCATCACCAGCGCCTGGTTTCTGCGCGAGCGCGGTCACGACGTGACGGTCGTCGAGCGGCAGAGTGCCGCCGGAATGGAAACGTCGTATGCCAACGGCGGCCAGATCTCGGTGTCGCATGTCGAGCCCTGGGCGGCCCCCAAGGCTCCGCTGCAGATCCTGAAATGGCTGTCGCGGCCCGATGCGCCGCTGCTGTTCCTGCCCACGCTCGATCCGCGGCAGTGGCGTTGGGGCACACAGTTCCTGCTCGAGTGCCTGCCCTCGCGTACGCGACGCAACATGCTGCAGATCCTGGCGATCAGCAAGTATTCCGGCGAGGTGCTGCGGGCGTTGCGCACATCGACCGGCCTTCGCTACGACGACCTGCAGCGCGGCATTCTCCAGATTTACACCGACGAGGCGGGGTTCGCTGCCGCGGTCAAGGCGGCCGCGCTGGTGCGCGACTACGGCATCGCCCGCGAAGTGAAGAGCGCCGAAGAATGCGTGGCGATCGAGCCGGCGTTGCGTAACCGGCGCGACTGGATTGCCGGCGGCACATACACCGCAACCGACGAAAGCGGCGATGCCCGCAAGTTCACACAGGCGCTCGCCGCGCTGGCGACAAAACGCGGCGTCGACATTCGCTACGGAGTCACCGTCGAATCGCTGGCAATCGCAGGCGGCGAAGTCGCGGGCGTCCGCACCGTCGACTCGCTCGGGCAAAGTGCGATGCTCACGGCAGACGCCTACGTCGCCTGCCTCGCCAGCTACACCCCGCTCCTGCTCGCGCCGATCGGCGTCCCCGCGCTGGTCTATCCCGCGAAGGGTTATTCGGCCACGCTGCCCATTGTGAATCCGGAGGCGGCGCCGTCGGCGAGCATCACCGACGACGCCAAGAAGATCGTGTTCACTCGCCTGGGCAACCGGCTGCGCGTCGCGGGGACGGCCGAGCTCTCGGGGTACAAGCTCGATCTCAATCGCGTGCGTTGCGAGGCGCTGACGCGGCGCGCGCGCGAGTGGTTCGGCCGGGCCATCGACGCCACGCGTGCCGAATACTGGACGGGGCTGCGGCCGGCGACCCCTTCCGGCGTGCCGCTCATCGGCCGGACGCGCTATCGCAATCTCTACCTCAATACCGGCCATGGCACGCTGGGCTGGACGATGGGCGCAGGGTCGGGCAAGGCGATCGCCGACATGGTGTCCGGCGCGAAACCCGACATCGGCTTCGAGTTCATCGGCGAATGACAATGCGTGCCCGGTTCAGCGAGCGGCGCGGAGAGTACGAGATCGCGACCGACCCCGCGCGACTCGATCGCGCGCTCATTCACGCCTTCCTGAGCGAGCACGCGTACTGGTCGATCGGCGTGCCGCGCGCGGTCGTCGATCGCGCCATCGAGCACTCGCTTTGCTTCGGTCTCTATCGCGCCGGCGGGCAGGTGGGCTTTGCCCGCGTAGTGACCGATCGTGCGACCTTTGCGTATCTCGGCGACGTGTTCGTGCTGCCCGAGGCGCGCGGACAGGGACTGAGCAAATGGCTGGTCGACGCAATCCTGCGGCACCCGGAGCTGCAGGGGCTGCGCCGCTGGCTGCTGGCGACGCGGGACGCCCACGGCCTGTATGCGCAATTCGGCTTTGCGCCGCCCGCGGTCGCCGGGCGTTTCATGGAACGGCACGATCCGGACGTCTACCTGCGCGCGCCGAAATGAGACGCGGCTAGCGCAGAATCCAGACGACGGTGCCGAGCCAGATCAGCGCCGCGGCCTGCAGGTGATGGTCGGTGAGCATCAGCCGCGCCGGGTCCTCCGCGGCATGTTCGCGATCCACCAGGTAGAGATAGCGAAACAGGGCGTAGGTCACGATCGGCACCGTGTAGACGAGGTCGGCGCTGCCGTGCAGCGCGATCGTCTGCGGGCTGATCGTGTACAGGCTGTACGAAATCAGCGTGCCGCTGACGCACACGGTGATCAGGCGGTCGAGCAAGCCCGGGGAATAGTCGTCGAGGACGCTGCGGCGCGTTTCGGCGGCGACTCCCGCCATTTCGGCGCGCCGCTTGCCGAAGCCGAGCAGCAAGGTCAGCATCAGTCCGCACATCAGCAGCCAGGGCGACGGTGCGATACCGACGCCGCTGGTTCCGGCGAGGATGCGCAGCAGGAAGCCCAGCGCGACCGCAATGACATCAACGATGACGATCTGCTTCAATCCCAGCGAATAGGTCGCGTTGAGCGCCAGGTAGGCGCCCAGTATGATCACCAGCGCCGTGCCGACAGTGGACGCGATCGCGAACGCCCCGGCGAGCAGGACGGCGCTCATGGTCGCTGCGGCAACGCCGGAAATTGCGCCCGCCGCGATGGGGCGATGGCGCTTTCGCGGATGCGCGCGATCGGCCTTGCGATCGATCCAGTCGTTGCCGACGTACACCGCGCTGGACAGCAGACAGAACGCGGCGAAGGCGGCCGCGACGTGTCCGGCAAGCGTCGCGTCGCGCCAGTCGCGCGCAAACAGGAAGCCCGCCCACACGAAGGCGTTCTTGACCCACTGCTGCGGCCGGAGCGCCTGCCAATAATGCATAATCATCGTCTTTGCCTCGCCGCGCCGCCGGCGCGAGGGCACCACGGCGCCGATGGAACTTCCCATCCCCACGCGACATAATGCCTGAGCGGTCGCGCTTCGTGGCGCTGGTAGCCGTTGCGCTGATCGTTGCGGGAGGGTGGCGCCTCTACGCGATCGTCGCTGCCACGCCCATGCTGGGCTATGCCAACCAGTTCGACATGGCACGCACCTCGGCGTGCGTCGGTCTGTGGCCGGACCTGCCCGCGCCGGCGCGCTTCGAGGCGCATCCGCAGGCGCCGCTGTCGCGCTACATCCGTAGCGATGATCGTTCCGACGCGTGTTACCTGAGCAGCGAGCTCGCGTTCGTTGCGCCGGCGATCGCCGCGGTGCCCGTTGGCAAGCGGGTCGACTTGCGCCGTATCGGCGTGTTCAAGGCAACGCTGCTCTTCGCGCTGGCGCTTTCCTTCACGCTGCTGCTGCAAAGCCGTCCGGGGTGGGCGCTGCTGCATGCCGCGCTGTTCGCGATCGTGATTTGCGATCCGCTGAACACGCTGTGGCTCAATACCCTTTATACGGAGTTCGCCGCGCTGTTCTTCCTGTACGGCTCGATTGTGCTGCTGGTCCTGATCGCTGCGCGCCGGGTCCCCGCGGACCCGCCCGATCGCTGGCTGGTCGTGGCCTTCGCGCTGTGCTTGGCAGGACTGGGACTTTCGCGGCAGCAGCACCTGCTGCTTCCACTGGTGCTGTCGCTGCCGGTATTGGTTTCACTGTGGTACCCGGCACGCCGCGGCGCGCTCGCGATCCTGGCGGTGACTGCGCTGGTCGCATTCGCGCAGGTCGGGCCCATCGAGCGCGATCCGAGCATCGCGGCGGCGAACAGCGCCAACGTGGTGCTCGGTGCGTTGCTACCCGCATCGCTGGAGCCGGCGCAGACAGCCAAACGCCTCGGCCTGCCGGAGCGCTGCCTGCAATCAATGGGCGCGACCTGGTACGTGACCATGGGCGAAGCGCTGACGACGACCTGTCCGGAGGCGCTTGCCGTTTCCCGCGCCCGGCAGGCGCGGCTTCTGGTTGTCGAACCCTTGACGCTGCTGCGCGCTGCGCTGCGCGGGCTGCCGCAGTTGCAGGACTGGCGACTCGGCTACATGGGCGTCGTCGAGGGAAGCATCTACGGGGGCGCGGAAGCGGTCCGCGCCGCCGGCGGCGCCGGCACATTCAGCGTTGCGCCGGCCGCCACCTCGCTCCCGCCGCCGATTTTTCTCTATGCCCTGACCGCTTCGCTCGTGCTGCTCGCCCTGACCACAATCGTCGCGCTCGTCGCTTTGGTGCTCGAACGGCGCGCGCCGCTCGCGCTCGCGCTCTATGCGCTCACGGCTACCGCGTGGTACGCGATAGCTAGCGCGATCGGCGGCGATGGCTATGTCGAAGTGTCCCGCCACGCCCAGCTCGCCGCGCCGTGCCTGTTTGCGGCGGCGGTCCTGCTCTTCGCAACGCTGGTCGCGCCGCTCGCCGCGCCGCTGTGGGTGCTGGCGGGAGGATCGGCGCGAGCACTCGTGCGCGCGGCGCTCGCGGCTCTGGGCTACGCCGCGGTCGCGCTGGCAGTCGCCGCGCCGCTGCAACCGTTGTTGCGAGCGGCGATGATGACCACGCCAATGGCGATCGGCGTGGTCGATCTACCCGTGCGCAATGTCGTTCCCGCGGGCACCATTGAAATCTCCGGCTGGGCAGTGGACCCGCAGGGGGTCGCCGCGGTCGAGATCGTCGCCGACGGTGGCGAAGTGATCGCCGCGACGCCCGGTCTTCCGTATGCGGGTGCGCACCGCGAGTCGCTGGAGCTCTACTACCCGAGCTACCCGCGGGTTGCGCGCGCCGGATTTGTCGCGCACTTGCCGGCGCGCCTGCTCGACTCGGGCGCGGTAGAGTTGCGCACGCGCGTCGTCAGCGCCACAGGTGTGCGCACCGAGATCGATCGCCGGCGGCTGGTCGTCGACAAGCGCTGAATGGCCGATCGCGCCGGTCTAGGAAACCCAAAGCTGCGCTTGCTGCTTGCGCTCGCGCCGTTCATCGCCTGCGCTTGGTTGTACTGGCCCACGCTGTCCGGCGGTCTGCTCAGCGATGACTACAGCGTGCTCGGCGTGCTTGACGCCTGGCGCAAGGACGGCGGCCTGGTTGCCGCGCTGCTTGGCAAGTTCTATTCGGGCCTGGACGTGCGCAGTTATTACTACCGGCCGCTGCCGATGGCAAGCTACGGCCTCAACTTCGCCTTCGCCGGCGCCGACCCGCTTGCCTGGCGGCTTACCAATCTGGCATTGCACCTCGCCAGTGGCGCACTGGTGTTCGCGATCGCGCGGCGCCTTGGCGACTCTGCCGAAGACACCTGGGTGTTCGCCGGGGCGGCGCTCGCTGCGGCGATCTTCTTGTGCTTTCCGACCAACGTCGAGGCGGTCGCCTGGGTCTCGGGGCGTTACGATTTGCTGTCGACGCTGTTCATGCTGGCGACAGTCGCCTGTTTCCAGCGCGCGCGATGCTGGAACGACCGCTGGGGTGCGCTGGCGCTCGTGGCAGCGTTGTGCGCCTTTGCGAGCAAGGAATCGGCGGCCTTGTTGCCGGTGTTCGTTCTGGCGGTTGCCGTCGCGCGACGCTCGCGCGACGGCGCCCACGCGGCACTCCGGCAGGGGGCGCGCGATGCGCTGCCGTGGATCCTCGTTGGGGTGGCGTACTTCGGGTTGCGCATCGCAATCTTCGGCACGCCGTTTCGAGTCTATCCCGACACTTCCCCGCTGGTCGCGCTCTTTCACGGCGACTGGCTGCAAACGCTCGCCTCGGGCGGGGCGTGGCTGGCGGCGGTGCTGCCGGTACCGCAGGCGCGCGTCGCCTTCGTCGCCGGCATGTGCGCACTGCTCACGCTATCTGCCGCGGCGTGCCTGCGGACCCCGGCCGGGCGCATCACCTGGTTCGCCATCGCGGCAACGGCGTTGCTGTCCGTGGGCATGGTGCTACCGCACCTGGCAAGCCTCCCGCCCAACGGCGAGGACGGGCGCCTGTTCTACTCCACGTCCGCGCTGATGGGTTTGCTCCTGGCGCTGCCCTGGATCACTGCTCCGCACGCCGGCGGCTGCAGCGCAATGCCGGCGATCGGCGTGGTCCTGGTCGTCGTGACGCTTGGCGCGGACGCGCTACTGCTGCGCGCGACCCTCGCGTCGTGGACAGACGCCGGCGCCCAGTCGACGGCACTGCTGAAAGCGTTGCCAGTGCTGGCCCGCACCCTTCCCGCGGGTGGCTACGGTTTCGTGCTGGTGCCCGACCATCTGGGCGCGGTGCCGTTCGGTCGCAATGCCCAGGGCGGGTTGGTCTCGCCGCCGACGCAAGCTGCGCCTTTGTCCTTGCGTCTGATCGTGCAGACGCCCGACGAACTCGCTGCGTGGCCCGAGCATATCCAGCGCGGCCTGGTCGATGCCCTGCGGCGCTATCCATTGGCACAGGCTTGGCCTGCGGTCGAGTCCGGACACGCAACTGCGGGACTTGCGCCATCGGATTATTTTTGCTGGGACAGCGCGCGCCGCAGCGTCGTGCCGCTGCCGCTGCAGACGGAACTTTTGTCCGGACAATGGCTCGCTGCCTGGCGAGTGGCGCTGGTGGCGAGTCCTTGCCGCGAGCTTGCACGCGGTTTGTAAGGCGCTACTGCGCGCGGCGCCGCTGGCACAGCGCGTTATAATCAGCCCTTACTCCCGCAACGAATCCGGATGTCCGTCATTTCGCGCACGCGCTGGTTGCCGGCGTTCTTCGCATTCGCCGCCGCGGCGGCGGAAGTCGTTGCGCCCGGCCCCGTACCGCCGCCGGCGATCGCGGCCAAGGCGTATCTGCTCGTCGACGTCATCAGCGGGCAGACGCTGGTCGCGCAAGGCGCCGACGAGCCGCGCGAACCGGCATCGCTGACCAAGTTGATGACGGCGTATCTGGTGTTTCGCGCGCTCAAGGACAAGGATCTCCTGCCGTCGCAACCGGTTACCGTTTCCCAGAAGGCGTGGCGCGCCGAGGGCTCGCGCATGTTCCTCGATCCGAAGAAGGTCGTCAGCATCGACGAATTGCTGAGCGGCCTTACCGTGCAGTCGGGCAACGATGCCGCGATCGCGCTCGCGGAAACCAGCGCGGGCTCCGAAGCTGCGTTCGTCGAGCGCATGAACAAGGAAGCCGCGCGGATGGGCATGAAGAACACGCGCTTCGCCAACGCCACCGGCCTGCCCGCGGCGCAGCAAGTATCGACTGCCAACGACCTCGCCCTGCTCGCCATGGCGATCATCCGCGACTTCCCGGAGTATTACCCGCTGTATTCGGTCAAGGAATTCCGCTACAACAACATCACCCAGCCCAATCGCAACCGCCTCTTGTGGAGCGACCCCTACGTCGATGGCATGAAGACAGGCAACACCGACGCCGCCGGTTACTGCCTGATCGCATCCGCCAAGCGTGGGCCGCGGCGCCTGCTGGCGGTGGTGCTGGGAGCGGGCTCCGACGCCGCGCGTGCCAGCGAGGCGCAGAAGCTGCTCAATTACGGATTCCAGTTCTACGACACGGTGCAGCTCTACCAGAACGGACAGGCGGTGGGTTCGCTGCGGGTGTGGAAAGGTGCCACCGACATGGTGCAGGCAGGGTTCGTCGCCGACCAGTACCTGACGCTGCCGAAGGGCCAGGCGCCGAAACTGAAGCTCGCGATGGAAGCCGTCGAGCCACTCGTGGCACCGGTGGCCCAGGGCCAGCGCGTCGGCGTCGTGCGCGTGTCGCTCGACGGCAAGGCGGTCGGCGAGTATCCCCTGCAGGCGCTCGCCGACGTGCCGCCGGCAAGCTTCTTCGGGCGGTTCTGGGATAGTTTGCGGCTGTGGGTGAAACCGCTCACGCATTGATCGGCCGCGCCGCGAATTCGTCATGACCATGCAGGAGCCCAGCCAATGATCGTCTACTTCAACGGCCAGTTCGTCCCGATCGAGGACGCAAAGATTTCGGTTCTCGATCGCGGCTTCATCTACGGCGACGGCGTTTACGAAGTCGTGCCGGTGTACGCGCGCCATCCGTACCGGATGCCGCAGCATCTCGCCCGCCTGCAGCGCAGCCTCGACGGCATCCGGCTCGCCAATCCACACACCGCCGCCGAATGGGAAGCGATCGTCCGCGACCTCATCGCACGCATGCCGTTCACCGATCAGGCGGTGTATCTGCAGGTGACGCGCGGGGTCGCCAAGCGCGATCACGCCTTTCCCGTGGGCGTGAAGCCGACGGTATTCATGATGAGCAATCCGCTGGTGCTGCCTTCGGCCGAGCAGGTCGAGCGCGGCGTCGCCGTCATCACCGGCGTCGACCAACGCTGGCTGCATTGCGACCTGAAGACGACTTCGCTGCTCGGCAACGTGCTCGCGCGGCAGGACGCGGTCGATGCGGGCGCGGTCGAAGCGGTACTGTTTCGCAATGGTTTCCTGACCGAGGCTTCGGCGTCGAATGTCCTGATCGTCAAGGATGGCGTCATCGTCGCGCCGCCCAAGGACAATCTGATCCTGCCCGGGATAACCTACGATGCGACGCTCGAACTGGCGCAGGCGGGCGGGTTGGCGCTGGCGGTGCGGCCGGTCGCGCGCGCCGAGGCGCTGGGCGCCGACGAAATGTGGCTGTCTTCGTCGACGAAGGAAGTGCTGGCCGTGACGACCGTCGACGGGAAACCGTTTGCCGGCGGCAAACCGGGGCCGGTATTCCGCAAGATATACGCGCTGTTCCAGGCCAGCAAACCCCGGGCTGCTTAGGCTTCTGGATGCGCCCGGCTCAGGCGGTAGCGGCCGCCATGCCAGACCAGCGGCTCGATGTTCTGGTACGCGCAGGCTTCGACCTGGCCGATGAACAGCATGTGATCGCCGGCCGGATGCAGCGCGTGGTGCCGGCATTCCAGCCACGCGACAGCGCCTTCGATGAGCGGCGCCCCCGCGGCACCCAGCCGGAACGGCACCGTGGCGAAGCGGTCGGCGTGCGGGCGGGAAAAGCGCCGCGCGAGCTCGATCTGGTCGTGCGCCAGCACATTGACGGCGTAGTGCTCGGCGCCTTCGAACACCGCCAGGCTGCGCGAGCGGCGCGCCAGGCTCCAGACGACCAGCGGCGGATCGAGCGACACCGAGTTGAAGGAGTTGGCGGTGAAGCCGACGTAAGTGTCCTCGCCGGTGCGCGCCGTGATGATCGTGACGCCGGTGGCGAACTGCGCCAGCACGTCGCGAAAGCGCCGCTCGGAAAAAGGGGATTGCAGCTCGCGCTCGGTGGACATCGGGAATGGTCAGGTTGCGCGTACAGCGCACAGGGATGGCACGCAACAGCCGCCCCATCTTAGGGGTGCGCACCCCGGGGTGTCAAAATTCCCCGCCCGGCGCTAGACTATTCATTCCACGGGATGAAAGTCGACTGCCCTCGCCGGCCATGAAGTCTTCGCTCGCCAGGCTCGTCACGCACCGCTACGGGGGGCGCAACCTTCCCGTTGCGGTGGTCATGCCCGACGGCGGCCGCGTCGCGCTGTCGGACTCGCCCGAGGTCGACATCTACGCGCGCACGTGGAGCGGACTGCGCGCGCTCGCCTCGCCCGAGCTCGGCAAGCTTGCCCGCGCCTATGTGCACAACGACATCGATTTCTCCGGGGGCGCGCGGCGCGCGCTGGACATCGCCGAGAAATTGGTCGGCAGCGTGTCGCACGGACGCGAACACGTCCACGCGCGGGTCGCGCAATGGTGGCATCAACGGCGCGGCAACCGGCCGAACATCCAGTACCACTACGATGTTTCGAATGTCTTTTACAGCCTTTGGCTGGACCAGCGCATGGTGTATTCGTGCGCCTATTTCCGGACCGAGGCCGATACGCTCGACCAGGCGCAGGCGCAAAAGCTCGATCACATCTGCCGCAAGCTGATGCTCAAGCCCGGCGAGGATTTCCTCGACATCGGCTGCGGCTGGGGCGGCCTGATCATCTGGGCGGCGCAGAACTATGGCGTCAGGGCGACCGGCATCACGCTGTCGACGAACCAGTTCGACTACGCGAGCGCCAGGATTCTCGAACTGGGCCTGGCCGACCGGGTCAAGGTCGAGCTGCTGGACTACCTTGACCTGCCGGCGACGCACCTCTACGACAAGATCGCAAGCATTGGCATGTTCGAGCACGTCGGCATCCGCCATTTTCCGCGCTATTTCGGGAAGATCTACCGGATCCTCAAGCCGGGCGGCCTGGTGCTCAATCACGGCATCACGCTCAATCAGGTCCACGTGCAGAGCCTCGGCAGCGGCATAAGCGATTTCGTCGAGGAATACGTCTTTCCGGGCGGCCAGCTCGCGCACGCGTCGACCGTGATCGAGGCCATGGCCGCCGACGGTCTCGAACTCATCGACGCGGAGCCGCTGCGCGAGCACTACGCCCGGACGCTCTGGCACTGGGTCGACCGGCTGGAACGCAATTCCGAGGCGGCCCGGCGCGAGGCCGGCGAAGAGAAGTTCCGCACCTGGCGCATTTACCTGGCCGGCTCGGCGCACGCCTTTGACCGCGGCTGGCTGTCGATCCTCCAGCTGCTCGCCGGCAAGCCGTTCGCGGACGGCCGACTGCCGCACCCGCTGACGCGCGACTACATGTACCCGCGCTGAAGCGCCGCTTGCAATGCGCGACGACAGACCCCACATGCGTTCGATGGAAACCGCCGCCGTGGCCGAGACCCTGCTGGAGTTCCCCTGTGCATTCCCGCTCAAGATCATGGGCAGGACGCACGATGGCTTCGCCCAGACCGTGCTCGACGTGGTGCTGCGCCACGTCCCGGATTTCGACAGTGCATCGATGGAGATGCGCGCGTCGCGCCTGGGCAACTACATCTCGCTCACCTGCACCATCAATGCGTCGTCGCGCGGGCAGCTCGACGCGCTGTATCGCGAGCTGTCGTCGAATCCACAGGTCGTGATGGTGCTTTGATGCCGGCGGCGCCGTGCGCCACCGCGGGCACGGTCGTCCGCCGCCTCGGCGTCACCGCGTATGAACCGACCTGGCGGGCGATGCAGGCTTTCACCGCGGCTCGCAACGCCGACACGCCCGACGAAATCTGGCTGACCGAGCATCCGCCCATCTATACGCTCGGACTCGCGGGCCGCCAGGAGCACCTTTTGCGCGACAACGGCATCGCCGCGCTGAAGGTCGATCGCGGCGGGCAGGTCACGTATCACGGACCCGGCCAGCTTGTCGCCTATACGCTCCTGGACCTCGCGCGCGCCGGCCTCGGCATCCGCGAGACCGTGCGCAGGCTCGAGCGCGCCGTGATACGATTCCTGGACACTCTTGCGATCGCCGCGTACGCCAAGGCGGGTGCCCCCGGCGTATACACCCTGGTCGACGGCGCGCAAGCGAAGATTGCCGCGCTGGGACTCAAGGTCAGTCGCGGTTGCACCTATCACGGCCTAGCAGTCAATATCGCCATGGACCTCGCGCCGTTCTTCGACATCGATCCTTGCGGCTACCGCGGTTTGGCGGTCACGCAGTTGCGCGACCTCGGCGTTGTCTGCACGGTCGCCGCCGCCGGCGACACGCTGGCGCCGATACTCGAAACCTGCCTGAACGAGCCGCTCGCGCGATGAGCGATTCGCAGCCTCACGCAGGTGCCCCGCCGGCGCCGGTCGCGGGCGTCAAGCACAAGGGCGGCGACAAGACCTCGCGCATCCCCATCAAGGTCGTCGCCGCGGACCGGCTGAAAAAGCCCGAGTGGATCCGCGCGCGCGCGCCGTCTTCGCCGCGCTTCTACGAGATCAAGAAGATCCTGCGCGAACACCGTCTGCACACGGTGTGCGAGGAAGCTTCCTGCCCGAATATCGGCGAGTGCTTCGGCAAGGGCACCGCGACGTTCATGATCATGGGCGACGTCTGTACGCGCCGCTGCCCCTTCTGCGACGTCGGCCACGGTCGGCCCTTGCCGCTCGACGCCGCCGAGCCGGTCAACCTGGCGAAGACGATCGCGACGCTCAAGCTCTCCTACGTCGTCATCACCAGCGTCGATCGCGACGACCTGCGCGACGGCGGCGCGCAGCACTTCGTCGATTGCATACGCGCCGTGCGCGAGCACTCGCCGGCGACGCAGATCGAGGTCCTCGTACCGGATTTCCGCGGCCGGCTCGACCGCGCGCTCGACATCCTGACGGCGGCGCCACCGGACGTGATGAATCACAATCTCGAAACGGCGCCGCGACTGTACCGCCAGGCGCGACCGGGTTCCGACTACGTGCACTCGCTTTCGCTGCTGCGCAGCTTCAAGGCGCGCTGCCCCGCGATCCCGACCAAATCCGGGCTGATGGTGGGCCTGGGTGAGACCGACGAGGAAATTCTCGCGGTCATGCGCGACATGCGCGCGATGGGCCCCCAGAGCATTGACATGCTGACCATCGGCCAGTACTTGCAGCCGACGCCGGGGCATCTGCCGGTCCTGCGGTACGTGCATCCCGACACCTTTGCCACATACGAGCGCGAGGCGTATGCGCTGGGCTTCCGCCACGCCGCGGTCGGCGCGATGGTGCGCTCGTCGTACCACGCCGACCGGCAGGCGCACGGCGTGCTCGAAGCGACGACATAGCGGCAACAGTCACGGAGGAAGTCATGCGACAAGGTTCCCTGCGCGCGGTCGCGCTGATCGCGCTCGCGGCGTTTTCGGTCGGCAGCGCCCGCGCCGAAGTCTCCGAGGTGCGCATTTCACGCGGCTTTGGCGTCCTCTACCTGCCGCTGATGGTGATGGAGAGCGAAAAGCTCCTGGAGCAGCAGGCCAGGGCCGCGGGACTGGGCGAGCTGAAGGTGCACTACCTGGTGCTCGACGGCGGCAACGTCATCAACGACGCCATGCTGTCCGGTGCGCTCGACATCGCCTCGATCGGCGTCGCCGGTTTCCTGACGCTGTGGGCGAAGGCGAAGGACAATCCGGCGCTGGAGATTCGCGGGTTGTCGGGAATGAGTTCGTCGTCGCTGTATCTGATGACGCGCAATCCGGCGGTGAAGACCCTGAAGGATTTCAGCGACAAGGATCGCATCGCCGTACCCGGCATCAAGACCTCGCTGCCCGCGGTCATCCTGCACATGGCAGTAGCGAAGGAATTTGGCGATGCCAACTACGCCAAGCTCGACCCCATCACCGTCGGGCTGCCGCACCCCGAGGCGCTGACCGTGCTGCTCTCCGGCAGGGGCGAGATCAACAGCCACATGGCGTCGCCGCCGTTCTCCTACATCGAGGACGCGACGCCCGGCCTGCACCGCGTCTTCAACTCGGTCGACGTGCTCGGCAACATCACGCTCGACATGACCTATACGACGCGCAGGTTCTTCGAGGCGAACCCGAAGCTCTGCACCGCGTTCATCGCGGCCATGAACGAAGCGAACGCGCTGATCGCCAGGGACAGGAAGAAAGCCGCCGAGATTTACGTTGCGGTGTCCAAGCAGAAATCGTCGGCCGACGAAATCATCAAGATCCTCAACGATCCGAACTCGACGTTCTCGACGGTGCCCGACGGCACGATGAGATACGCCGAATTCATGTTCCGCGTCGGCACGATCAAGGCCAAGCCGGTAACCTGGAAGGATCTGTTCTTTGCGCCGATTTACGGCGTCGCGGGCAGCTGAGCGTTGCCGGGCAGCCGCTCGCCTTTCGGCCACAGCAGCCACATCCGGCCTTCCTGTTGCATCCGTCCCGCCTGGCGCGCTGCGTCCTCGCCGAAGCCCCAGAACCAGTCGGCACGCACCGGCCCGCGGATCGCGCCGCCAGTGTCCTGCGCCAGCATCAAGCGCTGCAGCGGCCGCGCCGACAGCGGCCAGGTCGTCGCGACGAAGACCGGCGCGCCCAACGGAATGAAGCGCGTGTCCACCGCGATCGCGCGTCCCGCCGCGAGCGGCACGCCCAGCGCGCCGATCGGTCCGTCGATCGCCGCGGCAGGATCGGGTGCGACCTCGCGGAAGAACACGTAGCTGGGGTTTTCGACCAGCAGCGCCGGCAGCAGATCGGGATGGTCGCGCCCCCATTGCTTGATGCTTTGCATCGAGGCTTGGTCCAGCGTCAACTCGCCGCGTTCGACCAGCACCCGGCCGATGGAGCGATAGGGTTGGCCGTTCTGATCGGCGTAGCCCACGCGCACCATGCTGCCATCCGGAAGCTGCACGCGGCCGGAGCCCTGGATCTGCAGGAAGAACGCTTCGACCGCGTCGTCGACGTACACGAGTTCCTTGCCGCCGACCGGCGCTTTGCCCGCGTCGATGTCGGCGCGCGACCAGTACGGCACGACGCGCTTGCCATCGACGCGGCCGCGCAGGCGCCGGTCCTTGAGCTCGGGATAGAGCTCGGCGAGATCGATGGTGAGCAGATCGTCCGGCGGGGCATAGAGCGGATAGCGATAGCGCTCGTCGCGCGTGCGCGTGCCATGCAGCAACGGCTCGTAGTAGCCGGTGACCAGGCCGACCCCACCGTCGCCGACGGCACGGTCGGAGTCGATGACCCGGTATGCGCTAAAATGGGTTTCGAAGTACGCACGAACGGCGTCCGGGTTGTGCCCATCGAGCGTGGCGATTGCGGCGCAAACGCTGCGCCAAGTCGGCGCGGTGGCGCTGCGGGCGAGCAGCGCGGAACAACTCGATGAGAACGCGGGGAGCGCATCGGATTGAGCGTCCTCGCGCCAGCCGGGGATATCGGCAAAGGCCACCGCGCGCAGCTGCATGGCCGGCACGCCAGGCGCTGCCGCGGGCGGCGTCGGCATACGCGGGGGCGCCGGTGGCGCGGCGCAGGCCACGAGCAGCGCCAGCGGAACGGCAACGGTCAACGGGCGGAGGCGCGACGCGATGGAATGGATAATCCTCGAAGCCGGCGTGGCGCTGTTCCTGGCGATATTCATCGTCTGGTTCACGACCGGCGGAAAGCGCAAGCGCCCGGCGGCGAAGTCGCAGCCGCAAAACGAAGCCAGCGACTCCGCGAAGCGGCGGAGCTAATGGAGCACGCGCGGCACCGACAGCGTGAACATCGGGATCGCAACCTCGAAGGGCTGGCCATCCTCGGCGAGCATGTGATAGGTGCCGCGCATCGTGCCCACCGCGGTTTCGAGATGGGTGCCGCTGGTGTACTCGAAGCTCTCGCCGGGTTTGAGCCAGGGCTGCTGGCCGACGACGCCCAGCCCCTTGACCTCGACCACCTTGCCGTTGGCGTCGGTGATCAGCCAATGCCGGCTGACCAGCTGCGCCGCGGCGGCGCCGGTGTTGGCGATGGTGATGGTGTAGGCGAACACGTATTGATTCTTCGACGGGTCCGACTGGTCCTCGACGTACATCGCCTTGGGCACCACGGTGATCTCGCGTTTTTGGCTTCCTGCCACGGACGTGCCCTTCATTGATGACGCCGGGATTATAACGCCATGCGACGCTGCGAAATTGCACCCTCGATCCTGTCCGCGGATTTCGCCCGCCTCGGCGAAGAAGTGCGCGCGGTAATTGCCGCCGGCGCCGACCTGATCCACTTCGACGTGATGGACAACCATTACGTTCCCAACCTGACCATCGGCCCGCTGGTGTGCCAGGCGCTCAAGCCGCATGCGAGCGTCCCGATCGACGTGCACCTGATGGTGAAGCCGGTCGATCGCATCATTCCGGATTTCGCCACCGCGGGCGCGTCGATCATCAGCTTCCATCCCGAGGCGTCCGAACACGTCGATCGCACCATCGGGCTCATTCACGAGCAAGGCTGCAAGGCAGGTCTGGTGCTCAATCCTGCGACGCCGCTTGCCTGCCTCGACCACGTGCTCGAGGCGCTGGACCTGGTGCTGATCATGTCGGTCAATCCTGGATTCGGCGGCCAGTCGTTCATTCCCGAAGCGCTGGCCAAGCTCGCGTTGGCCCGTTCGCACATCGACGCCGTCGTCGCGCGCACCGGCCGGCCCATCCGGCTGGAGGTCGACGGGGGCGTCAAGATCGACAACATCGGCGCGATCGCCAGGGCGGGCGCGGATACTTTCGTCGCGGGGTCGGCCATCTTCGGGACGCAGGATTACGGCGCGATCATCGCGGCCATGCGCGCGGCAGTCGCCGCCGCATGACGCGCGGGCTTTGGCAGGACGCGTCCCGGCGGTGGTATAGTTATTGGGCGGGACGCACTTCCCGCGTCGGTGGCAAGGCAGGATGCTTCGATCGATGAGCTGCAACGCTTTCAACTGCAACGGCTGGCCCTGGGGGCACGGCAACGTCGGGCGCTGGCGGCGCTCCTAGTCTGCGCCCGCGCCGCGCGCAAAACGCGGTGCCCGAATCCGTTGTGCATGTCGAGAGATTGTTGAGCCATCATGACCGAAGCCGAATTCCGCGCGTTGGCCGCGCAAGGCTATAACCGCATCCCCCTCGTGCTCGAGACCTTTGCGGACCTCGATACGCCCCTCTCGCTCTACCTGAAGCTCGCCAACCGGCGCCACACTTTCCTGCTCGAATCGGTCGTGGGCGGCGAACGCTTTGGCCGCTATTCGTTCATCGGCCTGCCCGCGCACCAGCGCATTTGCGCGCGTGGCCGCGACATCACGGTCGAGGACGACAGTGGCGTGATCGAGCGTCATCGTGGCGACCCGCTGGCGTTCATCGGCGAGTTCCTGCGCCGCTACCGCGCCGCGCCGCGAGCGGGTTTGCCGCGCTTCTGCGGCGGGCTGGCGGGCTACTTCGGTTACGACACCGTCCGTCACATCGAGACTCGGCTCGCGCCCACCGCGCCCCCTGTCGCGCCGGCGCTCGCCGCCATTCCCGACATCCTGCTGCTCTTGACCGAGGAGCTCGCGGTCGTCGACAACCTGTCGGGCAAGATCTCGCTCATCGTCTATGCCGACCCGGCGCAGCCCAACGCGTATCGTGACGCGCACGATCGGCTGCAGGCACTCCGGCGCTTGTTGCGCGAGCCGGTGTCGATTCCGTATCAGACCGCGACCACGGTCACCGAGGCGACGAGCGAGTTCGGGGCGGAGGGCTACAAGGCAGCCGTTGCGCGCGCGCGCGAATACATCGCCGCGGGCGACATCATGCAGGTGGTGATCGCGCAGCGCATGCGCCGGCCGTTCGCTGCACCGCCGCTGCAGCTCTACCGCGCGCTGCGTTCGGTCAATCCGTCGCCGTACATGTTCTATTACGATTTCGGCGACTTCCATGTCGTCGGCGCTTCGCCGGAGATCCTGGTGCGCAAGGAAGCCGACCGCATCACGCTGCGACCGATCGCCGGCACGCGGCCGCGCGGCGCGACGCGCGAAGCCGACGAGGCGCTGGCGACCGAACTGCTCGCCGACCCGAAGGAAATCGCCGAGCATGTCATGCTGCTCGACCTCGGCCGCAACGACGTGGGACGCGTCGCGCAGACGGGCAGCGTGAAGGTCAGCGAGCGCATGGTGATCGAGCGCTACTCGCACGTCATGCACATCGTGTCCAACGTCGAAGGCCGGCTCAAGCCCGGGCTGACCAGCATCGACGTGCTGCGCGCTGCATTTCCGGCGGGGACCGTCAGCGGCGCGCCCAAGGTCCGGGCGATGGAAATCATCGACGAACTCGAGCCGACCCGCCGTGGAATCTACTCGGGCGCGGTGGGGTACATCAGCTTCCAGGACGACATGGACACGGCGATCGCGCTGCGCACCGCGGTGGTCAAGGACGGAGTGCTCTACGCGCAGGCGGGGGGCGGCATCGTCCACGATTCCTCGCCGGAAGGCGAATGGCAGGAGACACTCAACAAGCTGCGCGCGCTGCAGCGCGCGGCGGACATGGTGCAGCAGGGACTCGACGCGGACAGCTGACGCGACGCCTGGCTGGCGTGCGCATGCCCCTCGCCGTGGGCGCTGCGTTCCTACTTCAGCTGTTCCAGCAGGGCGCGCGCCTCGCGATCGTCAGGGTCGGCGGCGACCAGCGCCTGGGCGGCCTTGCGCGCTTCGTCGCGGTGGCCCGCGTCGCGCTCCATCGCGGCGAGTGCGATCAGAATGTTGCGATCCGCGGGCCAGCGGGCGGCGGCGCGCTGCAGGGTGCGAATGGCCTCGGCAGCGCGGCCCACCGAATTCTGCGCCACCGCGTACACATACGTATAGCGCGCATTGTCCGGTGCGAGCTGCGCCGCGCGCGCGAACTCCGGCAGGGCGGCTTCGCGCTGCTGCGCGCGGGCGAGCGCAAGACCCAAGGAATGGTGCAGCGGGGCGCTTGCTGGCGATTGCGCAATGCCCTCGCGCAGGACGCGCATCGCGTCGTCCTCTCGACCGCGCTGGCGGTATGCGTCGGCCGAATTCACGTAGGCGGGAACATGCCGCGGATCGAGCTTGCGCGCCGCAAGGAACTCGGCCTGCGCGTCGTCGAAGCGGCGGAGCTGGGCGTAGAAGGTCCCCAGGTTGGTGCGCGCCTCGGGCCGATCGGCGTTGTACTTTTGTGCGGCAATGTATTCGTCGCTCGCGCGGCGCAGCGCCGGGCGCTGCTCGGGCGTAAGCTGGTCCTCGGACTCGCCGGCCAGCACGCTGGCGGCTTCGATCCTGACTGCGCGCAATGGATCGCTCAGCAGGGGGCCGGCCAGCGCGATGCGCTCATTGGGCGGTAACGTCGCCGCCAAGCGAACCGCGGCAAGGCGCATCAGGGGATGGGCGTTGCGCGCACCGGCACGCGCCGCGGCGCCGGACGTCGAAGCAGCGCTGGACTGCAGGCGTTCGAGCGCGGACGCCCGGGCAATCGGTGGCTGGCTCGTATCGGCGGCAATCGCCGCCAGCG
>Ga0209048_10000647_pt1 | contig 36436 bp, 37 predicted proteins | sample FrelakmetCRP12CR_FD_187146 | JGI IMG/M metagenome (GOLD analysis project Ga0209048, IMG submission 187146) | Freshwater lake sediment microbial communities from the University of Notre Dame, USA, for methane emissions studies - CRP12 CR (SPAdes)... | ecosystem: Environmental > Aquatic >...
CTGGGCATTGCCGCTCTCGTGCCGGTCATTACCCAGTGCATATCCACCGGCACGAGAGCGGCAATGCCCAGTGCCATCCACCAGGCGTTAAAACCGGGGCGGTAATAGTGGTTGAAGGTGATGAGGCAGGGGCCGGATTGAGGAATGCTCTCCACGCCGTACACCTGCAATGGCGGCACCAGCCGTTCGATGCACAATTGCCCATCGCGGCGAAAAGAACGATGGCCGCCGAAGAGGATATTGGGGGTCAGGCGGAAATAACCAAAGGGAGGATAAGTATAGCGAGGATACATTTCAAAATGTTGGGACGGCAGCTCAACTGCCGTCCCAACCAACTCCAAATCTATCGATTTACCAGGCGTAAGCTTCCGGCGCTTCGCCACCGGGACCGGGCCAGATCTCGTTGAGTTTTTTCAAGGCTGCCTCATCCAGTTTAAGTTCCAGAGCGCGCAAGGAACCAGTTAACTGATCCATTGTGCGAGGTCCGACGATCGGCGCGGTAACGATTGGGTTGTGCAGCAGCCAGGCCAGTGCCACGTCAGCTGGTTCTCCACTCAATTCTTTGCAGAATGCCTCCCAGGCTTCCAAGTGCGGGCGTTTTTCTTCGATTTCTTTTTGGGTGTCCTTTTCGGAGCGGCGGCCTTCTTTGATCTTTTGCAGCACGCCGCCCAGCAGACCGCCCGCCAGCGGACTCCATGGGATGACTCCCAGGCCATATGCCATGCAGGCCGGGAGCACTTCCAGTTCGACCATGCGGTCTTTCAGGTTATACAGGCTCTGCTCGCTGACCAGTCCCAGGAAGCGGCGCTCCCTGGCAGACTCCTGCGCCTGGGCAATGTGCCATCCGGCAAAGTTGGATGAACCAGCGTAGATCACCTTGCCCTGCTGGACGAGCACTTCCATCGCCTGCCATATTTCTTCCCAGGGTGTGTTGCGGTCCACGTGGTGCATCTGGTAAAGGTCAATGCAGTCAGTCTGCATCCGCTTGAGGGACTGTTCACATGCCTGGCGGATATGCAGCGCCGACAGGTGCGAGGTGTTGGGCCATTCACCCATCTGCCCGTAGACTTTGGTGGCAATGACAACCTTTTCGCGCCGTCCGCTGCCCTGGGCGAACCAGCGACCAACAATTTGCTCGGTAACACCCTCACCGATCTTCCAGCCGTAGACGTTGGCGGTATCGAAGAAGTTGATTCCCAGTTCTAGAGCCTTGTCCATTATGGCGAACGAATCCTTCTCGTTCGTCTGTGGGCCGAAGTTCATCGTGCCGAGGCACAGCCGGGAGACTTTTAGTCCGGTACGGCCTAGTTGGGTGTATTCCATTCAACCTCCGATAAACACTTTAATATAAGGACCAATTTTTTATAACAGCAAATGAAACCTTTGAGAAACTTTGTTCCCTTTGTGCTTTAAAATCATTGTCCACAATGTGAGCAATCTCCCCCGCCGCACGAATCGCACGAAGGCTCGGACATACCAGAGACAGCTTTGCCACCGCTTTCAGCAAAGAAGACCGAAATTTTCCGCCGGGTGTGCTTCCCTCCGCAGATGGCGCACGGGATGGGCGCGTCAGCCTGGCTCATCGGGCGAATGGTTTCAAATACTTTTTCGCATTCCTGACAGACATATTCGTAAATGGGCATAATCACCTCGCGGTTGTAACGATTAAAATAGATACTATATTTTACTCTTTTTACTTCCGGTTGAAATCGGCAGGGATTTCACCCCAGGCCTTGGTATCCCATTTCAAAACCGGATTGGTCGTTTTATGTTCTGCCAGCCAGTCTTCAGCGCGGTTGATGAGTTCAAACAACGGTGAATTTGCTTCGTTGGCGGCAAGATCGGTATTGCATTGCTTCGCCTTCACCCAGGCAATGGCAGTCTCCGAATCCGAATAGACCGGCGTGGTAGTCCCGGTTCCTGCACGGGGCGTGGTAGTCCCGGTTCCAGCGAGGTTGTCCTGGTTCCTGGATGGGGTACGGGGCAACGCGTTTCCTAGTTGTTCGAGCATCGCCAGGGCATGGACGATTGCCAAAAATTCACCGACGTTGTTAGTGCCGTTTTCGTATGGTCCCTGGTGGAAGACTTCCTTCCCCGACCGAAGGTCAACGCCGCGGTATTCCAACCTTCCAGGACTACCGGAGCAGGCGGCGTCCACCACATAGCTATCGGCGACCGGCGGGTTGGGGGCGAACAACCATTCCCCGCTGGAAACGGGTTTGCCAACATGAGAGGCATACTTTCCGCGTAAGGCCTGCTCGGCGGCGAGGCGGTTGGTAAAGGACTTGTACTGTGCGCCGGGGAACCCATCCACCTGTGCGGCACATGCTTTCCAACTGGAGAAAACTCCGGTCTTGCGCCCTTTCCAGACCACGTAGAATTTCGGTTTTTCAGGCATTTTTTACTTGTTGCTTATTTCTTTCGCTGTAGAATCCATCTCTGTCAAAATGGATGGAATTTGATCCACCGGGATGCCGGTTCGAAAAATAACTTTAGTCCCATCCTCCAGCACATAGCGGACCTTGCGCCAGGAGACCAGTTGCGGCACCCCCTGAGCCAGGGGCAGATCCCCAACTGCCGAGTCCCATTGCGGGGAGGCGGTGCGGTATGCGTCGATTCGATCCAGTATGGATGTACGCAGCGGGAATAGCCCGGTCGCTTTTACCCACTGGGTCTGGTTTTCCGGCGAGAGAAGCCAGCGGGTAAAAAGCCAGGCCGCCAGTTGTTTTTCCGGCGTGGATTTCAACACGCTGTAAGATGGGCCGTAAGTTACCAGAACTCTCCCGCTTGTACCGGGGAAGGGCACCAACGTCCACTCGTCGATGTTGTTCAGGCGGGACATGGATTCGTTCGCCATCGGCACTTCGGCCAGGTCACCGCTGATGAAAAGCGCTGAACGGCTGGCGAACGAATCGAAAGGTGTCGGTTCGGTCGAGAGCCAGGCGCAGTGGTCATCGAACAGACCTTTGAGGAATTGCAGGGCGGCCAGATTAGGGTCCGTGCGGAAGCCATAGACATTCCCATCCACCAGGCCTCCCCCGAAGGCCAGCAACCAGGAGTAGGTTGTTTGCCAATTTGTGTCCACAACCCAGCCGCCGTAGCCGTCGTTCTGTGGGTCGGCATCGGCGCGAAAGGAGGCGTTGGCCGCGCAAGCTTGCTGGCGGAACTCATCTGCAGTTGCAGGCGGGCTGTCAAAGCCCAGTTCATGCGCCCAGGTCTTGTTATAGAACAGGACACGGGCTGAACGCTGCGCCGGGACACCCAACTGCTTCCCGTCCAGGTTATCCTGCGCCAAGAAGATCGGTGGGAAATCGGAAATAACATCTCTCCCCAGACCCCAAGCCGGGTCGCTTAGATAGAGCGATAGGTCCACGACCGACGCGGAGGCATCCCAAGAAAGGATTTGCTCTGGCAGAGCGGCCACCAGGTTGGGGGTCGATCCGGATTCGAGGGCAGAATTGACTGCATCGAACAAGGTCGTGTAGTCGCCGTAACCTGTCTGAGTGACGGCGATACCCCACTCGTTGACGGAGTTGAACTGGTCAACCTGCTCAGTAAAAACGCTACCGGATCCTCCGGTGAAAGCATGCCAGACCTGGAGGCTGACCCCGCGTAAAGACGCCGGGTCTACTCCGATGGGCGGGGTCTGCGTGCGGGTGGCGGTGGGAATGGGGGCAATCGTCCCTGCTACGGTGGGCAGGGCTAGGGTTGGGGTAGGTGTTGGGGAACCTGGGCTGCAGGCAGAAAGCGTCACCGCTGCAAGCAGGACAAGCTTCAGAGAACGAAGAGCGTGGATTGTCATCTAGAAGATCACATAGGGAACGGGGGTCAGGACAAGCAGGAAAACCCCCAGGATCACCACCGCCAGGATTTTGCGCGGTGTGTCGAGCCGGGTAATCTGATCGAGCGGTTCGGCATGGGAACGGCTCAGCAGGAAGATAATAAAAGCCCACAGCCACCAGCCACTCCAGAAGAAGCCAAGCAGGAGCATGGCACTCAGGATGACCGGAAAGACTTTCCTGACATGCTTGCCGAACAAGGCATAGAGCACATGGCCTCCATCCAATTGGCCAGCCGGGATGAGGTTCAGGAAGGTTACGAGCAGGCCTGCCCACCCAGCCCATGCGACAGGATGCAGTTCCACATCCTGCCCGCCGAACGGGATGGGATGGCCCGTGAAAAAGTAGCGAATCCAGTAGGCCAAAGGCGGCACAGGGTAACTCATTGGAGATGGCAGGAGTTTTCCTTTGACTATGTATTTTAATCCAAGGTATAGCAGGGAATTACCTTCCAGCAGGTTGTCGTCTGGGCAGGAATAGGAGTCGCCGATATTGGCGTTGTTCTGACAGGCATCCAGCGTATTGGCGATTTTAGTGTAGGTAGTATTCTGAGTGGCCCCGACCGAGGAAAGCGCCAGTCCCAGGATGAGCACTGGTACTGCCACAACCAACCCGGCCAGCGGACCAGCGATTGCCAAGTCAAACAAGGCGCGCTTGTTTTTGGGGAGCTGCTTCAATTGGATGAACGCCCCCATGGTTCCCAGGATGCTGAACGGGAAGGGGATGAAGTACGGCAGCGAGACTGCCGCGCCGCGTGCCCTCCCGACGAAATAATGCCCGAACTCGTGCGCCAGCAGGATGGCCAACAGGCTGACTGCGAACGGCCAACCGACCCAAATGTGGGCAGCCAGTGCCATTAACTGACCGGTCAGCGTATCCGGCAAGGGGCCGCTGTAGCTGTAAATGGTTCCGGCAAACAGGACGCTTAATACGGTCAGGACAAACAGAAGGAGATTGACCCAGATGCGTCCTGGCTTGGGGTGGATGGTGCCGCGCACCAAAAGGATGGTCTGGCGCTCGTCCTCGATGCGAAAGAGCGGGGTGATATCGTACGGAAGCAGGGCTGCAGCCAACTGGTCATAGGCATCAACCGAGTTAAGGATCAATTCACCCCGATAACGCAGGAAATAACCCTTTTTCGGGTCCCCGAGGGTAACCTCTTCAACGCGGAAGATACGCGTGACGACGGATGTCAGGATTTCAGAATCGGGTAAAGTCATTCTTCACCTGTAAGCTTGACAAAGGACGGTAGATAACGGCCGATGGCCTGCTGTCTATCGTCCATAAGAATAGGCGGGAGTGGATGGGGGTCGAACCCACCGCGGCCCGCAACGCGACCCGCCACCGGTGTTGAAGACCGGGAAGCCCTCCGGGACTTAACCACTCCCGGTTGCAAGGATACCCGAATGGAGGATGTTTTGCAAGGATAAAAATGCGGGCAGGAGTTTGACACCCTCCCTAACCTGATTAGACCTTCATGCGATCATTGCCCCTTCCATTTTCAAAAGCCATGCTTTTGTCTTTAAACCTTCCGCCATGCCGTAGCCATGCAGTTTGTTATCTGTCCCAATGACGCGGTGACACGGAATGACCAGCGGCATCGGGTTGGTGGCTTCAGCGCGTCCGACGGCGCGTGCGGCGTGCGGCTTGCCGACATGCCCGGCAATTTCTTTGTACGTGCGCGTCTCGCCGTAGGGGATTTCGCATGTGGCCTGCAGCACAGACTTCTGGAATTGTCGCAGCACCGTCCAGTCAATGACCAGGGTAAATTCCCGCCGTTGGCCGGATAGATAATCCTTCAACTGCGTTGCAGCTGCGCGGACATGCTCCGGGGAGTATAAGATGGTCCGCTTGAAGCGCTTGGTGAGATAGGCATCGAATTCAGCCCGGGTCTGGCCCCATTCCACTGCCACCAGCCCGAGGTCCGAGACAGCCAGCCAAAACCTTCCCAACGAAGTCTTGCCTGTCTGACCGATATAGAGTTTATCCATCGCGCCTCCTCGCCACTCCCCTGCATTCCCCCCCATTTTCCTAAAGAAAATGGAGAGGGGACTGGGGTGGGGTTAATAATTAGTCGTCCGATCGATCAGGCCGCGCTCGCGCGCCAGCCGGTCGCAGGCGCGAAATACAAAGACGGAGATGGTTCCGAACAAGGCCGAAAGCCCGACCAGAATAGCGAGTAATTCCAGGTTGCTGGAGTGGGCTAGGGTTGGAAAAGCCTGGGCCACATTCCCGATCAGCGACCGGCGCATAAGTTCCAGCCAGTAAGTGATGGGGATGACAAACCCCACCGGCTGCAGCCATTTCGGCAGCACTTCCAACGGATAGATAGCCCCACTGAATAGGAACAGCACGCCGCTGACACCCTCGGCCAGGAAACCGGAGTGACGCACCACCAGCAGGCTTACGGCCGCCAGCACCAGTCCCATCATGGAAAGCATGATGACGCCGATAAACAATGTAATGAAGAATAACAGCCAGTTGGCCTGCAACGGGTCGATAGAAACGTGGAGGAACAACACTCCCGCCAGAATAGTAATGAACACCGAAAGGGAGGCGGTAAAAAAGCCTGCCACCCCCCTTCCCAGCAAATAGATCGGGATGCGGATGGGAGCGACATACATATACTTAAGCGTTTTGTAGTGCTCGCGGTCATCGATCACCGCAAATGAGACACCGTTCATCACCGTGAAAACGTAGGTGTAAAAGGCATTACCCAGGTAAATGTACGGAAAAAGTGGATTGGTGAAATTTCCATGAGTGATGACACCGTACATTACCACCAAAATAGCCGCGCGAGAGATTGGCCGGATGATGGAGTAGACCGCAAACAGGAACGGGTCGGTCCAATTGGACGTGATCTGCCAACCTAGCCAGGCAGCGATCTTGAATGAACGCCACGATTCGGAACGGGTAACTGCAAACGGGGAATTAACCATTTCTACCTGCGCGCCTCCGTCACCCGCCCCTCGCGTATGGCGAGTTTCTCCGTGTAATCCAGTAACAGTTTGGCTCCGACCAGAAAAGCCACGCTCAATACAGCCAGGGCAATGATCTCCAAGCGCGTCGACAGGAAACCAAACTTGAAACCGGATGGGAACGCCAGTTGCCGCATGGCGTCCATGCCGAGGGTCAGCGGGATGACCGAAGCCGCGGCCGCCACCCAGAATGGGAGCGATTTGATCGGAAAGTAAAAACCCGAAACCAGGTTGACCGGCTCTTGGACCATGTCCGAGACAGCCCAGGCCTCGCGCCCAAAGAGCAGGAAGGCTGAGGCGAACACCATTCCCATCCCGTACAGCGCAACCATTGATAGAGAAAAGACGGCAAACAACTCGAACGGGTTTATCACTGCATAGTGCACGTCAAACATAAGTGAGCCAAGCAGGATAATAGCCACGGCGCGCAGGATCGTCGCAACCATTCCACCCAGCGCCATTCCGAGCAGGATGGACATCATCGAGTTGGGAGCCATGATGTAAAGCGCCAGGTTGCCCTGCTCCTTTTCCCAATACAACTGGCTGGACATGCTCCACAGCACATTCATCCAGAAGGCGGTCATGGCTCCTCCGATGACTACAAACCCCACATACTCCTCCGGGGCTTTGAGGGCACGGTAGACCAGCACATAGGCGATCACCGACCCGAGCGGCATGATCACGTCGAAGAACATCCACGACTTCTCCCGCTGCTGGCCGATGATACGCGGATATGAGCGGGCAATCACCGACTGCCAGAACAGCCGCCAGCCGGTATTCTTTTGACGATGGACGGCTGACAACTGACCATCTTCCGTGGTCTGTGGTCTATTGTCTTCATTACCCATCTGCGCCGCCCTGTTCCATGTCTGCCATCGAGTGCCCAACCAGTGTTACGAACACATCTTCGAGCGTAGGTTCGTGCTTGGATAGTTTCATGATCTTCACATTCGCGAGAGTCAGGGCGTTGATGACAACTGCCAAGGCTGCCTCTTCCATAAGGATAAAATTCAACGTGGCGCTCCCGTCCGCTTCCTGGCAGGTCACTTTGTGGATCCCAGGCAATCTCTCCAATTTCGTCACCGACAGCCCGTTAAGCGGGCTGGTATCAATCTCAAAGATGGCGTCCTTCTGCAAACGCTGTTTCAATACTGACGGTGTATCGCAGGTCAGTACACGGCCCTGGTTGATGATGGCAACGCGGTCGCATAACTCGTCCGCTTCGACCATGTAGTGTGTGGTCAACAGCAGTGTGCGGGACTTATCCTCGTTCAGCCACTCGCGGATCAGGCCGCGGACTTCACGCGAAGCGCCCACATCCAGACCGAGGGTCGGTTCGTCGAGAAACAGCACCTGTGGGTCAGTCATGAAGCCGCGCACGATATTCATCTTCTGACGCAGACCGGTGGAAAGGTCCGACGATTTGGTGTGCCGCCGGTCGAAAATCCCGACACGTTTAAGCAACTCGTCTATGCGCTGGTAGGCTTCCTTCGATGGGATACCGTAGAACTGTGAGAACATCCACAGATTCTCACGCACCGTCAACAGGCCGTAACCTGAGGACTCGCCGCCCGAAACCATGTTAATGCGCGGGCGAACGAGCTGCGGTGCAGCGATCACATCATGCCCGGCAACGCGCGCACGGCCCGAGGTGGGGGCGAGCAAAGTGGTAAGAATCTTAATCAGCGTGGTTTTTCCCGCGCCGTTTGGTCCGAGCAGGCCGAACAATTCCCCCTGTTCGATTTTCAGATTAACATCCGCCAGTGCAACCAGTTCCTTGCGGATGGTTTTTTCCTTTTTTGTGCCGCGAATCTTGTAAATCCGCCCTAAATTTTCGGCTTCAATGGCAAAGGGTGGCATGAAATGCTCCGGAAATATAAAAAAACCATTACAAAATTGTCAATTTAGCGTAGGGGAAACGTAGGGGAAGCGTCAAGTACATTTTGGACCCGGATGGTAAGATAATGTTGTAAGGCGATTTCTCTTCTCCTCCTTTCAAGAGAGCCGGGGTCGGCGTCCCCGGCTCTCACGATTCTATCACAATGTTATAATCCCTTTTGTCGGCAGACAAACGCCGGGGATCTCCCGTAATGCTATCCCGCCTCGCTTATCGAATCCGCCAGTTCTGGAATGCCCTGACTGCTCCCCGCAGGCGGGTCGAGACCGAGATGCTTCTTCCCCATCTCCCCCCTTCCCAGATCGTCCTTTTTCGCCAGATGCAGCCTTCCGAGCAGACCCATGCCTATCAGATACTCGAACGGTTGAAAGCCGCTGGCCAGACCGACCCGGACCTGCTGGCCGCGGCCCTCTTGCACGATATAGGCAAAGTCCTGTATCCGCTTTCCATACTCGAGCGGGTGGTCGTTGTGCTGGGCAAGCGTTTTTTCGGGCGGAGCGCCAAGCGATGGAGCGAAGGGACACCAAACCGACTCCGCCGCCCGTTCGTTGTGGCCGCGCATCACCCGGGCTGGGGTGCGGACCTGGCAGAAAAGGCAGGCGCTCCTTCCCGAACTGTGGACCTGATCCGCCGCCACCAGGATCCAATCTCCACAAATCCAGGCTCGCATACCGAACGTCTGCTGGCTGCGCTGCAAGAGGCGGACGACGCGAATTAGAAATCGAGGAGTTTATGACTGTAAAAATCACCATCATTGGCCTCGGCCAAATTGGCGCTTCGTTGGGACTGGCGCTGGCAAACCACAAAGACCAGGTTACCACGCTCGGTCACGATAAATCACCGGAGACCGCCCGCAAAGCCCAAAAACGGGGGGCTATTGAGAGTATTTCTTACAACCTACCCGCTTCTATCGAAGGCGCTGGCGTTGTCGTTTTGGCAATCCCTTTTGATGAGATTTATGAAACATTAAAAATCATTGCGCAGGATGTACGCGAAGATGCCGTCGTAATGGACACCGGGCCGGTCAAATCGGTGGTGGCAGAATGGGCAAAAGAACTCCTGCCACCTAAACGCCATTACGTTGGCCTAACCCCGGCACTTAACCCGGCTTGCCTGGAAGATGCCGCGCTGGGGCTGGAGGCTGCGCGCGCCGACCTGTTCCAGAAAGGTGTAATCGCTGTCACCGCTCCGCAAGGGACGGTTGAAGGGGCACTCAAACTGGCAGCTGATTTTGTTGTGCTCCTCGGCGCGCAGCCCTATTTCGCTGACCTGGCCGAAGTGGATGGGATGATGGCCTCGGCCCATAACCTTCCAGGATTGTCTGCAGCCGCATTGACCGAGACCGTCACTGGTCAACCGGGCTGGTCCGACATTCGAAAAATAACCGGGAAGCCTTATTCAGCCGCCACGCAGCCGCTCGACGGGGAAGAGCCTGCCGCGCTGGCCGAGGCCATCCTGAAAAACCGCGATAATACGATCCGCGTGCTGGATGAATACATTGCCACCCTGGCATCCCTGCGCAAGGATATAGGTGAAGAAAACAAAAAGGGATTGCGGACCCGTCTCGAGCGCGCCCGCCGGGGACGCGCCCAGTGGCAATTGGAGCGCGCCAAGGGCGACTGGCTGTCTGTTGATTTTGGCGGACAGGAAATGCCAAAGTTCGGTGATATTTTGAAACAGCAGGTCGGCGGCCTGGGTAAAATCTTCGAGCGGCGCGACAAGAAGAAACCGGAGGCGGATTAAACTTCCTGTATGCCCTGTTATTGTTATATTCTCGAATGTTCTGACGGGACTTATTACACCGGCTGGACGACCAATCCGGAGCGGCGCCTCCGCCAGCACAATCATGGGAGCGGCGCCCGGTACACGCGCAGCCGGCGCCCGGTCCGGTTGGTTTATGTGGAGGAGCAGCCGGACCGGAGCCACGCGATGCGACGCGAGGTCAAGATCAAACGTATGAGCCGGAAAGCAAAAGGGAAGCTAATTAATCAAAAATAGAGGCGGCAGCCTCTATTTTTGATTTGATACTCTTAGTGTCACTTTTTGTCTTTTTTCAACAATTCGATTGCTTTTGCTATCCGGTCATGGCGAGTGGACGCACGCTTCGCATCCAGAATGGCGCGCACATATTCCCGCTGGTGCGAGTAAGACAAATTTTCAAAAGTTGCTTTCACACTCGGGACCTGGTCCAACACCTGCAGGAAATCCGCAGGGATATCCACCACACGCAGCTGAGTGTCTTCTTCCAGCACTACCTCGACCTCATCTCCGAAATCTTTACCGATCTTTTGGCGGATCTCCTTAAGCACGATCAGAATGTGATAGGGTTCACCCATGCGGACGAGCGTGCCGCGGTAGGGCTCGCTGTTGATCGTGGCCTTGACCGGGACGCGTTTCTTGCCAAAGGTCTGCTCAACGTCGAATGGCACACGCACGAATGCTCCGCCGCCACCGGCGTTTTCGATGACGGCAATGAAAGTGTGTTTATGAATCATTTACTGTCTTCGAGAAACCGGCGCGTTGCTGATATCTTTTCCTTTGTTACCTTCCCCGTCTTTTCCCAGTAATCTAGCATATCTGTAATCCTCAATACAGCATGTAAATAGTAACCTGACTGCTCGAGCGCCTTCTTTGCCCCGGACTGGCGGTCGATCAGCACCACCACGTCCCGCACCTTCAGCCCGGCACCGGTCAGTTTTTCGATGGCCTCGAACTTGCTCTCGCCAGTGGTAGCCAGGTCGTCGATCACCACGGCCGTCTCCCCGGGGTGATACTCGCCTTCAATTTCGACCTTTGTTCCGTAGTCCTTGGCTTCCTTGCGCGGGTAAATCATCGGGTATCCGCCCTGCAAGGAGATGGTTGTCGCGATTGGAATGGCGGCATAGGGCAGGCCGGCAAGACGCTGGAACTCGAGTTTTTCCAGGATCGGCAGGTAGGCCGCACCGACCTGTTCCAGCAGTTTGGGGTAGGTGATGATCTGGCGCAAGTCAATGTAGATAGGGGATTTCAGCCCGGATTTCAGGGTGAATTCGCCGAACTTAATGCAACCGGCTTCAAGGAGGCCGTCAGCGAGAGTAGAGAGCAGAGAAAGGTGGGGAGGGGCTGTACTGCTGTCCGAACTCTTCTCTTTACTCATCTGGTAAAGAATGTTGACCATCTCATCCCGCAGCTCCGCGGCCGCTTTAGCCGGGTTATCAGCGCGCGAGATGCCGCGCGAAACATTGATGAGCATACCCTTACCATCCGCTCGCAGGCCGGATCGGATAGCTGTCTCCAGGTCCCCGCCCTGGGTGCCAATGCCCGGGACGAGGAACCACAGGTCGGGCGCGGCGAGGCGGACGCGGCTCAGTGCCTCGGGTTGGGTCGCGCCGACGACCAGGCCGATGTTGTTACCAGTGTTCCAGGTCTGGGCGAGGTGAGCGATGTGCTGGTGTAGGGGAATAAAATATTGTGTCCCTACGGTAACTGGTAAATCCTGAAAATCCGCCGCGCTGGGATTGGAGGTCTTGCATACAAGGAAAACACCCTTCTCCTTATAAGCCAGGAAAGGCTCAAGCGAGTCTTTACCGAGATAAGGAGAGAGCGTGATGGCATGCACGCCAAGACTCTCAAAAGCCGATTTGGCGTATGCTTCGGCAGTCGAGGCGATGTCGCCGCGCTTGGCGTCCAGGATGACTGGGATCATTGAACCCAGCCGGTCGGATTCCTCCTTCACCGCGATGATGATGTCCCTCAGCGCGACCCAGCCCTCGGGCCCATAGAGTTCGAAGAAGGCGGCATTGGGTTTGAAGGCCGCGGCGTATGAGGCGGTCGCTTTAATGAGACTCAGGCAAAAAGTTCGGGCTGCACCTGCAGTGGGAGTGGGCAGGTCGGATGGGTGTGGGTCGAGTCCCACGCACAGCAAGGATGAGCAGTCATCAATACGTTTAGCGAGAAAAGAAAAGAAGGTTTCCATTTTGAATTAATCGCCCGTTGTATTTTGAGATTGACCGGATTGAGCCTGCAGGTCGGCAAGCGCCTGGCTGAGCAATTTACGGGAAGTGCCGGCCGCGGCGAGGCTCTGGTCATCCTCGTCAAGTAATCGCTGGTAATAATCGGAAAGTGCCAGCAGCGTCTCGACCGGGAGTGCAGTTCCTTTCAATCGTTGAACCAGTATTTCGACCTTGCTAATGTTCTCGGTGGACAAATTGGAAGCCTCGGACATGGCCACTTCTAGGATAAAATGCAAGGCGCGGGCGAAAGCTATGGACCCTTGAACCGATTGTTCCAACTTAATAAGGATTTCGCCCTGCTCTTGATAGAGATCTGCCAAGGTTGCCAACCGGCCAACGTCCAATTGCCCTTGAGCTGTCAGCATGCTCAGAATGCTGACGTCATCCATCTGGTCGACGAGATTTGCGGGGAGAGTAGTTAACTGCTCAATTGCCTGCTGGATGGCCTGCCGGGCTTCCGAGTACCTACCGGCCTTCCTTAAACCCATCGCAATCATCGAAGCAGCAATGGCCTGGTTGATAATGCGCATCAGATAATCTTCGCTAAATATTGGAAAAACTCCCGCACCAAAACACCAAGTTATTTTACTTATGCTTTTCCAAGCACCATGGCCAGTAAGGCCATTCTAACGTATAACCCGTATTCCATCTGGCGGAAATAAGCAGCACGCGGGTCGTCGTCGAACTCGACTGCGATCTCGCCGACGCGCGGCAGTGGGTGCATCACGATCATCCGTTCCTTGGCGACTTTCATGACCTTCGGGTCGATCACAAAAGCACCCTTGACGGACTCGTAGATGGCCTCGTCAGTGAAACGCTCTTTCTGGATGCGCGTTACATACAGCACGTCGGTCCCGGGCAAGGCCTGGTCGAGGGTGGCGAACTCGGTTTGTTCGTTGCCCTTGGCTTGGAGTTCTTCAATTAATTCGGCAGGCATACGCAGGACATCGGGCGCCACGTAGTTCAGCTTGACCTTGTATAGCGAGAGCAACCGCGCCAGCGAATGGACGGTGCGGCCGTGCTTCAAGTCACCCAGCAGGGTCACGGTGAGTCCGTCAAGGTGGCCGAGTTCTTCCTTGATGGTGAAGGCGTCCAGCAGAGCCTGGGTGGGATGCTCGCCGATACCGTCGCCAGCGTTGATGACCGGCTTGCGGGCCGCCTTGGCAGCCGCGGCCGCCGAACCAACCTCTGGATGGCGGATGACGATCACGTCCGCGTAGCATTCCAATGTGCGGACGGTATCGGGCAGGGATTCGCCTTTGGCAACCGAAGAGTATTTCACCTCGTTGATCGGGATGACCGAGCCGCCCAACCGTTCCATGGCCGCGGTGAACGACGATGAGGTGCGGGTGGAGGGCTCGTAGAATAGGTTGGCCAGGATCTTGCCTTTGAGCAAGTCGAAGGTACCGACGTGGTCGACCATGTCGTGCATCTCGTGTGCCACGGCGAAGATATACTCCAGGTCTTCGCGGCTGAACTGCTTGACCGAGATGATGTCCTTGCCATACCAGGGAGCAGTACGCTGGTCACCGAAGGGAAGGTGGGAATTATTGGGTTGGGTGGGCATAATTTCTCCTTTTAAAATTTAAGCTAACAAGCGGATATTCTGACCGAAACCGGGTCGAGCAAGAATCTTTCCATCTCGAAATACTTCCTTTCCACGGAGTACCACGCGCCTCACGCGACCCTTCACCTTCCATCCTTCGAAAGGTGTCCAGCCACAGCGGGAGTGCATTTCGGCAGCGCGAAGCTCGTACGTGGCATTCTCATCCACTTCGACCCAGGTTTCGGGCTGCTCGGGCAGGGAGAAAATCTTCCTAGGGTTAATAACGGACTTCTGAATAATTTCATCCAAGCTCAACCGTTCATCGTCCACTGCCGTCAACAACAGGGACAAGGCGGTTTCCAGGCCAGGGAATCCAGGCGGCGGGTTGTCGCCGTCCTTCTCAGCCAGAGTGTGCGGGGCATGATCGGTGGCGAAGCAGTCAATGACATCCAGGTTGGCCCACAAAGCATCCATATCTTCTTTGGTTGCCAATCTTGGTCGGACTTCGCCACGCCCGGGATGCCCCTGGCTGATGGCAGGGATGTCGTCTTTGGTGAGAAACAGGTGGTGAGGACACACTTCGCATGTGACCTTGATGCCGTGTTCCTTGGCCGCCTTGATGAGCAGGACTTCCTCTTTCAGCGAAATGTGAGCGATGTGCACTGGCCGGTCGTAGAGGGCCGCCATCAGGATGACCGCCGCCATGCTGCGGCTTTCGGAGTGAGCTACGATGGGCATATGCTTTGGCCAGTTCTGGAAATGCTTTTGCCAGAGGGTCATGTCGTCCAGACGCAGTTCGCCGAAAGTGCTGTCGAGGTACATCTTCAACCCGGCAGCCTGGCTAGGCAAATTGGAATGGACATCCCAATCCGTATTATCCGGTCCTGCGCCTAGGAACTGGGTGTAATCACAGCGGGCTTTGGAATGCGCGGCTTCAAGTGCCAGGTCGAGGGTGGCAGCGTCGAAGATGGGCGGTTTGGTATTGGGCATGGCAAGTACCATCGTCACGCCGCCAGCCAGCGCTGCGGATGTGCCGGTGCCCCAGTCTTCCTTATGAGTGGCGCCGGGTTCGCGCATGTGGACGTGGGGGTCGATCAATCCGGGGAGTTTAATCATAGGCACGGGAAGGGGCAACGAATTATCCCTGCCCCTATCTTATCGCACTGACGGAAAGGTTACAAGCGGCTATTCTTTCGGTTTGAAGATCACGAAAACGAGATTGAGTAGGATGCCAACAATGGCAGCAAAGACAATGGCCGGAATGCCGCTCGGGAAAAGGTACGGGATCTTGAATGGGAACAGGCCGTTGGAGAGCACCAGGTTGCCGCCAATGCCGCAGATCAGGATGACAGCGCCGACAGCCAGTTGCTTCGGGTCAAACAGGTCCACCTTCTCTGACTGGATGAGGGCTACGCCCTGCATGCCGATGATTCCGAACAGGTAGATGCTCAATCCGCCTACAACAGCCGCGGGCATGGTGTTGATCAGCGCCACCAACTTGCCGAAGAAGCCGATCACAATTGCCATGACTCCCGCGGTCATCAGCACCGCGGTGGAGTAGTTGCGGGTAATGGCCATCAGGCTGTTATTCTCACCGTAGTTCGTCCCGGCGCAGCCGCCCAGCATGCCAACAACCAGGTCGTCACAACCATCCGCCACTAGGTTCAAGCCAATCAGTTTCTTGATCTCGAACGGCTTGCGGCCAAGTTGAGCAGAAAGCGTATCAATATACAGGCTCATCTGGTACAGGTGCGCAGTGCTTTCTGGCACTGTGGCGATGAAGATCAGGGCGATGCTCAAGGCCATCCCCCAGGCCTCTGGATTGGTGAAAGCCGGAAAAGTGAATTTTGGCACGGCGATCCAAGCGGCGGAAACGACATTCTCAAAATGCACCAGCCCGAAGGGAATGGCAACCAGGTAACCAAAAATGGCGCCGAAAAGGATCGGCAGCATACCCATTAAGCCTTTGCCTCGCAGGTACACCGAGAACAGGATGGTTGCGATCAGGGTGATGAAAGCCACCGACCAGGCTTTCCAGGCTACATCCGCTGCAGCCCAATTTCCGGCATTGCCCAGGGCAGCGTTGGCCAGCGCAATACCGATCACCATGGCCATCGAACCGGTAACAATGGGAGGAAGGTACTTATCCAAAGCGGCCTTGCCGACGCGCATGATCAGAAAGCCGATGAGAATTTCGAACAGGGCTGTCATGAGGATGCCCACCTGCACGATGCGCACGCCGTCCGCGCAGTAGAACACCGTCGGGTCATTGTAGCAGGCCGGGGCGAACTTGTTCATGACTGTAATGACGACCGCTATATATGAAAACGAAGAACCATAGTACATTGGGATCTTACGCTTGGCCACCAGCAGTGCAACGATGGTACCCAGGCCGGAGGCCAGCAACGTGACACCGATATCGAACTTGGTCAGGATGGCGACCAGTACAGTGGCTGGGAACATGGTCAGGAACTGCTGGAAACCCAGGCTGAGCATAGCCCCTACGGGCGGACGGTCATCAGGCAGATAGCCGATGACCTTTGGTTTGGATTGCGTTTCTGCGGACATTCTTCCTCCTTTGAGAATTAGGCTGGTTTTATTGTCTCTTCCGTCGATAGACAAAAAAAGAGAGCCGTATAAACGGCTCTCCTAAAAAACAAAATCCATGGGCTTGAAAACCCGCAAGCGTTGAATGTCGCGGAAGCGACGCTTTTCAGACATTGAATGCAATTCTATGCGAGATGGGAATTTTGTCAAGGGATTTGGAGTAAAATGTATCTACCAATATCGCCGTTCTTTAGTAACAATCCAATCGACATTTCCCCAAGGAGAGAACCGGAATGGCATACACACAGTTCAAAGTCCCCGCGGATGGGGAGAAAATCACGATCAAGGATGGCAAGCTCCAGGTGCCAGACCAGCCAATCATCCCGTATGTCGAGGGTGATGGGACCGGGCGCGACATCTGGCGTGCATCCGTGCGCGTCTTTGACGCGGCTGTCCAGAAGGCCTATGGTGGCAAGCGTAAAGTCCACTGGATGGAAGTCTTTGCAGGCGAGAAGGCGTTCAGACAGTTCAAGACCTGGCTGCCGGATGAAACCGTGGAAGCCTTCAAGGAATTCCTGGTGGGCATCAAAGGCCCACTGACGACGCCCATCGGCGGTGGCATCCGTTCGCTGAACGTGGCCCTGCGCAAACTGCTCGACCTGTACGTTTGCCAACGGCCGGTGCGTTACTATAAGGGCGTGCCTTCCCCGGTGAAGCATCCCGAATACGTGGATATGGTCATCTTCCGAGAGAACACCGAAGATATTTATACGGGCATTGAGTTCCAGTACGGGACGGACGACAACGTGAAGTTCAAGAAATTGTTCAAGGAAGCCTTCCCAAAGGAATACGCCAAAATGCGCTTTCCCGATACGGCTGGGATTGGCATCAAGCCAGTTTCAGTGGAAGGTACCGAAAGGCTGGTGCGCGCCGCCATCAAGTGGTCGCTGGAAAACAAGCGCAAGAGTGTGAACTTCGTACACAAGGGCAATATCATGAAGTTCACCGAAGGTGCGTTCAAGGACTGGGGTTACAAACTCGCCAAGCGCGAATTTCGAAATGAGATTGTCACCGAGCGCGAGACTTGGATCCTGGGCAATAAAGAGAAAACTCCTGGCCTGAGCGTGGAGGACAATGCGAAACTGGTAGATCCTGGCTTCGACATGATGTCTCCCGACCAGCAGAATGACATCAAGGGCGAGGTCGAGGAAGCGCTCAAACTCTGGGACACACATGGCAACGGCAAGTGGAAATCGAAACTGCTCATCAAGGATTCCATCGCCGATGTCAGCCTGCAATTTACCATTATCCGCCCGCGCGACTATGACGTAATCGCCACCCTGAATTTGAACGGCGATTACCTCTCCGATGCGCTCGCCGCGCAAGTGGGCGGGATCGGCATTGCCCCTGGTGCAAATATCAACTACGTCACGGGTCACGCTATCTTTGAGGCCACCCATGGAACCGCGCCGAAATATGCCGACTTGGACAAGGTCAACCCCGGTTCTGTCATACTCTCGGGCGAGATGATGTTCCGTTACCTGGGCTGGAATGAAGTGGCTGACCTGATCGTCAAGGGCATGGAAGGTGCTGTGGCGGCCAAGACCGTCACCTACGACTTCGCCCGCCTGATGGACGGCGCGACGGAGATCAAGTGCTCGGAGTTCGGAGAGGCGATCATCAAGCATATGGGTTAATTCAAAATCTTCCGAATTTGAACCCGACTACAGAAAGAAAAAGAAGTCCGCTTGAGCGGCCTTCTTTTTTCTACTATTGAATATTTTATTCTATTTATTCAGGCTAATTATATAGGCAATCACATCTGCGATCTGTTGCTGGGTCAGGACACCTTGCCCGCCAAAAGACGGCATTTTTAATTTGGGGCTGTCGCCCTCAGGTATGGAACCATTCTGGATATACAAGTCTAGATTGGTAGCAAAGATTTTCAGATCCGTATTTTTGATTTCCGGATCAATTGGATTCACAACCGGGACAGTACCATCCGCAGAACCGGGATTCTCAACTCCCAGTGCGCCACCTTCACCATGGCATTTGACACATTGTGCCTTGAACACCTCTAAACCTGCAACCGGATCACCTGTTAGATTGATTGCCAATCCAGGCAACGGAACCGCTACCAACTTGGAAGCCTCATCTGCGGTCTGGGGCATTCCATTGGCCACCCAGCGGGTCAGCATATCCACATACTGCGGGTCGAGCAGTTTCGTGGGCGGCATCTGCCGGATGACTTTATCCGTTTTCGGGTCCTTGATTTCCTGCCCGTTGATAAGTTTCAGCAACAGGCTTTCGAGGTCGCCGGCAGTGATCAGCGGGGCATTATCGCCGGTGGTCAACATTTCATCGTACGAGGTTATCAAGTAATTGTTGTTCTGCTTCCCCGCCCGGTGGCACGAAACGCAGTAGCGCTTGACCAACGGCTTGATATGGATATCCCAGGAGGGAACCTCGCCCGGATTCAGCACCGGAATTGAACTGATCGCTCCAGCAGGCATCACAGAACGGTCATCCCAGGTATAGCGCAGGTAGGTCACAATGTAATCTATTTCGGAAGGTGAGAGTCCGCCACCGTAGGCGCGGCCAAAAGGCGGCATGGCATGTTCTTTTTCCTGTTGTCCATAAGCAATGATGTTGGCGAGAGTCTCATCGGTAAAGGTGTACATGATATCTTTGGTGTGAATCGAGGCAAGGACAACGCCATCGAATCCCTCCACGCCAATGACCTCGCCGCCTTCGCCGTCTGCACCGTGGCATTCGACGCAGTTGATCGAATACAGGTCCTGACCGAGCAGGATCTGTTCGGGGAGCGTATTCGCCAACTGGACCTCGGTGACGGGCGCGGCTTTCGGAGCCATGACAACCACAAAAACGGCCACAATGACCATCAATACTGACGCAATGATTGCCGTCCATTTTTGCAGGCGGCTGGCAAACGGTTTAAATTTTTCCCCCAGGAATGACGAGCCAACCAGAATGATGTAGGCCAAAATCGGGATGACCAGGCCGGTCAGGAACTGAAGCAGAGTCATGGTTGACATGCCGCTGTTGCCGGAGATCGCTGGGATACCGGAAATGGTCGTTAAGACAACCATACTAACAACGAAGACCCCCATGATGCTCAGCGCCATGGTGCGCCGGGAATAATGGCGATAAGGATTTTTGTCTATCAGGGGCAGGACGAACAAGAGCAGGATGACAAGACCAGGGATGACTGCCGTGGCAACCCACTCAATTTTTCCCAGCAGCGGGATTTGTCCATAAACGGCAAGAAACTTGAACAGGAACAGGAAGTACCATTCCGGTTTTGGAACGTAGGCCGAATCGCTTGGGTCTGCTTTCGGTTCACCCGGCACGCCGATGAAGGTTGCCAGCATAATCAGGACGATAAAGATTGCCAGTGAAACCAGCAAATCCTTGAAAATGCTGTCGGGCCAGAAGCGCTCGCCTTTTTGCAGGGCGATCTTGTATTTTTCGTGGACGTTCTTCTGTTGTTCTTCTTTCATGTCCGCGCTCCTTTAGTCGTCCTTGCCCGGAAATTCCGATTCACCGTGCTTGATGATGAGGAACAGGTGGACGCCGATCAGCCCAGCCAGTGCGGCAGGGAGCATCCAGATGTGGGCCGCGAAGAACCGGTTCAAGGTTAGCGCGCTCAAGTCAGTGCCTCCGCGCAGGGTTTTCATGATGAAGGGGCCGATCCAGGGAACACTTCCGGCGATGGAGGTTGCGACTGTGGTAGCCCAGTAGGCTTTCTGGTTCCAAGGCAGCAGGTAGCCGGTAAAACCCATTCCCAAGGTGCACAACAACAGGCCTACGCCGACCAGCCAGGTCAATTCGCGCGGGTATTTATACGAGGCGGTTGTAAAGACCCGAAGCATATGAATGAAGACAACCAACACCATCACTGAAGCACCCCAATGATGGATGCCCCGGATAAGCCAGCCAAAAGCGACGCCATTCATGATGTACTGGATGCTGTCATAGGCGTGGTCAGGGGAGGGGGTATAATACACGCTCAGAAAAATTCCGGTGGCACCCTGGAGCAGGAACAGGAAAAGGCTGGCTGAGCCTAAAGTGTTCCACCAGTTGCCTTTCGGTTCGGGGCGGTCGAGGGTAGCTTTATACAACTCGTTCAGAGCGAGTCGTTCATCCAGCCAGGCGAAAAGCTTTTTCCACATAATCCTTACCCTCCCAGGAAATGAATGAGCAGCGTGCCGTCTTCGACCTTGAGCTGGTCACCGGAAAAACGATCAAGCGGACGGGGCGGCGGGCCGCCCAACACCTCGCCGGTTATCCCGAACTGGGCATCGTGGCAGGGACAGATGTATTCCTGCTTGTCCGCCTTCCAGTTGACGTGGCAGCCCAGGTGCGTGCATTTATTGGAGAGCACCAGCGTTTCAGTATCCGACGAGCGCAACACAAACACGCCGTAGCTGTTGACTGTCTTCTCCCAGCCATTGACTTTACTGCGTGTGAAAGTAGCCAGGGTCGGTTTTCCGATCTCGAAATTCTCGAGTTTCCCCAGCGGTATCCAGGCATCCGCCTTGCTAGACTTGAGCGCAGGATCGATCAGAAAGGCGATGGCCGGCAGGCCAATTGCCGCGCCGATAACCGTACCCACGGCCGCCGTAGTGATTTTGATGAAATCGCGACGGCTGATGTGATGAGAACCTGCCATGCGAACCTCCTGATATGGGATGGATTATACAAAAAGTAAGCTGCAAATCCACATAATATGATTATAAAGACGATTCGTCCATCCCCAAGAGGATGTCTGGAACGAATAATCCATGAGTATTGTCACTTTTAACTAAGGAAACGAGGATGGGATAATATACATGTTAAAATCCTTGTGCCGCTGCGAAGAACCACGAAGTGGCTATGATGGCGCACCCGCTAAAGGTCCTCGAAATGGGAAGGACAGGCAGCCCTCCTCAACCATAGGAGACATCCCTATGGTCGCGGCTCGCTATGACACATAGATTTAAGGAGGCGTAGATGGGTCTTAAAAGGAATGTTGGTCTTACAGAAGGCCTGCGATATCAAGGAAAAGGCCCGATGTTGACTTATATCCTGCACAGGATTGGAGGCCTGAGTATTGTCATCTTCGTCGCCCTGCACATCCTGGCGTCCTTCCTCTCCAACCAGGCCTGGGGGGCGAGTGCCGGGCTCTTCATCAACACCATCTACGAGCATTGGATCTTCCAGATATTCATCTTCTTCTGTGTGCTGTTCCATGCCATCAATGGTTTGCGCATCGTCATCCTGGACTTGTGGCCAAAACTGATTGAATACCAGCGCGAAGCCATTTGGATTGAATGGTTCGTTTTCCTGCCCATTTATGGCATCGCACTTTTTGTAATTATCCGTGGTGGATTGGGAGGCTAGCAGATGAAAGCGAAACCGAGAACTGCTCCCCAACGTGGCTTTCATTTTGACTATTTGATGTGGCTTTTCACTCGCCTGTCTGCCCTGGCAATGTACCTGCTTGCAATCGTGGGTGTCACCGCCGCTCTACTAATGAGCGCCCGTCAGAATATGACCGTGGCTGACCTTATGCGCTGGGCGTTCATGCCAAACCCAAACCACGTTATCAATACCAATATCCCGGATGTTGAAATCTGGAAAGGCATCTTCTGGCAGGTGATGGGCATTTTGATGCTCTTTTTTGCCGGGGCTCATGGATTTCACGGCCTACTTAATGTACTGGAAGATTACATCTCCCGTACCTGGGTACGCAATTTGCTGCGCGTCCTGGTTCTCCTGGTTTGGGTGCTTATGAGCGCCATCGGCATTTACGTGATCTTGACGTCATAGGAGCATCTCCATGAAAACCCATCAATTTGAAGTGATTGTCGTTGGCGCAGGCGGAGCAGGTCTGATGGCTGGCCTGTATGCTTCCAGGACAGCCAAGACAGCCATCATCACCAAACTTTACCCAACCCGGTCGCATACTGGCACCGCCCAGGGTGGTATCGGCGCGGCGCTCGGTAGCGAAGAAGAAGACCATCCCGAATGGCACACTTACGATACAGTAAAAGGCTCGGACTATCTCGGCGACCAGGATGCCATTGAATTTATGTGCAATGAAGCCGTGCAGGCCGTTTACGAATTGGAACACATGGGCCTGCCCTTCGACCGCACACCGGAAGGCAAGATCTCCCAGCGTCCGTTTGGCGGGCACACCAATAACGTGACCGGAAAACCGGTCCGACGCGCCTGCCATGCCGCTGACCGCACCGGTCATATGATTTTGCAGACCTTGTACCAGCAGTGCATGAAGAACAAGGTCAACTTCTTCGACGAATTCCAGGTGGTGGACCTGCTGATGGTCAATAACGCCGCGGCAGGTGTTGTTGCAATCGAACTTGCCACCGGCGAACTGCACGTTTTCCACGCCAAGGCTGTCATCTTTGCCACCGGCGGGCATGGGCGCATCTGGGAGATTACATCCAACGCTTACGCTTTTACGGGCGATGGCCCCGCTGTCATCATGCGGCGCGGCCTGCCGCTCGAAGACCTGGAATTCTTCCAGTTCCACCCCACCGGCATCTACAAACTCGGCATCCTCATCACTGAAGGCGTGCGCGGCGAGGGCGGCATCCTGATCAACGGCAAGGGTGAACGCTTCATGGAGAAATACGCCCCCAAGGTCAAAGACCTGGCCTCGCGTGACGTGGTCAGCCGCGCCATCTACATGGAAATCCGCGACGGCAACGGTGCCAATGGCCAGAATTATGTTTACCTGGATGTGAGGCCTGAAAGCGTCAACAAATACGCCGCGCTGGACGGTCGCAAGAATATGGATGGCTCGCCATACACTGTTACCGGCGAAGAAATTCTGGCGAAATTGCCTGACATCGTGGATTTCTGCCGCGTCTATCTGGGCGTGGATCCAATCACCCAACTGATGCCCATCCAGCCAACCGCGCACTATGCCATGGGTGGCATCCCGACCAACAAATACGGTGAAACCATCCTGGATGAGAGAAACACACCCGTCCCGGGCTTGTATGCCGCCGGGGAGTGCGCCTGCGTCTCGGTCCACGGGGCCAACCGGCTCGGCACTAACTCGCTGCTCGACCTGGTGGTTTTTGGCAAGCATGCCGGCTTGCGCGCCGCAGAGTTTGCCAAAGATGCTTCCTTCCAACCTTTGCCCGCCGATCCGACTGAATTCGCCAATTCCCAGTTCGAGCGCATCCGAAACGCCGACGGCAAAGAAAACGCCTTCGACATTGCCACCACGATGAAGAAAGTGATGTTCGACGACATGGGTATCTTCCGTTCCGGCAAGGGTATGGAAAATGCTCTCAAGGTGGTGCGAGAACTCAAAGAACGCTACAAGCACGTCACCGTCACCGATACTGGGAAAATTTTCAACATGGAACTTCTAAATGTTTGGGAGCTGGGCAACCTGCTCGACTTGGCTGAGGTGACCACCGTCTCAGCCATCGCCCGAACCGAAAGCCGGGGCGGCCATTCCCGTGAGGACTATCCTGACCGCGACGACAAGAACTGGCTCAAACACAGCCTGGCCTGGGTACGCGAAGACGGCAGGATAGACCTGAAATACAAGCCCGTCGTTATCACCAAATACGAGCCGAAAGTACGGACTTACTAGGAGGCCGCATGGAAGTATCAATCAAAGTCTTCCGCTATAACCCTGAAAAGGACAAAAAAGCCTCCTTCAAGACCTACAAACTGGAGGCTATTGAGACCGACCGTGTGCTGGACCTACTCGAAAAAGTGAAAGGCTACCAGGACGGGACATTGTCCTTCCGCCGCTCATGTGCGCACGGCATCTGTGGATCCGATGCGATGCGTATTAACGGGTTCAACCGTCTGGCCTGCAAGACTCTCGTCCGTGACACTGGCACGAAGATCACCGTTCAACCCCTGCTTGGTCTGCGTGTTATCAAAGACCTGATCGTGGACATGGAGCCCTTCTTCGAACACTACCGCTCTGTCAAACCCTGGCTGATCAATGATGACCCCGAGCCGGAAAAGGAACGCACTCAAAGTGTTGAGCAGCGAGCCCTCTTCGATGACACCACCAAGTGCATCCTGTGCGCCTGCTGTACCACCTCCTGCCCGTCCTTTTGGGGCAATGAGAAATACGTCGGCCCCGCAGCCATCGTAGCGGCTCACCGCTTTATCTTTGACAGCCGCGACCGGGCTGCCTCTGAGCGTCTCACCATCTTGAACGAGGTATGGGGCGTTTTCCGCTGCCATACCGTCTTCAACTGCACCCTGGCCTGTCCGCGCGAGATCCAGATCACCAAGGCCATCGGTGAGGTCAAAATGGCGCTGACGACCGGAAAACTCGAATAAAGTGACGACAAGAGTCCCGGTTTCCAAAAGAACCCGGGACTCTCTTTATTTTCCCACCACTTGCTCAACCTCCCCACATTCCCTAAAATGGGAACGTCGGGAAGAAAACACCTTTCCATTGTCCCTACTCATTCGAGCGGCGATCAGTTATGGTCTCGTTGCAGGGTGGTATGTTTAGAAGGAACGATTTGCGATTATAAATATTTGTCCGGAGGCAACTCATGTCGAAAGCAAAAAACATTCTCAGGCATTGGCTGCCGCTTGCAGCAGTGATCACCCTGTTGTGCGGACTGGTCTATCTAACAGCCCAGCAGTCACTGCGCCAGGGCGCGAATGACCCACAGATCCAGATGGCTGAGGATGCTGCCATGGCTCTTGCTGCGGGTGGAACGCCCGAGACCGTGCTGCCTGTCGCTCAGGTGGAAATGTCCAGTAGTCTGGCGCCGTTCATGGTTATCTACAACGATATGGGCAAGCCGCTGGTCTCTTCCGGTCATTTAAATGGAGCAGTTCCCCTTCTGCCGTCAGGCGTTTTCGACTATACCCATCAAAACGGTGAAGACCGGGTATCCTGGCAACCCAAGTCCGGGGTCAGGATTGCAGCGGTGGTGGTCGCTTATACAGGGGCGCAGCTGGGATTCGTTCTGGCAGGGCGCTCGCTGCGCGAGGTTGAGAAACGTGAGAGCCAGGTTGAGCAAATAATCGGGATCGCATGGCTGGTGACTCTTGTTATATCGCTGGTTGTGGTCACTGCGAGCGAGTTGATTTTTTCAGAAAGGAAACACAGCGTTTAATATCATGGGTAAACCGATTGGGCAAAGAAACCTTTTCACTGTCCCCGGTGCAGAACCGTCGCTCTGGCGCGCCGGACCAACCTCCTGTCTTTTGCTCCACGGCTTCACAGCCAATCCCGAAGAAATGCAATTCCTGGCTGGAGATCTGCACGGACGCGGTAATACCATTCTGAACCTTCGTCTGGCTGGTCACGGGACCAACCCGCGTGACCTGGCGCGTATACACTGGACCGACTGGCTGCTTTCCGTCGAAGACGGGCTGGACCTCCTGCGTGGCCTCTCCGAACAGACCGTGCTCATCGGCCAGTCCATGGGCGGGATGATCGCACTGACCGCCGCGGCACAATATTCGGTGGCAGGTGTGGTAACGCTTTCCACACCATACTTCGGATTTCCGCGGATTCAAGTGCTTCTGGCTTACCTGATGGGTGCGCTGGGCATGACGGCTCACAAGCAGGTTAAAGAGCACCCCGAACTGGGACAGCGCCGCGAGGCCGATTACCCAGCTTATGCCAAATACCCGGTAAGAATCATTGTCGAACTCTCCAGACTCCAAAGAGCCATGCATGCATGCTTGCCACAGGTTAAGGCGCCGGTGCTGGTGGTGCAATCGCTTCAGGACATGGGCGGAATGGACGACCTAGAACGCATCTATACCGCCCTGGGCAGTGTCGGGAAAGAAAAACTCGTATTGGAGGGTTTCGACCATTCCGTGGTCCGCGACGAGAAACGCCAGGTTGTTTTCGATGCGATTGGGGATTTTCTGAAGAGAATCGAAGCGAAGAAATAGAAACCCTGCGGTCTGTTGGTGGCATCCAAGGGCGCAAACGTGCCCGGCGAGGCACGTCCGCTTCTGGAAGACATCGAAAATGGAGCACTGGAACGCTCAATCCAATTGTGTTGGATTGAACCTGATCTGCTAGAACAAACCCCGCACCATCAATAGCAAACCAAAGATTATAAATGGGATACCGACAATAGCCCCGATGACAGTGGCGGTCAGCACGACACCGACGATGAGAAACACCAGGCCGAGGATGACAGCCACCAGCCGCCCGGTCCCGGCGACAATCCCAACGACCAGCTTCCAAATGGCCCAGAATGGCCAGAGATACCAGGGAACTTTATGCTTGCGATCATGTTTTTCAATCATTGTTGCCTCCGATATAAACTTACGATTGCGTGCAGAAAAGGTTGTGGTCTGTGAGGCAGCCAAAAAGCCGGGGGAAAAACGATAATCAGGTTCAAATATTTTTGCAGTATTCTGTAATGCGCATCTTAGTGATTTAACTGGTTGACCGCCCCCACGAAGATCTCCACCATTCGTTTCAAATTGATTTCATCTGAAACAATCCGATAAGATTCCGCCCCCATCGCCCGCAGGCGAGAGACGTCTGAAAGCGCCTCCTGCAGCACGTCAGCGAGCGTTCCCGGACCCGTCAACTGCCAGCCGTTCGTGGGGCGGACGAGATCGTCGTTCGTCCCGTCCCCCTGGCCCATAATGACCGGCAGCCCATAGGACATGGCCTCCTGTACTGCCAGCCCGCCGGTTCCAGGCAGTACGAACAAATCCGCGGCGGAAAAATAAGGGACCAATTCCGATCCGTGCTTGGCGCCGGGGAATTCGGCAGACGGATAAATCGTTTTTGCCAGACTTTCCAGAGTTGTACGTTCAGGCCCATCGCCAACGATCACCAGGCGAGGCTGGATGTCTCTGCTTAGGGCGGCACAGGCTTGCAGGAGGGCATCAATCCGCTTACGAGCCTGGAGTCGTCCAACAAAAAGCACGGATGGCTTTCCGTCAAATGCGGGAGAGCGAAGAGGTAAAGGAGATGTAGGGCGAAGCGATGCCGCGTTGGGGGCGACGAAGATTTTATCGCTGGGGAAACCGAGCCCGGTATACTCGTCTGCCCCGCGGCGGCTGTAGGTGAACAATGCATCGAACTGATGCAAGAAGGAATATCTGCGAGTTTTTCTCAGGTGTGATAAGGGTCCAGTGAGCAGCGGGGCGCCCAGCCCCCAACCGAACACCGGGCTTCCATGCTGCTTCATCCAACGGACTGCGGCGGGCGTCGAGAGGTAACGCGGGTTGGCTTCCACAATGAGCACATCTGGTGTAAAGTCTGCCAGCCAGTTGAGAAGTCCGCGTTGAAAACAAAGGTAAAAAGGGCCGCGCAGGAGATGGAGGTTGTACGCCGGGGTGAGGCTGGCAACAGTCAATGCCTGAGTGGTGGTAATGGATTCTGCAGGACGAGGCAGACCGGCAAAGACACTCAACCCTCCTTCACAGGCTGATGCCAGTGCATCGAAGAAGGCAGCGCGGTAGGTCGTCAGGACGCGCTGCTGAATCCCCAGGCGGCCAGGAAAGCGAATTGTCACGCGATCCACCTCCAATCCAGGAAACCCATCACCAGGAAAACCTGCAAACCGATCGAGACCGACAAGAGAACCATCCGAAAAATGCGGTCGTGAAGACTGCCAACGTTTTTGGAAACTAACTGCGCTAACATTATAAACGCGGGGAACAGGGTCAGGAAATAACGGCTGAAGCTATCCAATAGGTGGGGGGGCGTGCCGCGCATGAAGAACAATGCCAGGTTCAGGAAGCTGTAAAGCGAAAGGGCGGGATCGTGGCGGAACAGGCCAACACAAAGTAGCACCAGCATCAACACTAAAAGCGACAGGTCAATATAATCAATGAAGACTCGCTGCCCGCCGACCAGCCTTTGAAGGAAAAGCCAAACGCCCGTCCACGGCATAACTGTGCGAATGCCCCAGAGCGTTTCGAGTGTGGCCGGGATGGAACCAAAACCGGCCAGTCGCAGCCAGAGGGTATAGGCCGCGAAGACCAGGGCAGGAAGGAAGAGCACCAACCAGTCTGGTTTCTTCAGTTTTTTAACCAAGAGAATACCAAAGGTCAAGCAAGGGAAAATCAGTTTATTCCAACGCGATTCTTTATACTGAATTTTAGTCAGCCTCTCAAATCCGTCAGCAGATAAATAAGCCCACAACAATACAATACTTAAAAGCGCACCTTGCAACCGGCAGAGAGTTGCCAGAGCAGCGAACAAACCGGCTGCCAACCACTTCCTGCGCCGGGAGAAAAGCCAGGCCGCCAACGCCAATGCCAGGAAGAGCGAATCGGTGTACGCAGTAAAAAGAAAGAAGGAAGAAGGAAAAGAGACAAGAAAGAAGGTTCCCCACAATGCAATATCGATGTTCCGTGTTTCGCCAAGGGCAACTTCATAGAACAGAAGCAAAACAAGTAGGCAAGCCAGGTTGGAAATGATCAGTGCCGCGAGCAAATAATTTCCAGTCAGGGCGCCCAGGCCGCGCATCAGCCAGGGATAGAGCGGCATGAAGGCAATCGTGCCATCCTGGGGGTTGTAACCGAAAGCGGCGATCTTGAGGTACCAGACCGTATCCCAGCGGAACCAGACGTTGACCAATGCATGAGAGACTGGGTCCTGTTTGAGAAGCGTGGCGGCAACCTCAAATACCGGCCCGCCGGAGAGCGGCACTGGATCCAGGCCAGAGGCTTCGAGGGCGCCCAACAGCGAATAAAGGAGGCGGAAAAACAAGAAGAGGATGAGGATGAGCGTCCATTCTTTTTTCCAGAACCTAACACGGGAAGGAATCCCCGTGGTGCTATCCCCAAAGTCTGGTGAAACCGGTTGTCCAGGCCTGCTGGTTTTAGCCGACTCGGGAACGATCAGCCGGGGGATTAATTCTTCAGCGTGGCTGTCCTGGGTGTAACCCTGCATATTAATTTTCCCCGCACAAAGCATTTCTATTCCGCTGGTAGATAACCGCCACCTCGTCACGGTAGATTTCGCACCAGAGAACCTGGTTGTTCAAAGCCTGCAACAAAGCAGGTTGCTCCGTGAAGGAGACCATCAGCAAATTCGCGCCTGTACCTGTCAGAAGGGCCGGCCATTCCCAGGTGGCATTGGTGATGTCTCTGTATTGTTGCCATTGTCTCACCGGAAAGACTTCGAAGCGCGTATCGATCCAGACTGGTCGTTCTGGCAGCGCAAACTCAAGATAACTGGAAAAGCCGATTTCGCTCCACAGCGGACCCACCAGATCGGAGCGGGCGGCCAGCCACTGTGTGGCTTCTATAGGGGTATTTTCCGTCGCAGCAGGAGCCTCCAGCCACCAGATATTGCGCACTCCCGGCAGCAGAGTCAGCGAAAGTAGGATAATAGCCAGGCTTAGGGCTAAGTTGAAGGCCACGGATCCGGGTTTCGGGTCGCCCAGGTACTTTTTTTCCCAGTCTGCCAGCAATCGGGAGGTGAGCACCATCAGGATAAAAACAAACCAGATGACATAGCGTTGGCCCCATAGCGCCAGGAAGCCAAAGCCCAGGAACCAGGTCCATTCAAGACGGTCGAGTTTACGGGGTGAGAAGGCGGCGAGCAGTGGAAAGGCCAGCAACCACAGGAAAAAGAGATTCATCTGCCAGCCACTGTTTACCGGAGTTTGCCACTCTGCGGAAAACTGCTGGCTGGAGGCGACGGTCAGCGAGTTAAAGACATAGGTCCAGGAGCCGAAAACGCGCGGGTTGAGGAATGTAGCGAGCAGGACCCCCACGGCTGCCAGCGCCAGGGGGTGTTTGTCGCCTCGACCGAAGACCAGCGCCGCGCAGGTCAGAAGAACGAGCATGACAAACGAACCGTGCAGGTTGACCCACAAGAGGCTGATAAGGGGCAGCCAATAGACGGCTTTTTTGGAACCGTTCTGCCAGCGGTAGAGCAGGTATAGTGACAGGCTGAAAAGCGGGTAGGCGAACAATTGCGGGCGCATGGACCAGTTATTGCTGGAAGCCAATACAGCCAGCAGGAGCACAAGCGCTGCGCCGATGCGCCCCGCACCCAGTCGCCGTGCCGTCAGCCAGACGAGCGAGCAACCCAACCCGACCAGCAGGCCGCGCACCAGCACGGTCAAGGTGAGACCGCCCAATTTATAGATCAGCCAGAAAAGTACTGCCGCGCCCCATGAAAAATAGAATACCGGACTCCCCGCCTGGGTGTAACTCAACGTGTCTACATGCGGCAGCGCTCCCGCTGTCAATATGTCGCGCCCAACGCGCAAGTACCACCAGTAGTCTTGCGGGGTGACCGGCAGTAGAAAAGCAATTGCAAGGGCAATGGATAACACCAGCCCCAGCCAGAGCAGAGCAGCGGTATCGGAACGAGATTTCATTCTTTTTCTACAAAATCACACAAAAATGCATAAAAGATTACTGTATGTATCGTACCCTTCAGCCTGTCCTCTCCCGGAAGGAAACCGGGACGATGTGTGGGATGACATCGGCGGGCATTGCGCGGGTAAGATATTTTGTCCTGGGTATCAGGATCCTTTCGGTTTCGCCACGACATATGACTTCCAGTCCAGCGTCTCTCGGGAGGGGATGACCGGGTAGCCGGGGCGCATCCAGAATATCTCGTAACCAGCCTTGGTCAGCGTCTCCCAGGCAACCCGGCTGGATTCCGGCCCGTGCAGTTCCATCAACATCAACGGGTGCGCCTCGGTCAACACCCGGCGCATCCCTGGCAGCGCCATCACCTCGCCGCCTTCAATATCCATCTTGACCACCTGTGGGGCCGGATTGCCCTGCCCATAGACGAACTCATCCAGCGATATTCCAGGAACGATTACTTCTGACTTAATACTGTCTTCCCGACCGGCGGATCCGGCGACCTTGCCCATCCCGCCGGAAGTGTGTACTAGAAAGCGCACTGGACCTAGGGTTTGCGTCACCGCGCTGGCTATGATCGTCACCCGTGCGTCCATCCCATTGAGTGCCACGTTGCGCCGAAGTTGCTCGACATTTGACGGGAGTGCCTCGAAGGCAAATACTCTTCCCGCCACCCCAGCGGCTTTTGCCAGCAGAAGGGACACGTAACCGATGTTCGCACCTACGTCGTATATGACCGCGCCCGCGGGAATGAGCTCGTGCAGTGCGGACTGCAGTTCCGGCTCATAAGTACCGAGCCAATAATCCTTATCAACCTGCATATCGAGCAGGATGGTGAACCCAGCCAGATCGCCGGCGGCGACTTTAACTTCGACCAACCCGGTGGGAGCGGCGCGGTTCAGCCCGCCGCGGATGAGGCGCGCCAGCGGCTTGACCTTGTAGATAGCTTGCTTGAACGAATTTGGCAGGATTTTGGCGGCGAAGGCCGCCGCGTTCAGGAGGAATTTTTGCATAAGGTCAAGCTCTTGCCTATCCGAGCAAAACATTCAGGTAGCGGTCCACCATCGCATCCAACCCAAAAGCTTCTTCGGCGCGCCGGCGGGCGGACAGGCGGAAGTGGGCATTGTTTTCCAGAATTTCAGCCGCGGCTCCGGCCAGGGCGGGGAGGTCGGGCTTTTCCAGTTTCCAAGGGTCACCACCGTATGCGACGAGGCGGCCGGCATCACCAGTGACCAGTTCAGGCAGAGCCCCGGTGGCAAACCCCGACACTGGCAGCCCGCAGGCCATGGCTTCGATGGCCGAATTCGGGCAGGCGGCATTGAGGTCTGCAGAATAAAGCAGATGCGCGGAGCGATCGAGAGCCGGGATATGGTCGCCCGGTACCAATCCAGCCCAGAGGATGGGCACCCGGCTCTTTTTTTGTAACGCGGTTTGCAAGTTGGGGGAGAGGCGGCCAACAATCATCAGTTCGAGCGGGAATTTTTCGGTCAACTGTTCGGCCAGTCCAATGGCGGTTACCAGTCCGGTTTCGTATCCGCCTTGCAGACTGCCTTCCACCAGCAGCAGCCGAAAGACTCTGGACGGGCGCTCGTGTGGGCCATTGGGCGAATAAGCCAGGAGGTCCACGCCGTTATGGATGACGACGGATGGAATACGCTCCGGACCGAACTGCCCGGTCCACCAGCCGTGCACAAACTCGGACTGGTAGATAATATGCGTCACCACCCGGGACCGGAGCAGGGCCAGCAAGCGGTTGCCATACTCGGCGCGCAGGAAGTGGCGCGGACCTGTGTGCAGACGGCGGTGCAGCCAGTTGATCCCGTCAAGGCGCTGGACAATGCGGACAGTGCGCTTCCGGAGGCGCAGCAGGCCGGGCAGATTGGGAGTGGTGCTGGTGAGCAGCACCGCATCGAGGGGTGTCTCGTCGAGACGATAGCAGACCTGGATGCCGCGCGCCACGAGTCCGGCAGTCAGTTTGGCCTGGAAGGTGGTCACCCCGCCGGTATTGGTCGCTTTTGGAAAAACACAAATACGGGGCACGAGGGGATTATACCGTAAGGCGCAGTGTTATAATTCGGACTGGAGTTGTCGCATATGTTCAAATTTAAAGTTCCCGACCGCCGCAAGGAAGAAGAACGTATCCGCAACGAAAACCGGTTGCCGCCCGGACAGGCGCTGACGGTGAAATTCCCCGTCCTGCACTACGGGCCGGTGCCGCCTTTCAACCCAGCCACATGGGATTTTCGGGTCTGGGGCGAAGTGGAGCAGGAAAAGGCCTGGACATGGGACGAGTTCAACCAACTGCCCCGCACGCAGGTCACGATGGACATCCACTGCGTAACGCGCTGGAGCAAGGCCGACACCCTCTGGGAGGGCATTTCGGTGCGGAGGCTGGTGGAGCAGGGTCTCATCAAACTCAAGCCCGCCGCGCAGTTCGTGATGCAGCACGCTGAGTACGGGTTTACGGTCAACCTGCCCCTGGAAGTGGTTCTGCAGGAAAACTTCCTGCTGGCGACTCATTTCAACGGCGAGCCGATCAGCCCCGAACATGGCTATCCCCTGCGCGGGGTAGTCGGCGCCATCCCAGAACGCAATGACCTGGCGAGTCCCTACCTGTGGAAGGGTGCCAAGTGGCTGCGCGGCCTGGAGTTCATGCCGCGTGACCGCCTGGGTTTTTGGGAAAAAGCCGGCTACAGCAACAGCGCGGATGTGTGGAAGGAAGAACGTTTCGCTTAATCAATCTGGGGCGGGTCTCAGACCCGCCCCAGATTTTTTTCTTTAGGGCCGCTTTCCCAGCACGACTGGGATATCCAGTTTCTGGTCGCCGCGCAGGACGGTCAGGGTAACCGTATCACCGGGAGATTTGTACAGAGCCAGGTAACGGATCATATCGTAGAAGGTGACCACCGGCTGACCGTCAATGGCAATGATCAGGTCGCCGCCCTTGTTCAACCCCGGGTAATTGGGCAGATTGAGGGGGGTCGTCCCGGTCTGGATACCAGCCTTCTCTGCCGGCCCGCCTGCGACCACGCTGGTGACATACGCGCCGGAGGTGCTTGTCAGACCGAGGCTCTGGATCACGGACAGGGGCAGGTCATCATTAGTCCCAATACCGATGTAAGCAAAATCAAATTTCCCGGTCTGGATCAGGCTTGGAACAACCCTCTTGACGAGATTGATGGAAATGGCAAAGCCGATGCCTGAATTAACTCCTTGACTGCTGGCGGTGCTGCTGGAAGGTATGAAATCGCTGTTAATGCCGATCACTTCCCCGTTCAGGTTCAGGAGCGGACCGCCCGAATTGCCGGGATTGATGGCCGTATCGGTCTGGATGATGTCAGCGGTGGAGAAGTACCCGCCGCCCGCTGCCTGGGCGGTGGTTGTGGAGGGAATCGCCCGTCCCAGGGCAGAGATGATGCCAGTGGTCATGGTGCCGCTCAGGCCAAAGGGGTTGCCAATGGCAATCACGGTCTGCCCGACCTGCAGGGCATTGGAATCGCCCAGCGGCAGTGGATGCAGTTCGGAGGCCGCCACATCCACCTTGATGACAGCCAGGTCGGAATAGGCATCCGTCCCGATCACATTTCCGAAGGTTTTAAGACCCGAGGTAAAGTCCACCTCGACCTTGGTTTCGGTCCCCACCACGTGGTTGTTGGTGACGATGTACCCATCCGAGCTATAAACCCAGCCCGAACCCAAACTAGTGGTTGTCAGCACGGTCACTACGCCGGGGCTGAACTGCTGATAGATGGCTGTAAAGCGGTCCTGCTGGTTGGAAAGGTCCAGCGTGGTAGAGGGGAGCGGCAGTGCAGGACCGGTGGTGGCTGTGGGGGTGAGGAACAAACTGGTTGCCTGGCAGGCCAACATTGAGGCTGTCAGAACGAGAACGATTACCGATAAAATGACTTTTTTATGCATGCCATGCTCCATTTTGGGATTATTTTAATTTTGCGGCTTCTGCCAGCAGGGATCTTTGCCGGGCATTCAACTGCCGCGGGATCTGCACTTTGAGGTGGACGTACAGATCGCCTGTGGACTGGGGGTGCCTCAACACGGGCATGCCGCGCCCGGCCAACCGGAACACCTGCTCCGGCTGGGTGCCGGCGGGGATGGTCAGGACGACCTTCCCGGACAAGGTCTTGACTTCCTCTTCGCCGCCCAGGATGGCTTTGAAAACGTCAATGGTGACGTGGGTATGCAAATCATCGCCGTCGCGCTCGAAGAGAGGATCCTCGTCCACGTCCAGGATGAGATACAGGTCAGGCGAGCTGCCGTCAGAGCGGACCTGACCCGCAGACGGAGCCCGGATCTTGGTGCCGGTGCGAACTCCGGACGGGATCTTCACGTCCACCCGGCGGTTGCCAGACTGGAGCGTGCGGGTGGTGCCGTTGAAGGCTTCCTTCAGGCTGATGGTGACCGGCGCCTGAATGGAAGGCGCCCCGCGCGAGGTCCGGCCGCGCAGCGTCTGCCCGACAGGAGTCCCGCCAAAGATGGAGCGGAAAAAGTCCGAGAAGGTGCCGTCCCCGAACAGGTCGTCGAGGTTGACCTCCTGGACGCCGCCCTGCCCGGCGGACCACTGGCCCCAGTCGAAGTTACCGGGTGCGCCAGTCTGCTGCCACTGTGAATAAGAATCACCCAACTGGTCATAGCGGGAGCGCTTTTGCGGGTCGCTCAAAACCTGGTAGGCCTCGTTGATCTCTTTAAAACGGTCCTCGGCCTGCTTATCGCCGGGGTTGCGATCCGGATGATAGCGCATGGCCAGTTTGCGGTAGACTTTTTTGATCTCGTCCGCGCTGGCGCCGCGGGGGACGCCCAAGGTCTTATAATAATCTTGATATTCCATAAGAAACTCTTTTGCCCAATAACCGTGTCAATCCAATTCTAGACCCCGGCGGAGGGCCGGTCAAGCGCCAGGAGGGGGGTCTAATGCAACTCTAACGTGGTGTTGGCGATTGGGGCGGGAGGAATTATACTTGAGGAAATCCAGCGATTTGGAGCATCCATGAATTCCATCTGTGTCTACTGCGGTTCTGCCAATCGTGCCTCCCGGGAATATTTCCGCGCGGCAGCCCGGATGGGTGAGACGCTGGCACGAAGCGGATTGAGGCTCATCTATGGCGGGGGTAAGACCGGGCTGATGGGGGCGCTGGCGGACAGCGTGCTGGACAGCGGCGGGAAGGTGACCGGGGTGATCGTCGAAAGCATGAACACGCCCGAACTGGCCCACACCCGGCTGACAGCCCTGGAGGTAACGGCGACCATCCATGAGCGCAAGAGGCGCATGTACGAACTGGCAG
>Ga0209048_10000648_pt1 | contig 36375 bp, 28 predicted proteins | sample FrelakmetCRP12CR_FD_187146 | JGI IMG/M metagenome (GOLD analysis project Ga0209048, IMG submission 187146) | Freshwater lake sediment microbial communities from the University of Notre Dame, USA, for methane emissions studies - CRP12 CR (SPAdes)... | ecosystem: Environmental > Aquatic >...
CTATGATATCCATTTTGGGGGGTATGAAGATGACTTCCCTGTTTGGGGGAGTCACCGTAGACTTGACCTGAACACCCAATATCGTTTTTTCAGCAAAAGGCTGGACGTTGACCTGAAGGCGAACCGAACGGGTCAACACTTCGGCTGAATAATTCGCCGACTCTTCAAGCGGAATTTCCATATCAATCGTGCTGTGAAGGTTTTCGAATTTCTTGTACTGTGTGGGCCATGATGTTATGCGTTCTATCGCGTCCTGAGTCCCGCCGATAATAACACTTTCCGGTGAAATGCGCATTAATCCGACCTGACCGTAGCCGTCCTGATAGTCTAGGAGAAATCGTGGGACAACAACAACTCTTTTCTCCTTGTAATCTTCGAGGGCAAGGAGCATCGTGTCCGGTTTGACATCTACTGGTTGGAGGGCAACCGGTAGTTTTATGTGCTCCAGAAGGTCGCGGCCGGTTATTATGAAATTCTCCTGCCCGAGATTGGAGAGATCAATAAAATATTTCACGTCGGCTGAGAGGTAAAGGCCGGCAAGAGACCAGCCGTTGCCCCTGAATCTCACGTTGACGCTCTTGGGAACCGGGTATTTGAGGGCTTTCCCCTCTTTCATGTTCTCAAGCACAACGGGCATATGCTTCACCACCGTATACTCATCCCTCATGTTAACCGAAAACCATGTCAGAAGGGCAAATATCACCGAGGCTATGACTATGTGGTAGCGCTTTTTCTCCATATGTCTAAATAAAAAACTCCATCCAGAAATTTTGGATGGAGTATCTTATCTTGCTTAATTTTATTGCTGAAATTTAACCCTTATCAGTTCAATTATCAGTTGATCCCGGTTTGCCTTGGAAATCTGGCGTCCGTGAATCTGAAGGCCGGCAACACCCCGGGCATATCTTCTCAGCTCATGCACCGTCATTTTTTCAAGCTGAGTTCTGTAGGTTTCTTCGTCTTCGCCTGAAGGCTCAAACGGCGGGTGCAACTCCGCGGGAATTACAGGTGTTTCAACTGCCGGTATGACTGGTTTTTCGGATGGTTCTTCTGCCGGGATTACCTTTGGAATTACCCTGCTTGGTTTTTGCTCCCGCTCCTCAACTGCCATCTGCTCCCAAGGCTGAATCTCCTCCTTTGTCTGAAGACGAGGAGGGTATATCAGAATTTCTGTGTCATCATCCGGGCGGGGAATCACATGTACTGAGACGAGTTCTCCGACCCGCTGAGCTGCCGCCGCCCCGGCGTCTACAGCCGCGCGCACAGCCGCAACATCGCCTCTGAGCTTGATTGTAATAAGGCCCGCCTCCGCCCGCTCACGGCCGATTAGCGTGACATCGGCAGCTTTGACTGCGGCATCAGCGGCTTCAATAGCCCCTACAAGCCCGCGGGTTTCTATCAATCCAAGTGCATAGTCGAGCATGCTGTCCTCAGCCCTGCATCAATTTGCGCAAGAGATTCCGTTAGAATCACCCAATATTGTCTCCAACCAGATGAGGCTCTACTTTGCCTGCGGACGCCTGGGGAGAATCATCTCGACGTCTGCATGTGGACGCGGGATCACGTGTACGGAGACCAATTCGCCAACACGCTGCGCGGCTGCTGCTCCGGCATCTGTTGCCGCCTTCACAGCGCCCACATCCCCCCGCACCATGACCGTCACATAACCGCCGCCGATGACTTCCTTGCCAATGAGTGTCACTTTTGCAGCTTTTACCATTGCGTCGGCAGCTTCGATTGAACCAACCAGCCCTTTTGTCTCTACCATTCCAAGTGCATCGAGCGAGATATCTGCCATGTACTAGCTCCTTTCGAACAATTTAAGGTGGCATTCCCAAAATTTTTGTGAATCGAATATACTCAAACGGGAGCATATTGTCAATTGTTTTTGATAGAGGAACAGCGTTGATATTCAGCTTGCATTTCTTTATATTTTCTCTGTAATTTTGCGTCATTTCCGGCAAACCAGAGGATATACAATGGCTATGTCTAAAAAAACAAAAATTTGGCTGATTGTCCTGGCAACCCCCTTAATGCTTATAGCCCTGGGTGCAATAGCCGCAAAGCTTTATTTTACAGGGGACCGTCTAAAAGCGATCATGATCCCCAAAATCGAAGAGGCTACCGGCAGGACAGTATTCATTAAAGACATCTCCTTGTCTGTTTTTCCGACGCTTGCCATCTCACTGGACAGCCTGAAGATTTCAAACCCTCCCGGCATCAAGTTCGAAAGGGATGAGTTTGTTTCCCTCGAAAACCTCAGGCTAAAAGTCAAAATTCTTGAACTGCTGCGCGACAGGCTGGAAATCAGCTATGTTATACTGAATCATCCGAAAATCTACTTGGAACTGAGAAAGGATGGCAGAAAAAATTACTCCGGCAAAGGGCAGGTTTCCCCGCAAAAACAGTCCGGCGGCCGGGGGACGGGAGAGCTGCTTCTTTCCAGTCTTGAAATCAACGACGGCGAAATCGAGTCAGTGGATAAAAAATTTGACTCGCGGTTGCTAATAACCGGGCTGAATCAAACCACAAGGGTGGAATCCAAACCCGGCGAGAACACTATCCTGATTGAGGGCACATCACGGGCTGGAAAAGTAAGTTACGGCTCTCTTGGCGCATGGTACCTGAAAGAACAGCCTTTGGAGGCGTCCTCAAGGCTTACTTACGACATGGAGAAAGATGTACTCAGTCTTGACAGCATAAGCGCGAAGCTGAGGGAACTCCCCCTGACAGCCCGGGGTACAGTCTCCGGGCTGCAGAAGGATACGATGATGCTCGACATTTCTGTAACTTCTCCGGGTATAGGGATGGCCCAGCTTTTATCGCTGGTCCCGCCGGAAATGCTTAAGCAGGCAAAAGGTCTATCCAGTTCCGGTGACGTTAAATTTTCCCTGACCGTAAAAGGGCCGTCGAGTGAGTTGCTGAATCCAGGAACAAAATGCTCCTTCACGATATCCGAAGGAAAGATCCAGTATGCCTCCCTCCCGAAGTCCATCACGAACGTAAACCTGTCCGGAACATTCGACAAGCCCTCCGCCCCCGTGGGCATGACCGGCATCGGCAGCTTCAGCATCAGCAAATTCTCTGCATCTCTCGGCGGCAACGATCTTAACGGAAAATTGAGCATGACCGATTTCAGCGACCCTTACATCGCCGGGAGCTTCAGCGGATCTGCAAACCTGAATGAGGTAAAGGACTTTTATCCTCTTGAGCAGGGCACCGAGCTGGCCGGGACTATGAAGGCCAACATATCTCTCGAAGGAAAGATAAAGACACCAGAGAACATTAAGGCCAACGGCAATATTGAGTTTCAGAACGTTACCATTAAAAGTGCCGGCACTTCGAAACCTATCCGCAACCTGAACGGAACGGTTACCTTCAGCAAGGGGCTCGTGGAATCTAAACTGCTTACCCTGAATATCGGCGAGTCCGATCTGAATATTTCCTTCACGCTCAGGAACTACCTTGGCCTGGCATTGGAAAACGCGTCAAAAGGAGGGGGGATCCCCAGCGCGACCGTCACACTGAATTCAGGAACGCTGCGCACCGCCGATTTAACTGCCGAGGAGGGCGCGCCTTCGGCAGGGGCCGAAAAGAAAAAAGGGCCAAAAAAGACCGGCGGGCTTGCACCCGGGATCGACATCGATGCAAATGTAACTGTCGGCAAGCTTGTCACCGAAAAATTCACGTTCAACGATGCTCATGGGACTTTATCTCTTTCAAAAGGAATTATGAACCTGAAAAACTTTTCGGTCAAAGCGTTTCAGGGAACAATACAGACAAAAGGCACACTTGACATGCGGGACACCGTCAAGCGTCCGTTCGACCTCGACTTGTCCATAACCAGCGTGGAATCAAATTCCATGCTGCCCAATTTCACATCATTCGGCAACTACCTTTTCGGCAAACTGTCCATGAATACTAAGCTGCGGGGAGACCTGAACGACACGCTCGGCCTGAACCCGAACTCTCTCCTAGGGGAGGGGAACGTAAAGATAGCCGAGGGGAAGCTCTCCGGTCTTCCGATCGCACAGAAGCTTGCTGATTTTACCAGCCTGAGCGAGCTGCGGGAAGTGAACTTCAAAGACTGGACAAACGCATTTTCCATCTCCAACGGAAAATTCATCATAAAGGACCTTAAGATAACCGCCGGAGCAACCAACTTTCTCGTCGGCGGATCTCAGGGGCTCGACGGCTCATTAGATTATACACTTAACCTAAAACTTCCCGAGGATGTGTCGGGGCGGCTAAAGCTTCCGGGAGCAGCCGGGGAGCTGAGCCAGTTCTTCAAGGATAAAGATGGCCGGGTAAATCTGAATTTTCAGGTAGGGGGCTCAAATTCCGATCCGGTTCTGAAGCTCGACACGCAGGCTCAGCAGGATATGGCAAAGAAAGCCCTGGAACAAAAGGCTACCGATGCGAAGCAAAAGCTGGAGAATGACCTGAAGAAAAAAGCTGAGGAGGGTCTGAAAAAATTGTTCAAGAGACCCTGACGGATGCTTCGCAATACCCATCCGGGCATTAAACCCAAAAAATCGCTCGGGCAGAATTTCCTGATAGACGAAAACATCGTCAAAAAAATTTTCCGCGAGCTGCAAATTGCGAGCGACGATGTCATGCTTGAAATCGGACCGGGCAGGGGCGAGCTAACCGCCCGCATCGCGGAAAGCTCACGCCATCTTATCATCGTCGAAATCGACGGAAGAATAATTGAATATCTGCGGCAGAGGTTCTCTTCGCCCCGCGTAACGATTATTCACGGGGATTTCCTGGAAACCGATCTGGAATCGTTTTCGAGGCTATACCGCAAAAAACTTCGCATAGTGGGGAACATCCCCTACCATCTCACAAGCCAGATTCTTCTCAAAGTCTTCGAGAACACACAATATATCCGGGACGCGTCCTTTATGGTTCAGCGTGAAGTTGCGCGGCGAATCATATCCGAGCCTTCGACAAAGGAATACGGCATTCTCTCTGTGTATTCGAGGTTTTACGGCACCCCGAAGATATTGTTCAATGTTTCGCCCAGCTGCTTTTACCCGAAACCTAAAGTGACTTCAAGTTTCATGCAGATAAAGCTGCACCAGACGCACCCCTACGGGATCGAGGATGGAATTTTCAGAACGGTCGTTCGCACTGCATTCGGAAAAAGAAGAAAAACGCTGCGCAACAGCCTGAAATATCTTCCGTTTGAAGCAAAAACAGCCGAGCGGATAGCAGAAGGAATCGACTTCCCCTTGGAGAAACGCCCCGAGCAGTTGTCGGTGGAAGAGTTTGTTTTATTAGCCAGACAGGTAGAATCTTTCATTAAAAATTCGGATAAACAATCTCAATGACGACCGATTCTGATCCCCGGCAGGCCACACACAGAGGAGTTGCAGGTTGAAAATCCCGTCTTACCTCCGCCCGCTGCGGCCGGCAGACATACTGATCATCGTTTTCATGGCGATCCTGTCCCTGCTGTGCTTTATCCCGTCCAGGACAGACGAATGGCTTCTGATAATTCTCTTCAACTCGGCCACAAGTGCCGTTATAATAATCCTTGCCAGCTCGGCCGCACGAAACGGCGGAAAACTCATAAACGCAGTACACGACTGGTACCCTGCCATCTCGATTTTTCTGCTCTTCAAGGAAGTCTATCTGATAATCCAGTCTCCTGGCAGGAGCGACTGGGACAATCTCCTGATCGTGGCTGACCGGCTGATGCTGGGGGTGGATCCGACCGTGTGGCTCGGAAAATTTTCTTCACCGGTCGTTACCGAGGTCCTTCAAATTGCATATGCGAGCTATTACTTCATAATGATTACGGTCGGCATCGAGCTATATTTGAAGATGGAAAAGAAAAACTTTTCATTGGTTCTTTTCACGATTCTGTACGGATTTTTCCTTTCCTATCTGGGTTATCTGGCCTTCCCTGCCGTCGGTCCGAGGTTCACACTACATTCCTTCGAAGCCCTGAATAACGAATTGCCCGGATTGTTCTTCACGGGTCCGATAAGGGATCTGTTAAATGCCGGCGAATCAATCCCTAAAGGAGTCATGGACGCATGTGCACATGCCCAGAGGGATGCATTCCCGAGCGGACACACGCAGATGACTCTGGTTTCTCTTTATTTTGCTTATCATTACAAACTTAAATCGCGCACAATCCTCTTGATACTGGGCACCATGCTGATCATCAGCACGGTCTATCTGCGGTACCATTATGTGGTTGACCTTGTGGGGGGGGGCGTTTTCATGATATTCACTATCTGGTCGTCCCCGAAGCTGTTTGACTGCTTGGAATACAAAAAAAATGAAATGCCGAAATTTGATGAAAAATGAGCTGTTGCGCTGACTAAATCTGAAATCCAGGTTTTAATCAGGCGAATTTCATACTTGCGCCCTCGATGGCGCTGTTATAATCACCAATAACTTCTAGCTTGAGTGCTGAGGTGTAGGCAAGCAATTTCTCCACAGTTGCCATCGGTCCTCAACATGAATTCCAAGGAATGACGCTCAGCGACCTTACCAGGATTGATGAAGCCCCGACCAAACTCCCTTACAACATTTCTGTTTCCATCGGCAGCTGTGGAATCTTTCATCATGATTTCCGGAATCCGTTACGGAATCAGAAAGTGGATTGTGTTTTGAATATCTTCTCATTTCAGGCGTTATCAAAACATAGAGGGCCTGCATTTTTCATAACTCGGAATATTCGAGGGGAGCAACGGGACGTCATCGGGGATGCGAAATGCACTCACCAAACATCAAAGGTTGCACACGTAATTTCCAACACGGGTTGAACGAATTGTATGGGTGCGGTGGGGCATTCTTGGCAAGACCTCTTTGCATCACATGAGAACCATGGACATCGGCTCTATATCGTTGCCCTCAAAAAACGATCTAATATGCCATATTATGAGAACTTGAACAATTCTTATAAATACATTATATTAATAATGATTCTTATTATTAATAATAAACTAATATAATGAGGGTAAGAAGAAAAAGCAGACAACGAGAAAAAATCTATGAGATGATTTCCACAAATAAATCTCATCCAACGGCGCAATGGATTTACGAGATGCTGAAAAAGGAAATACCTTCTTTAAGTCTTGGTAATGTTTATAGAAATATTAATATTCTGGTTGAACAAAGCAGAATCAAGCGCAGGGATTTTGGTGATGGCATTGAGCGTTATGATGCGATTACTGAAATACATTACCATTTCATCTGTGAGAAATGCGGCAATATAAGTGATTTTAATATGCCTATCCAGGATATTATAACATCAGAAGCCCAGAAAACATGCGAGCATTATATCACTTGCCATACTATTCAATTTTTTGGGATATGTGAATCATGCAGAATTGCAAGGTCAAATAAAAATAAATCGAAAGGATAAACATCATGAAATCCAAAAAAAAGCTAACCAACAACGCTGGCGCACCAGTTACCGACAACCAGAATGTGTTAACCGCAGGACCGCGTGGTCCGTTGTTGATGCAGGATGTCTGGTTCCTTGAAAAACTCGCTCACTTCGACCGAGAGGTGATCCCTGAACGCCGTATGCACGCCAAAGGTTCCGGCGCCTACGGAACTTTTACGGTCACTCGTGACATAATCCGATACACAAAGGCAAAAATATTTTCTCAAGTCGGAAAGAAGACAGAACTATTTACCCGTTTTTCCACGGTGGCGGGTGAACGCGGTGCTGCCGACGCTGAGCGCGATATCCGGGGGTTTGCAATTAAGTTCTATACCGAGGAAGGTAATTGGGATCTGGTGGGTAATAACACGCCCGTGTTCTTCCTGCGCGATCCTTTAAAATTTCCCGACCTTAATCACGCTGTCAAACGAGATCCACGTACCAACTTGCGCAGTGCTCGCAACAACTGGGACTTCTGGACTTCGCTGCCCGAGGCACTGCACCAGATCACCATCGTCATGAGTGACCGCGGAATTCCCTATTCCTATCGTCATATGCACGGATTTGGCAGCCATACCTTCAGCCTTATCAACGCAAAGAATGAACGGTACTGGGTCAAGTTTCATCTTCATACCCAGCAAGGAATCCGCAACCTGAGTGATGAAGAGGCCGAAGCAATCATTGCCAAGGACAGGGAGAGCCATCAGCGAGATTTGTACGACAGCATTGAAAAGGGCGACTTCCCCCGCTGGAACATGTACATCCAAGTTATGCCAGAAAAGGACGCAGCCAAGTGCCGCTACAATCCGTTCGATCTGACGAAAGTATGGTTCCATAAAGATTATCCCATTATCGAAGTAGGCATCCTGGAACTGAACCGCAACCCCGAAAACTATTTTGCCGAAGTCGAACAGTCGGCCTTTAATCCAGCCAACATCGTGCCGGGCATCGGCTTTTCACCAGACAAGATGTTGCAGGGACGCCTTTTTTCCTATGGCGATGCCCAGCGCTACCGGCTCGGCGTGAACCATCACCTGATACCGGTAAATGCCGCCCGGTGCCCATTTCACAGCTACCACCGCGACGGCGCTATGCGGGTTGATGGTAATCATGGAAGTACTCTCGGTTACGAACCTAACAGCTACGGCGAGTGGAACCAGCAACCGGAATTTGCCGAACCACCCCTCAGCCTGGAGGGTACCGCTGATCACTGGAATCATCGGGAGGATGAGGATTACTATTCCCAGCCCGGCTTGCTTTTCCGCCTGATGGGCGCTAAAAAACAATCAATTCTTTTTGCCAACACCGCCCGCGCTATCGGCGACGCACCGCGGGAAATTCAGATCCGCCACATAAGCAACTGCCTCAAGGCCGATCCGGCATATGGTAAGGGGGTAGCTGACGCGCTAAGCATCCCGCTCAGTGAACTACCTAAAAAAGCATAGGATTGTTCTCGCACAGGTTTTTTCATCATCACTAACGTCAAAGACAATGCTAAGTTGATAAGATAGTTATACTCGACCTGTTCCGTCGTTTTTGAGGAAGATGAATCGTTCCTGCCTGGGGAGCGCGATATCATTTGTTAAATTACGCTGTTGGCGAGGCAGCTTTTATTGACAAGGACAAGGAGATGATATGCTAGGACGTGGTATTTTGCCGGAGATAAGCGAACTGATCCAGAGACGTGACTTCTCAACTCTCAAAGAGATTTTTGAGGGCTGGCATCCCAGCGAGCTTGCTGATGCTGTTGCCGACCTGCATGAAAAGGAGCGGGCTATTGTCTTTCGCCTGCTTTCAAAAGAGAAGGCCGCTCAAACGTTCGAATATCTCGAACTTGATATACAGAAGTCCCTCCTCAGAGCCTTGGGCCAGGAGGAAGTCGGCGGCATCCTGAACGAAATGTCTCCAGATGACCGAACCGCATTCCTCGAAGAACTGCCGGGACCCATCGTTCGACAGCTCATTGAATTGCTCTCACCACCTGAGCGATCTCTGGCCAAGAACCTTCTGGGCTATCCTGCAGACTCGGTGGGTCGCCTCATGACGCCGGAATACATTGCCGTGCCAAAGGACTGGTCTGTCAGGCAGGTTCTGGATCATTTCCGTACCCACGCGAAGGAAATCGAATCGCTGAATTTTATATACGTAACTGACCCCGCCGGTAAGCTGATAGACGATATTCCCATCAGGGATTTTCTTGTCAATTCCCTGGAGAGCAGGGTTTCAGACCTCATGGATGGATCATTCGTTCATTTGATTGCTTCAGATACCAAGGAAGAGGCGGTGCAAATATTCAAGCAGTATGACCGATCCGCCCTGCCTGTCATCAACAGCGAGGGCTTTCTACTTGGCATCGTCACTATTGATGACGTGTTGGATGTCGTAGAGCAGATTGATACCCAAGATATCCAGAAATTCGGCGGATTGGAGGCTCTGGATTATCCTTACGTCAAAACTCCTATTTTTGCGATGGCGAAGAAACGTGCCGGGTGGCTTGTCATCCTATTCCTCGGCGAGATGTTAACCGCTACCGCTATGGGCTATTTTGAGGGTGAGATTGCGAAGGCTGTTGTCCTTGCGCTTTTCGTTCCGCTCATCATTTCTAGCGGGGGCAACTCGGGATCCCAGGCAGCCACGCTCATCATAAGAGCAATAGCATTGCAGGAACTCACTTTGAAGGACTGGTGGATGGTCATGAGACGGGAGATTCTCTCGGGTCTCCTTCTTGGCACTGTTCTCGGATTCATAGGCTTCTTGCGCATTGCGTTATGGTCGGCTTTCTCGAATATCTACGGCCCACACTGGGCTCTTGTCGCTGCAACCGTGGGTCTCTCTCTGATCGGTGTTGTGATCTGGGGAACACTTTCAGGTTCAATGCTTCCCTTTATACTGCGACGACTCGGTTTCGACCCGGCATCATCGTCAGCTCCTTTCGTGGCAACACTGGTTGATGTAACCGGCCTGATTATCTATTTCACTTTTGCGGCAATCCTCCTCCGAGGAACTCTTCTTTGAGCCCAGAGGGGCGCACCCTGCATAATGCACGCACATCCTCCAAATGCATCGCCCAAATATTAATATACACAAACGTCCAGGCCTGCTCATAGTCGGGATTTTCATGATCGAGCCTGGTCCGCGAAACGCTTTGCATGTTTTTAAAGCCTGAGCCTTTTTTCAAATCTATCCGGGAAAAATCCCTTTAGTCAGAAGAGGCGGTCTTCTGTGCGCCCGAACCTAAAAGCGCATAGTTTTCACTTATCTTTACCCCAGGATTAACCTCACAGATGAAACAAATCTGCAAAAGCAATTGCTATCAGAACAATTGTGGAAATTCTTCAACATGTTGATTTTCCCTTAAATATGAGGGTTATTCCGTAAACCCTCGATCTATCGCCAAGCGCCTGCTCCCTAAAAAGGGCATTTTAAAAGGATTCAAGGGGCCTGTAATTCTTGAATATTTCCTAAATTTTGGTTATAATTCGGGTTCATAAACTTCAACGTCCAACCTTAACATTTGCAAGCGAAAGGGCATTATGAGCAAGGCTGTTAATCAAAGGATGTTAATCGTCCTTTTCTTTTTTTCACTGATTCTTTCGGGCTGTTCTCCAAAAGCAAGCGAAATCGTCGTCCTTGAAATAGCCCAGAAAAACGTAAAGCTCGGCGAGTACGAGAACTTTTTCGTACGGAACAGCGGAGGCTGGGAAGTTGCCCAGAAAAGCACGCAGGAAGAACGGGAACGTTTTCTGGACCTGCTCACAAATTACAAGCTCAAACTTCAAGATGCATACGACCGCAACCTTCTCAACGACTCGGAGATTGTCAACGAGCTTAAGGGCTACAGGACTACACTTGCAAACACCTATCTAATCGAGAAGGAAATCACGGAACCCGGCATCAAGCAGATGTACGACCGAAAGAAAGAAGAAATCCGAGCCCAACACATATTGCTGAAATTATCCCCGACCGCCCCTCCCGAAGAGACACTCAAGGTCTATAACAAGGCTATGGAGTTGATTCACCGTCTGAAAGCCGGGGAAGGGTTCGATTCGCTCGCCGTCAAATACTCGGAAGATCCCTCAGCCAAATCCAACGGAGGCGACATTTACTATTTTACAGGCGGACAGATGGTGCTGGCATTTGAAGACGCTGCTTACACCATGCACAAGGGAGATATTAGCCTTTTCCCGGTAAGGACACAGTTCGGCTACCACATCCTGAAAATCCTCGACAGGCAACCAACCAGGGGGTCGATGAAGGTCAGCCATATCATGGCGCGCTTTCAGACTCCATCGGCCGACTCGGCGGACACCGCTTCAGCCCTGTTGCGCATCACAGGCGTTAAGGACAGCCTCCGAAAAGGCTCCGAATTCCATCAGGTTGCTTCGAAGCTTTCAGAGGACGCCGGAAGCGCAATGCAGGGCGGAGACCTTGGCTGGTTTGAGCGCCGGCGCTTCGTTCAGCCATTTGACGAGGCAGCTTTCAAGCTCAAAGCAGGCGAAATTTCGGGCATAGTCCGCACACCCTTCGGCTATCACATAATACGCTGCGACAGCATAAGACCTTTTCCGCCGTACGCAGAAATGCGGGACAATCTGAAGAAAACATACCAGCAAAACAGGTATAGTGAAGATTACCTGAATTATACTGCGAAATTGAAAAAAGAATTCCGTTTCTCGCTCGATCAAAAATTCCTGGAATCCTTCTATTCGTATCTAGACTCCACAAAACTGACGGGTGACAGCGCTTGGGAACATGACGTGCCACAGGATTTGCGCATGAAGGCTTTGCTGAATATAAACGATAAACCCGTAATACTTGACACCATAATCAGTATATTGGATCAACGCACCGAATACCGCAATACGCCCCTGCGGGGCAGCGAATTAAAGCTTAAGATTGACCGGATTGCCGATAATTATCTTCTCGAGGCCAAGAGTGTTGGATTGGAGCAGCGGTCGCCTGATTTTGCCTCGCTAATGCAAGAATACACCGATGGGGTTGTGCTGTACAAAGCCGAACAGCTCGAAGTCTGGAATAAAACTACGGTGTCCGATTCCGCATTGAAGGAATATTATGTCCAGAACGGAAACAAGTTCACGTTCCCGGAACGTGTGAACATTGCCGCAATCATGGTCGAATCCGACACCCTCGCATACATGATTTACGACTCCCTGAAACATGGTTCCGATTTCTCCGACCTGGCGGAGAAATACAACTCAGATCCGCAAATGAAGGCAAAAGGGGGAGAACGGGGTCTTCAGCCGGCGGATACGGACGAGATGACAAAGCAGGCAACCGCTTTGACACCCGGGACGTTTTCTGAACCCGTGGACCTTGGAAATTCAGAATACGCCATCATCAAATTGATTGCAAAGGAACCCGCCAGGCAGAAATCATTCGAAGAGGCAGGTGCCGAGATTTCAAATTCTTACCAGGAATATGCCTCGAAGCAAATGGAACAGAAATGGATTGAACGGATAAAAACAAAGCACCCCATTATTCAGCATAAAGAAGCGCTACAAAAAGCTTTCTCTTCACCGCCGCCAACTAATCGATGAACAATGCAGCTTGCTGCTTATTATGCTCGCTTTCATTGGTGCTGAACTGCTGCCGCCAGCAAAATACCGGAACTGTCATTGCACGCGCGGGCGACAGCCAGCTCACGCTCGAGGAAGCGAAAGCCCATATAGATACTTCGGGCTCTTCTTTCAACTGGCAGCTCCGTAACTACGTGGCGCACTGGATCAATACTGAACTTCTATACCAGGAAGCAAAACGCAAAGGAATAGAGAACTCCGAAAATTTCCTGCAGCAGCTTGACGAAGCAAAACGCCAGCTTGCAAGCCAGAAATACCTTGATGAGAAGATTTATAACGACACATCGGGAATCGATGCGCAGGCAATGCAGGAATATTTTAGAACTCATGCATCGGAATTTTATGTCAAGGATAACGTCATAAAGCTGAATATTGCCGCATTTTCAAGCCGAGAACGCGCCAGCGCATTCGCAGCAATGGTTTCCAGGGGAACTTCCTGGCACGACGCTGTCGATGCGCTTCTGCACGATACAACCCTCCTTGCGGGGATCGTCACCAATACAACAGGAAGTTATTACACCCAGCGCACACTCTACCCGTCCGAGTTATGGAAGGTGGCTTCCGCTTTAGGCGAAAATGACGTTTCGTTCCCCGTAAAAACCGAAAACCAGTACTGGGTGCTTCAGCCTCTCGTGATTTTGCAACAGGGTAAGCCTGCAGATTTCGAGCTTGCACGTGACGAAGTCCGCCAGCGCCTGCTCATCGAGCAGCGGCGCCAACACTACGACGAACTACTCGGAACCCTGAGGAAACGTTACAATGTCGAAATATTCCTGCGGACGGCGACCGATTTGGACAGCGTCCGGTCTGCGAAAAATGAATAAATCTATGAAATACCACATAATGCCGTTTCTATGCTTGAGCATCATTACGCTGCGGCCGCTTCTGGCACAACCTACTGTAATTGACCGCATTGCAGCGGTAGTAGGGAAAGAACCGATATTGCTTTCCGATGTCAATTCTCAGACAGAATATTACGCCTTCAGCAACCGGATCGACCCGAATACTCCCGGCCTTAAACAGCAGGTTCTTGAAGCAATGATCAACGAGAAGCTCATTCTTACCAAAGCGCTTGAGGATACTACGATCAACGTGACCGAAGACGAGGTCACAAACCAGCTGGATGCACTGATTGCCCAGCGGGTGCAGCAAGCGGGATCGGAAAAAAAACTGGAAGAATTGTACGGCATGCCGATCAGCAGAATGAAGTGGGAATTCCGCGACGAAACACGGAAGCAGCTTCTAGTCCAGAACCTCCAGCAGGTCAAGTTCGGCGAGATCCAAAGTTCGCGCCGCGAAGTAGAGGAGTTTTATGCCCAGTTCAAAGACAGCCTCCCTTCGGTTCCAGAACAGATCGAGCTTTATCACATCTTTAAGATTCCAAAGATCGGCGAGACCGTGAAAAACGAAATAAAAAATAAGGCTCAGAAAATTCTCGACAGTCTCAGAGCAGGTGGTGATTTTGCAGATTTTGCACGCAGGTACTCCGAAGACGGGGGCACGGTCAGTTCTGGCGGCGATCTTGGATTTGTCCGGCGCGGCGAGTTTTTCACGGAGTTCGAAGAAGCTGTATTCGTGCTTAAGGAGGGTTCTCTTTCAAATGTTGTGGAAACGCCGCTGGGGTTTCACGTAATACAGTTGCTGGAGCGGCGCGGAGAACAGGTTCATCCGCGCCATATTCTGCTGAAATTCAAACGGGATCCCTCAGAAGCCGATTCCACAATCGCATTACTCAAAGCGTTGAAAGACAGCGCAATTAAAGGCGAAAATTTTTCGGACCTGGCCAAGCGCCATTCTGACGACAAACAGTCTGGTCCAATGGGCGGTTACCTCGGGCTTCTGCCGGTGACGCAATTCGATAAATCCATGCTGGAAGCCATAGGCAAGACGAAGGAGGGTGAGATCAGCGAGCCCGTAGAAGTGACATCCGGAAAAACGGGGGGATATCAGATAATTTACCTGAAGAAACGGATACCGGAACACACGATGAACCTGGCGGATGACTGGAAAAGGATTGAGCAGCTCACGACATCCTACAAGCGCAATGATGAATACCAGAAATGGCTGAAGCAGCTGCGCACCGAAATTTACTGCGAAATAAGATTATAAATTTACTGGAGTAACGTGGAAACAAAAAGAAATTTCAGGGAGCTTGACGAAACCGAAGCGGTTCAGCACCTCAAAAAAAGCGTTGATGCCATCAGGAGCGAGATTGCAAAGGTCATAATCGGCCAGGAACAGATAATCGAACAGCTGCTGATATCCCTACTTGCCAGGGGTCACTGCCTGCTGGTAGGTGTGCCCGGGCTGGCAAAAACGCTGCTCATTAAAACTCTGGCCGAGGTCCTTGACCTCAAATTCAGCCGCATCCAGTTCACACCAGATCTGATGCCAAGCGACATTACTGGAACCGAGATCATAGAGGACAACCGTTCCACCGGGAGCAAGTCATTCAAATTTATAAAAGGGCCAGTTTTCGCGAATATACTGCTTGCCGACGAGATCAACAGGACTCCTCCAAAGACACAGGCTGCACTTCTTGAAGCGATGCAGGAACACCATGTGACGGCAGCCGGACAGAAGTATACTCTGGAGGAGCCTTTCTTCGTACTGGCCACGCAAAATCCGATAGAGCAGGAGGGCACCTACCCTCTGCCCGAAGCTCAGCTCGACCGCTTCATGTTCAACCTCTGGCTAGACTATCCCACCGACAAAGAGGAGCTTGAGATAGTCAAATCGACGACCAGCATGTACACCCCCAAGCTCAACCGCATTCTGGGAACAGAGGAAATCCTTTTTTTCCAGGATCTGGTTCGCCGCGTGCCTGTCGCGGACAACGTTATTTCATATGCCGTGAATATTGTAACTCAGACTCGGCCGAAAGCCCAAAACTCACCCCAATTTATAAAGGACTGGTTAAGCTGGGGTGCGGGCCCGCGCGCCTCCCAGTATCTGATTCTGGGAGCAAAAACACGCTCGATACTCGACGGAAGGCATTCACCGGATATGGAAGATGTCCGCAACGTTGTAGGCCCGGTGCTCCGCCACAGGATCGTTCTGAACTTCAACGCGGAAGCTGACGGCGTATCGGCCATACAGATTATCGAAAAACTCCTCGAAAAGGATTGACCTTTTTCAGGGTAATCATGGTACGGCATCCGATCCTATATATAACTGCAGCGGCAGTTGTGCTCTTTATCGTTTCTTTTCCGAGCACTGCACTCTCTCAGTCTGAACGGAAATACTGGGTTTATTTCACCGACAAAGGCCCCTATCTCCCCGCAGACGGTATTCTTGTCAAGAACAGCTTCTCCTATAAAAAAGCGCTTGGATGCGTCAGTCCGCTCTCACTGGCCAGGCGGTCGAAAGTGCTCTCACCGGATTCACTTGTAGATGCGGCAGATTTGCCTCTTTATGAACCCTACATACAAACTGTCACGAGATTTGGCGGTGTCCTCGCCCAGAAGAGCCGCTGGCTTAACGCCGCAAGTTTCATCCTTGCATCCCGGCAACTTACGCTGGTCGGCCAATTGGAGTTTGTAAGCAAAGTCATACCGGTTGTGGCATTCCGCGGCCTTAGGAAAGAATCCAAATCAGAACATTCACCGCCTGCACTGCAAAAATCCACTTCGCTGGATTACGGCCAGTCCCTTCACCAGCTTCAGATGATTAACATCCCGGCTCTTCACATCTCTGGTATAACCGGTGACGGTGTTTTAATAGGCATGCTCGATTCCGGGTTCCGGTGGAGAACCCACGAGGCACTTCAAACTCGCAACGTAATTAACGAGCACGACTTCATTTTTCATCGCGACGTAACGGCAAACCAGGCAAACGATGCACCCAACCAGGACACTCACGGCACGCTCACTTTCTCCGTGATCGGGGGATATGCGCCCGGCAAGCTCATCGGAGCAGCGTTTACATCGGGATTCGTTCTGGCAAAAACAGAATACATCCCCAGTGAGACAAGGGTTGAGGAGGATAATTGGGCGGCAGCTATCGAGTGGATGGACAGCCTCGGAGTGGACATAGCAAGCAGCTCGCTCGGCTACGATACATTTGACCCCCCGGACAGCGGTTATACGTGGGAACACGGCGATTTCAACGGAAGAACTTCAATTACCGCAAAAGCCGCTTTGCGTGCAGCCCGCCTCGGAATTGTCGTATGCACTGCAATGGGAAATGAACTGAACGGAGACGGGGTGAGGGGCACCATGCTGACACCAGCAGACGCCGACAGCATAATTTCTGTGGGTGCCGTTGATTTTTCGTACCGCCTCGCATATTTCAGCTCGACGGGCCCCACAAATGACGGCCGCATAAAACCGGATGTCGTCGCCCCGGGGGTCGGGATTTACTACGCCGCAGTTCCGGGCCCGGACACATACAGCTATTCCCAGGGGACATCGCTTGCAACGCCGCTTGCAGCTGGCAGCGCGGCACTTTTGCTTTCGGCCAGGCCAGAGCTTACACCGCTGGAGGTCAGGGACGCTCTCCGTTCTTCCGCCGACCCTGCAGACCTGGATTCACACCCCTTGCACCCAAACAACTTTACAGGATGGGGCCTTGTAAATGCTTTCAATGCTGTCCTTGCTTTCGGTCCGGTTTTCAGCAACAAGCCCTCAGTAAATGCAATAGATTCGAAAAGCACGGTCTCGACCATAGTGATCTCCCGAAAGGGACTGAAGCCGGAGTCTCTGATCCTGCATTACGCAGCAGGTGCCGACACGCAATTCACAGCAATCCAAATGATGCTGGATTCTGTCATGTATTTCACGACTTCGGGAAGATATAAAGTCACGATCCCGCCCCTGCCTCTTGGCACCAGGGTGCGTTTTTACATCGAAGCCTCTGACAGTTCCGGCAATTTATACCAGAGTCCGCCTCCCATAAGAAGATCAACATGGCAAATTAAATACGGAATCGGCGGGCTCGGCCCTCCGGGCAGCCTACCCACAGCATACGAGCTTTTACAGAATTACCCTAATCCGTTTAATTCAAAAACGAACATTACTTATAATCTGTCGCAGAGGGATCGTGTTACTATAAAAATTTATAACGTCCTGGGGCAGTATGTGGCAACCCTGGCAGATGAAATCCAGGAAGGAGGGGATGCATCTTCGCGGCCTCCGGCGGTCTTCGATGCCGGCAATCTGCCAAGCGGCGTATATTTCTACCGGCTGACAACCCCATCCTTCAATGCCGTAAGGAAGATGTTAATCATCCGCTGACACTATGACCATCGCGGCAATTTCCCTATCCCTGGGCAGCAGTCTGATACTTTTTATCTTCCTTCTTCTGGTTCTATGTGCCGTGGCCATCCTTTTTTACCGTTATACACTTCCGCCATTGCCTGCGCGCCGCCGCCTGACACTTACGGCTCTCCGCTCGGTTGCTCTGGCACTACTCCTTCTGATAATTTTTGAGCCAGTGCTGAGGCTGATAAACACCGCCGATCAGCCGCCGGCATTGGCAATTCTCATAGACGACTCACAAAGCATGACGTTAAAGGATGCCTCGGGAGAGCGTGCGGCTAGTGTCCGGCAGTTTCTCTCAGAAAATTCATTCGGTCAATTGCCTTCGGGGTGCGTGGCATCATATTTCAAGTTTTCCTCCAGGCTCCAGGGGGCCAGCGGAAGGGCGCCGGATACTTCTTATTTCAAAGGCGAAACCACAAACATGTCAGAAGCCCTCAGGCAGCTGAAAGAGCGGGCTGGAAGCGGGAACATTCAGGCAATCGTACTAATTTCTGACGGCGATTACAACATCGGCAAAAATCCCATATATTCAGCGGAAGCCCTTGGCCTTCCGATATATACAGTCGGAGTAGGAGACAGCGCCGAGCAAAAAGACCTGCTCGTTGAGAAAGTTTCTACCAACAACCTTGCATACGCCGACACCCGCGTCCCTGTAGACATTACAATCAAAAGCTCCAGGTACGGGGGCGAGAAAATCGAGGTTAATCTTTACGAGGGTTCTGCGCTGGTAGACCGCAAGGTTATCGCTTTAATCGAAGGCACCCGCGAGTACAACATCAGATTGTTCGCGGAACCCAAAGAGGAAGGAACGAAGAAATTCCGTGTAAGCCTCCCGGTTCTCGAGGGAGAGCTAACCGACAAGAACAATTCGCGCACATTTTTTATAAAGGTCTTGAGAAGCAAGCTGCGCGTAATGATGTTTGCCGGGGCCCCTGACCCCGACGTGGCCGCCCTGCGGCAGGTTCTTTCAGAGGACGAACACCTAAGCATGCAGACATTCATACAAAAAAACACTGGCGAATTCTACGAGGGCGTTGCATCCCGCCAGGCAATCGACAGCGCAGATTGTTTGGTCTTCGTAGGTTTCCCATCGGCTGCAACGCGCTCTGAGCTGACAAAACAGCTTCAAACCGTGCTGGAGGAAGGGAAAAAACCCCTCCTTTTCATAAACGGGAGAAAAACGGACTATGTGGGGCTTCAGTTATTTGCGCCTTATCTTCCCTTCAGCTGGTCTGCGGTTAATTCCTCAGAGGTTCTTGTATTCCCTTCCATCGCGGAGAAACAAAAAATCCACCCGCTTGTCTCTCTTGGAGGGGAGATAAGCATTGAGGGGTGGCAGCAGCTTCCCCCCATTTACAAATCACATACTGTTTTCCGCGCAAAACCAGAATCCGAAGTAATCTCATCCATTAAGCTCCAAAACACCATCATAGACGAACCACTAATTTCAAGTCGCAGCATGAACCGGCAAAAAACTTTTGCCCTCACCGGTTACGGCATATGGAGGTGGAGACTTCTTGCACAAAACGATGCGCGCACCGAGAAGCTGTTTTCGCTTTTAATGACAAACGTCGTCCGATGGCTGACCACAAAGGAGGACAACCAGAACGTCCGTATTACTCCTGCAAAGGAAACATTTTCTACTGCCGAACCCGTGGAGTTTTCGGGGGAGGTGTACGATGACCAGCTCCGTCCGGTGAACGATGCCGAGGTGACAGTCGAGCTGGAACGCCTCAACCAGAAGTTCCAGTTAAACTCCGTGGGAAACGGAAGGTACGAGGGTTCCTTCGAAGGTATCGCAGAGGGGGATTACAATTATAACGGAATGGCAACGGCAGACGGTAAAGTTTTCGGCAGGGATAAGGGCAAATTTTCAGTCGGGCAGATGAACGCGGAATACGTCGAAACCAAGCTGAACAAACAGCTCATGGAGCAGATCGCTTACCGCACCGGAGGCAAATATTACGATATCGCCGGTGCCGGATCAATTAAAAAAGTAATCTTTCAGGAAGTCAAATTTACAAGCAGGGAGATTGCCAGTACGAGCGAAACCGAGCTCTGGAACTGGAAATACCTGGGCGCCGCTCTGATATTTCTGCTGGCCGCCGAATGGTTCATGCGGAAACGCAGCGGGATGATTTGAAAAGCACAGCAGGGCGATTCCATTGATGCGCGAATATCTCCGGAAACTGAAAGAACGGACGGTATGCCTGAATTACGGAAGGGACGTCATCGCCGGCTGGGTATGCGAAAAATTCCCGGAAGCCGATCCGCCATCCCACCTGAGCATACTCGATCTGGGCTGCGGCCGCGGCTATGACCTGATAAATATTAGGGACAGGTTAATAGGAAAGACAGCCAGTCTTTTCGGAACCGAGCTAAATCCCGAATATGCCGAGGAATCGCGGAGACTCGGCATACAAGTTTCCATTACGGATCTGGAGCATTCAAAATATCCGTATCCTGACGGTACTTTCGATTTGATAATCGCAAATCAGATCATCGAGCACACCAAGGAAATTTTCTGGATATTCTCCGAATGTTCGAGGATACTGAAGCAGAACGGGTACATGATAGTCGGCGTGCCGAACCTCGCATCCCTTCACAACAGGGTGCTGATGCTGATGGGCGAGCAGCCTTCCTCAATCGAGCTTCTGGGCCCCCATGTCCGCGGAATTACGAAAAGCGGGTTCAGGCGCTTCGTTGAAGCGGACGGCATTTTTAGAATAGAGGATGTGAAGGGTTCGAACTTTTATCCTTTCCCGCCGGGCGTGAGCAAAATTTTGTCAAGAGCTTTCCCGGGCCTTTCTGTTTCGCTCCTTTTTCTCATCAGGAAGATCCATCCCTCAAAAAGGTTCATCGAAGTTCTGAACACTCGGTTCTTCGAGACAAACTACTACACCGGCCCAAAGTGACCGCGCTCCGCCCTCTCGGGCGATGCAGAGCATTTCTACTCCTGTCCTGAGGGCACAGGGTTTCCGCTGAATTTTTATGCTTGGAATCTATTTAGAAAAACAAAAAAAGCTGGCTCTGGGATAGAGAAGTCTCAGTAGTTAGATCGGATGCCGGTTCTTGCGTCTATCTCAGAATGAGAATCAATGTGTCAACGACGGCAAGAACGAGGTAGGCAGTGACCGTCATCGTAACCGCCCACCATAAGGCAATGTAAATTCTTTCCTCAAGTGAAATGATCATTGCGAACCTCCGGGATTACCCGGTTCTATAGAAAATATACCTGAGTCAGTTATCAATAGCAAGGGGAAAATGCCTGCTATCCCGCGAGTGACAAAAAAGGGCAAAAGGGTGGAGAAATAAACGGGTAAAATGGAATTCAGGCGCTGTTCTTCGCAACCAGGTTCCTGATTGCCTGGTGAATTTCGTGCATATCCACACGTCCCTTGCGCAAGTAAGGAATGCCGTTCATTTTCAATTCGGTGATATCTTTGACATCAAGGTCGCGTCCAGTAATTACGATGACGGGAATGTGTTTGTGCTTCGAATGCTCCTTGAGTTCGCGGATAAGATCGAACCCGCTCAGCCTGTTTAGCGCCAGATCCATAATAATTGCAGAGGGTTTTTCCTTCTCCACCCAGTGGATAAAGTTTTCCTCCAGCGGGAAGAGAACTCCCTTGAACCCTTCGTCTTCGACTACGTATTTCATCAGCTCGGAAAATCCCGGGCTGTCTTCAACAATAAGTACTGTTTTCTTTTTCATGTACCGGAAATGAACTTAATGTCCTTTGAGCATTGTGAGATAAAATCTTCAGTGCCGTAATGGTGTTTTCGATAGGGGATGCCACATAACATATAGAGATTTGAATTAAAAGTCAAACAAAAACTTAATGATCTTCATAATTCCGGCTTCAAGCCTGGTTGGGTTCATCTTTGACTTTCTGATAAAATATTAGTAAATTTATACTGCGTTTTTCTAAAAATCTCATCAAAAAGAGGTAAATTCACCATGTTTGCAGTTGTTGATATTTCCGGGCAACAGCTCAAGGTTAGCCCGAATGAGCGAGTTGCTGTCCCAAAGCTGTCTGAAGAAGCTGGAACTACGATAACGTTCGATCGTGTTCTTTTATTAGCTGATGACAAAAATGTAAAAATCGGGAATCCATACGTCGCCGATGTCACCGTTTCAGCCAAAGTGCTCGGACACCTTAAAGATGAGAAAGTGATCGTCTTTAAAAAGAAAAAGCGGAAGGGATACCGTGTGCGCCGCGGACACCGGCAGCAGTATACCGAAATTGAAATAACAAATATAGGTTAAGGAGAAGCTACTATGGCTCATAAAAAAGGCGGCGGCAGCTCCAGAAACGGTCGCGACAGCAACGCGCAGCGTCTGGGGGTCAAACGTTTTGGCGGCGAATCGGTCACTGCAGGAAGCATACTGGTGCGCCAGAGAGGCACGCGGTTCAGACCAGGCGTGAATGTGGGTCTCGGCGGAGACGATACTCTCTTTGCCCTGAAAGACGGCGTTGTGCAGTTTCAACGTTTCGGAAAATCGAAAAAGGTCGTAAGCATTGTCTCACAATAATTTTAAAGAGATTCCAGAATGAAAATCACAGTAGTGGGTGCCGGAAACGTAGGCGCAACCGCAGCGCAGCGCATCATAGACAAGCAGCTGGCTAACGAAGTTGTTCTCATTGATATTCTGGAGGGAATTCCCCAGGGTAAAGGTTTGGACATGTACGAGTCCAATCCTGTTAGCGGTGCCGACACAAGGGTCGTCGGAACCAACAACTACGATGACACGGCTGGTTCAAACATCATAGTCATTACTGCCGGGATAGCGCGAAAACCCGGCATGACACGCGAGCAGCTTCAGGACACAAATGCTGAGATAGTGAAGAACGTAACCAAATCCATTGCCGCAAAATCCCCGCAGGCTATTTTGATAGTGGTTACAAATCCCCTCGATGTGATGACCTACGTTTCATACAAGGTGAGCGGCTTCGAAAAGCACCGCGTTATCGGGATGGCGGGGATACTGGACACCGCAAGGTACCGGACATTCATAGCGATGGAACTCGGGGTTTCGGTTGAGGACATTCAGGCTCTCGTACTGGGCGGGCATGGAGATTCCATGGTTCCGCTTGTACGCTATACTACAATCGCCGGCGTACCCATTTCGGAATTCACCAACCCTCAAACGATCGAAAAACTTGTGAAGAGAACACGGGACGGCGGCATCGAAATCGTCAATTATCTGAAAACCGGAAGTGCATATTATGCCCCCTCTGCGGCCGCGGTCGAAATGGTTGAGGGCATTGTTAAAGACAAGAAACGGATACTGCCGTGCGCAGCCTATCTTGAGGGCGAATACGGTCTGAAAGACACTTACATCGGAGTGCCGGTTATGCTGGGCAAGAAGGGCATTGAGAAAATAATCGAGGTTCCTCTTACTCCCGAGGAAAAAGCCGCACTGCACAAATCGGCCCAAGAGGTAAAATCCAACATAGCAAAGCTGAAGCTGTAGCGGTCTTAAGTTACACGCCGGACTACACCCCGGCCTACAGTTTCATGCTCATGATAACGGCTGAGCCGCCGGTGCTCCGTTCGAAAAGCACATTATCCATCAACGAACGCATAAGAAACACTCCTCTCCCGTTTTCACGCAGCAGATTTTCTTCCGCAAGAGGATCCGGCAGCTTCTTCGGATCAACCCCCGGGCCTTCATCATCCACTCTTACGACAATCGCAGAATGGTTCAGTTCGCACGTCAGGGTCACTTTCTTCTGAGGATCCCGATGGTTACCGTGAATAATGCCGTTATTTACGGCTTCAGTCGTGGCAACCAGCAGCTTGTTGAATTGCGTCTCATTGAGGCGTAATTTCTTATTCAGCCTTTCAAGAAATCCTTCGACTTTCGCCACCTGTTTGGGTTCGCTTATCAGGACGAGGACGAACCTAAGCCTTTTTATTTTGGCCACCTGAGTCTTTCTTTTATATGCGGACGTTAAGCTGCATCAATATTGTCGTAAACCCGCGATCACTTTGGGCTGTCTGCGCCTGTCGTTCATACCAGCCGCTCACCAGGAGATCGGTTCTTCCGTTAATATTTGCATGAATACGGGCCGTTGGGCCAATGCTGCGCAAAAAGCTTTCCGGGAACCTTCTGTCACCGTCGTATCCAAACCGCAGTTGACTAAAATAACGAATACCGATCGAAAAAAGCAAATTTTCACTGAATGAATACCGGACACTCCCAACGCATGTCTTATCCTCGAAATAATTGACGGGATGCTCCGAAAACGAGTCCCACCGCAGCTCCCCCCTCTCATAAAGCCTTATATGGCTGAACCATTCAAGGGCCAGGCGCGAGGTCAGCGCAAAATCAGATGAATCTATGAAAGCAAACTGCCTGAACACGAAGCTCCGCGTCGGCGATCCGGCATAATCAAAATCATAAACGGTATAATTGGCTAGAACTTCAAATGTGTTTGCCGATGTAAAGCCCTTCAAGGGAGAGTACTCGATCCGCGGGGCAAACCGGATGATGCGGTTCCAATTGTTATCTGCGCTCCTTGTGGAAAGGATGTAAACGACATGTGTGAGGCTCATATCCGCCTTGAAATGCAAGGAGAGATTTCCGTTAATCCGGTGACCCGTCGAAAGACTGAAAATATACCATAGCTCGTCACGGTCGTCATCGTTGTCCATGCTCGGAGTGTCATAACGAAGTATGCTGCCTGAACCGGACAGATTCAGTGTGTCAGACTTTGAAACCATCAGGGATGCTTCCGATGCCATAGAGGTCCGGCGGGAGTGGTTGTCCTTACGCCCTTCCAGCTTCGACATTTGTTCGAGACTGAATTGCGGGATGTTCACTTCGGGCTGGATGGCATGCTTCTCATCCCTCTCAAGGTAAGACAAAGTGAACCCGGCATTGAAATTGTCGCTCAAGGCGTAGGCTGCGGATGCGCTTCCGTCAATCCTGAGCTCACTGATGGTCGTTCCGGCCGATGACTGCCTGGGATCGGAAAGATTTCCATATTTTGTCGATCGGCTGATTTCCCTGGTCAGGATATTCCCCTGAAAACCCAGCAGAAAACGCTCGCCGATGTTGTATGAAATGGAATCCGCAAACGTAAAAGCATTGTCCGATCGCGTTTCAATATTATATGTGACGCCGTAACGGGTCTGGACAGATGTGTCCGCCAGAACATAAAAATCCCGGCGGTTCTTATAGAACATCAGTTGCAGGAGATTGCGGGTTTGCTCGAAAAACACCTTGCCGATGTTTACCGATGCGTTATGGGTTTCCAGGACTCTGGGTGACAGCCTGTCGTACTGAAAGGATCCGCTTAACCGCGTGAGGTATCCGTTCAGATCCAGCCTGTCGGATTGAACACCCAGGAGCCAGGATAGACCCCTGTCATGCTGATCGATCTGATCATCCAGCCGGATCCCAAGGAGGGGTTCGATGGTGATTGATTCGATCGGCTGGTATGCGACACCCCCGTAAAATGCATGGGAAGAGGCGTTGCTGATACCTATGCTCTTGTTGTCGGACAGGATATAAGAGGACACCTTTGAAGCCGCCTGAAGACCGTCCATCAGGCGGTGTCTCAGATGCAGTCCGAACAGCTGGTTATCAGTGATAAGCTTGCGGTCAGTCCTTATAAGAGTGGAAAAGAATTGTTCGTTCAGCTGCAGGAAAAGCGGGCCCGATAAGTTCTTGTAGAACGTCGTCCCATTCCAGTGGTAGGTATCCAGGGATTTGTCGAACGAAAGTGCAGAGAAATTGCGATGGCTCGTATCCGGGTTGATCCCGATCCCCGGGCGCCTCTCCTGTGAATACATGCGGCATGAAGTGAGAATCAGAACTCCGCATACAATTGCTTTTGTCGCGGATCCTATCATAGACCGAGCAGTTTTCCGGCGTCGACATTGATCGATGTGCCGTTGACGAAGCCGGAGGCATCCGATGCCAGGAAAAGTACAACCCCGGCTACTTCCTCGGGCCTCGCCAGCCGCCCCTGCGGCGAGAGCTCTGCTGCCGATCTTTTGAGTTCTTCGGGAGATTTCTGATAAATTGCAGCCAGTTTCTTGAACGTTTCTTCCGTAAGCGGCGTCTCGGTAGTTCCCGGGTTAACGCTGTTGACATATATGCGGCTTGATTCCAGTTCCTTCGAGAGCGATTTTGTGAAATTGAGGAGGGCCGCGTTCGTTACCCCCGGAACCATGTACAGAAAGTTCGGCTCTTTACCGGCTGTCCCGATGATATTGATGATTTTCCCACCCCCGTTTTTTTTCATGGGCTGGATGACCTCCCTGGCCATCCGGACATAGCCCAGGAGCTTGAGCTGTATGTGATATTCCCAATCCTCGTCGGTCGTCTCAGAAATTCCGCCGATGTGGGCACCGCCGGCATTGTTGACAAGGATGTCTATCCTGCCGAATTTTTTCGCTGCTGCACTGACAAACCTGCGTATATCGTTCAGCTTCATGGTATTTGCTTTGACGGCCAAAACATCCGCGTGCGCGTTCACCCGAATTTCATCGGCAGCAAGCTTAAGCTGGCGTTCATCGCGTGCACAAATCGCAAGGCGCACCCCCTCTGCGGCCATCGCCAGCGCAACAGCTTTCCCGATACCCCTGCTGCCGCCAGTTATCAGGGCAACCTTGCCTTGAAGTCCAGTCGTCAATTTATATCTGCCTTTCTTCTAGTGATTGAGAATTTGAAGCGCGAAGCGGGGAAAACACCCCTCCTCTGCGGCACTATAAGTAGAATGGTTTCGCCTCTTCTCAGACATTAAACTTTTCTCCCTTGGCGGGGATTTCAATGCTGCTATACCCGCTTTTTTCCAGGCCCATCTGAAGTTCCTGGCAGCGTTCATATTCGCCGTGAAGAAGAAAAATTTTCTGAAGCTGGCGTTTGTCAAACCGGCCGATGTATTTTATAAGTTCATTGCCGTCTGCATGGGCGCTGAAGGAATTATGAACAATCACCTCCGCCTTCCTCTTGTAGAGGCTGCCGTAAATCTTCACCTCCTCGGCATTTTCCACAAGCCTTTTGCCGAGCGTATGCTCCGCACAGTAACCGACGATCAGTATCGTGTTTCGCGGATCTTCGATGTTGTTGGCAAGGTGATGTAGAATCCGCCCCGCCTCGCACATTCCGGAAGCAGAAATTATCATGCAGGGTTCCTTGAGGTCATTCAGCTTCCTGGATTCTTCGGATCTCCGGATATAATGAATCTGACTCAGGCCAAAAGGATCGTGATTAAGCAGTACGTGCTTGAATGTCTCCTCGTCAAAACATTCGGCATGTTTCTTAAAGATTTCCGTGGCATTGACCGCAAGCGGGCTGTCGATGTAGATGGGGATGCGCGGGAGCTTCCCTTTGTCGAACAGCTCATGGAGCGTATAGACCAGATCCTGTGTCCGTCCCACGCTGAATGCCGGGACGATTACTTTGCCGCCGCGGCTGATTGTACGGGCCAGATCAGCGGCCAGCTGTTCGGCCATGTTTTCCGGCGGATCGTGCAATATCCCGCCGTAAGTGCTTTCGCTTATGAGAGTCTCGACGTCCTCCATTATCATCGGGTCTCTTATGATCGGCATGTTCCACCGGCCTATGTCGCCGGTGAAGCCGAGGGTTTTCTGCGAGCCGTTCTCCTTTATTTTCAGCCTCACGGCTGCCGAACCGAGTATATGACCGGCATCCACAAACTTCGCTGTTATGTTACCGAGGACTTCAAATTCTTCGTTGTAGGGGAAACTTCGGAAATGCTGCATAGCGCGACCGGCATCCTGAGACGTGTAGAGCGGTTCTATCAAAGGCTCCCTCAGCCTGAGATGCTTTTTGTTTAAAAACTCAGCGTCTTTTTCCTGGATAAAACCGCTGTCTGCAAGCATGATCTCGCACAGATCTTTTGTTGCCGGCGTGCAGAACACCGGTCCCTGGTATCCCTGTCTGATCAGGCCGGGGATGTTCCCGCTGTGGTCTATATGAGCATGCGAAAGTACGACCGCATCTATTGATGCGGGATCGAACGGAAAATTTCTGTTGCGTTCGTTGGACTCGGCCCTTTTACCCTGGAACAAGCCGCAGTCAAGCAGTATGGAGCATCCGCCTGTGTGGAGGAGGTGCATCGAGCCGGTCACTGTCCTGGCCGCCCCCTGAAATTCAATTTGCATCACTTTCCCCCATAGCCTACCCTGCACGCATTAATATCATGCCTGACGTCGGCGGCACGGTGCAGCTTCCGGATACCGATTTAAGTGGCTTCTTGGCAGAGATTTTTTTTGAGTTTGCAATAATACCCCAGGCACCTCCCGCCGGCAATTTTACTTTTCCAGCTTTCACGGGATTTCCGTTCAGAATGACGATAAAGCTTTTTTTGCCGGCCTCGGGCAGCTTTTCGCGGAGCCTGAATGCTATCAGGAAATCATCCCCCGTTTTTAAAAACTCGACCGAGTCAGGGGAGGCGTTTGAGAAGGCCGGATACCTCCGCCTTAATTCTATCAGCCCCTTGTAATAGTCGTATAGATCCATGTTCAGCGTCCGGTGGAGATAGTTTAAATAATTAGTCTCGTTGTCCTTTTCATAACTATTGCGGTCAATCCTTCCGATGTTCGGATCGGCTGCCCCCGTTTCCGCGATGACTTTGCTGCGCCCAAATTCCTGACCTTCATGAATCATCACCGGCCCCTGAGACACAAGGAGGAACATGGATGCCAATTTATTGAGGGCAAGCTGCCGGAGGGTCAGCTTGGCATGCCTGTAGCTGTCGGTGATCCTCTCGGTATCTTTTAACTCCCCCGTACCCAGCCGTATGAAATCCCCCATTGTATTGTCATCATGGGATTCGAGGTAATTCACGCTGTGTTCCTTTTTCAGATACATCCCCCCTTCAGAGCGCAGCGTGCCTTTTATATAGCTCATGAATGATTTTTTTGTGTTTCCTCCCTGGAACTTACCGAATATAAATCCCAGGCCGTCACTCGGATTTTGCCCCTTTACGCCGTTACGGATCTGATCGTTCCACGATGCCCAGCCGATGTCCGAGAAACCGGGGGGGTCGTATTTTCCTCCGCCCCATGCTTCGGCAATCAGGATTACGTTCGGGTTAATTTTCCTGGCCTCAGCGCCGATCTCGAGGCACGTTTCCCTATCGATCATTGTCGCCAGATCGAACCGAAAACCGTCGATATGATACTCCTTCATCCAGTATTTCACGCTCTCCACGATAAGCCTGCGCGCCATCGGGCGGTCGGTTCTGAAGTCGTTCCCGCAGCCGGAAGTTTTAATGAAATTGCCGGCGGTGTCGCAATAAAAATAATAAAATTTGTCAATGTACTTAAAGGGGTTGTAATCGTACTGGGAAACATGGTTGTAGACAACATCCATTATGACGGCAATGCCCTCGCGGTGGAGCATTTTAATTAGATCCTTCAGCTCCTTGACCGCGCGGCCGTCAATCCCGTTGTATTGTTCCCTTTCCATGGTACCGTCCGTGGCGTAATACGACTCTGGAGCGAAAAAGTAGCTGGTCATATAACCCCAGTGGTTTCTTTCATACGGGTTCCATGTGTTGTATTCGCCGCCGTCGCTGAGGACGTCGGGGTTACGGTACGGTAGCTCGATATTCCCGAATTTTTGAAGGGGATAAAATTCAATGGCATTTATACCCAGATCTTTGAGATAAGAGAGGCCGCCCGGGCGGTCTTTCTCCATCAGGCCTGCATATGTGCCCCGGGAAGAAACACCGGAAGAATTGTGCGCCGTCAAATCCCGGATATGGGCTTCGTAAATAATCAGCTTGCTGTGGTCTTCCGGAACAATGAAAGTATCTCCTTCCCAGTTGTACTTTGTATCCAGTATCAGCGTTTTGGCCGGATGCCGGTAATTGTTTTTAGTGACCACGGCTTTCGAATATGGATCCCCGATCACTATTTGGGGATTGAACATTTCTCCTTTCCCTGAAGGGCCGCTCACGCGGTAACCGTAAAACTTCCCGTATAAAACCTGTCCGACGGAGTATTCCCAGACGCCGTCCTTTTGGCGCACCATCGAAAACTCATCCCCCTGCTCTTCATCATAGCGCTTGTATACCGCAAGCTTCACATCGGAAGCTCGGGGCGCAAAGAGCCTGAATGTCGTCCGGTCAGCCTCTACGATGCAGCCGAGCTCTTTCTGGGAACGGAGTGTGTCGAAACCCGATGTCTGGGCGGTCGTTTTTGAAACAGCGCTTAAAAGGGGTGCAATCATAATGATAAATAATGTGATGACTGTTGTTATCCGTTCATTTCCGGTGTTCATATGTATTAGCATGTGTTATAAAATTTACAGCCAAAGTACGCAGATTTAGAGAGAGAATCAAGAAAACGGATCAAGGATCGGAGTGCGACCATTAAGTGGCTGCCGGGCCCTTTAGGGAAGCATACTGGAACGGCACGAGTTTTTTTTGTCACGGCGATCCGGAAAGGGATTAAAATGCCCACGGTGCAGACGGATGCCTTCGCCTTTCAATAATAGCGCCGCACCCAGCTTCGCAAGGGAGGATCGATGACTTCCACCCCGGTACCGAGCAAAAGCCTCCAGAATATCCTAAGCTACAATCCTTTCTTTTGCCTTATATTTTTCCAGGTGAGGTTGTCATGTCACTTAGCTCGGGAGCTGCTTACATCTCTGTGCCGGCTCCGCGTTATGCGGCTATGGAGCCTTGCCTATCTCAGGAGCCTGAATGGGCCCTTTCATTACGAACAGTTAAGAAAATGTTTATCGTGGCGCTCATTTTATCAGCACTGCTTTTACGGTCTGAGGGTGACCATAGTTTAGTTGGATGAAGTACACGCCGGCCGGTAATCCGTGGGCATTCCACGTCACCGACCTGTACCCCGGATCTTGCATTTCGTCCACGAGTCTGGCCACTTCCTGACCCATAAGATTGTATACAGCAAGCCGTACTTGACCTCCGGCGAAAAGATGATAGCCAATGACGGTGGCGGGATTAAAGGGGTTTGGATAGTTCTGTGAAAGCACAAACGCCTCCGGCCACTGGAACCGCTCAGGGTTTGATTCCTCCGGTGGGGGTGGCGGAAGCTCCGCTGTCGGAATGATGCGGATTGAATTCGCAGGAGACGTGCTTGAAGATTTTGACAAAATCAACTGACCATTTTGGTTGACTTTTACCCAATATCCCCGGCCTGGCTGGATACTGCTACTTACAAAATAGCCGCTCTGGAAGCTGTAAAACTGTGATGTGACCAGCGCAGGTGGCTCCGAGGTGATGGCTGAAAGTGTTATCGGCACCGAGATCGAGCCGATCAAATTCCATCCTTCCTCCACAACAACGGTGTCTGCATGAATTGAATCCCCCTCAATAATTGTCGGAAAGGCAGAACCTTGCAACCTTACCCAATATCCGGCACCTTCCTTCAAAGTGTCACATTGTCTATAACCGGATGATGGAACAAAATAAAATGCTTCACTGAGCGCGTTCGGGATCAAGATGTGGAGGTTTCCGTTAATCACTTTTCGCGGAAGAGACACCATCTGCCATGTGCTCGGTGTTGGAGGAAGTGCGGGATTAAACTCGAACTTCGAAATAACGGCTTCAATTTCCTGGCTGTCGGATGGAGCGGATCCTTTTTCAAGCCGAATATTGATGTGGGCCTTTTCGTTTCCTGGAGTTGGGATGCCCGGGCCGGCATATTTCCATGAAGCGTTGATTTGTTGATACGGAGGAAACGCACGGCTGCCACTAACACTAAAAAAACTGACTGAATCATGCTGCCAGTTGAATCCATTGATTGACGAATCAATGAAACCGGGCATTCTCCAGCGATATAGGTGGCCGCCCATCTCCCATGGTTGAACATCGAACAGCGCATTGGCCGTATCTGCCTGATTGTCCGGCCGGGAGAACCCGATATCGATTTCCCGGTGTGCCTGCGCCGAATCCTCATCCCATGTGGAGAAACCCAGAGCGGCGTTCTCATTGAGTATATCGAGACGGCTGGGCGTATAGAAAACATAACGGCCGTAGCCCAGGGAGGTATCAAGTCTAATCTCACTCGAGTACCACCGGCCGTTTCTGCGGGTGATCCTGAGATGGAGTTGACCTAGGCTGTCTACACACACATTTTCAGAACCAGGCGAGAAGTAATTTCCTCCAGGTGTGTCAGGCACTGAGGTGCTCTTTACGTTCCACCGGTAGCCCGAAAATGCGATCGTCCGTTGAAACTGCGGCTGCCACCAGTTTCCCGAGACGACTATCATTGTAAGGAGTTTGAGCGTGTTTTCATAGTAAAAAGCGCTGTCGAAGTTATACCTGGATACATTGAATGTCCAGAGGTTGTTGAGCCACCCTTGGTTTCCGGAATCTACCATTGCACTGACTGCGAAAGGTCCTGTGAACGATTCGGCATTATATTGATTTCCAGGCACGTTGCCGCCGTCCAAGCGGTAACCCGCCCAGATCTGGGTGGGATCGTTCCCCGTGCGGGAGCGAACCCATGTGTTAAGTCTGTCAAGAGCGCCCTTGGCGCGCTGGTCTCCCGACATCAGGTAGTCCGTGGCGATGCGCCATGGATCGCGACAGGCGTTGTATGAATATGAACCGTCGGTGTAGGCTTCCAGGTAATTCGGCGGAGCGGGGATTGGCGTTGTGTTGGTATGCAGGATAAAATCCGGCAGCAAACCGGCAGATGCACTGTACCGCGTCTGCATGAAGGCAACAAGCAAGTAGCACTGATCGATCACTTTCAACCAGTTCGAATCATTGGTTGCCTGGGCGAAAATTCGAAAATGATCCATCATGAAATCCGATGTGCGCGTGCCATAGTAGTATTTCGGTTCCGGCGCCATAGCCCAATCGCCCAATTTTGTCAAGTGGGTCTGATGATTAATTTCGTCCTGCATGATAGCGGTAATCAGCGCGTTCGCCTCTCGAAAGTAATCTATCACGCCACCGCTTCCCCACTGCTCATGGGCAAGCAGAAGTCCGAATGCAATATCCATGTCGCCGTCTGTTGCAGCGTCTGTCCCGTTCGCTGAATCGGTGATACAGCCTGTATTTTCCTTCCAGGCCATCAGTCTGTTGTTGATATAGCTTGGATGAGCACGATAGAAATTGTACAGGCCATTGAAGTAGGTTTGGGCATTGGAATCGTAGCCGGCCATGATCGTCGTAATCAGCATGCCGTAGCCCTGTCCCTCGGAGACACAGATCATCGGTGCTTGTTCGTCGTCGAATACATAATATTGATCCGTAGTGCAATCGTGCTTCAAATAGCGCGCCTTCCAACGATCATAGAAAAACATGACGGAATCGTCCAGTTGTTGCTGCGGGACATTATTCGGTTTGATGGTGCCCGGGGCATATGTCGTGTGCTGCGGAAATGGGCGGCGCGGAACTGCAGCTGCCGGAAAGGATCCCCGGACTGACAGAGAAGTCTTGGAAATAAAATTGGAGGTGATCATGAGTATAACACAAAGAACAAGACGGGGTGTCGAATAACCCTCAGCTATATGAGTAATATCTCGCATTTGTTCATATTTCAATCTGTCAGGGTAAGACCAAATTAGCGAGAATTTTATTGACGATCAATCGGCCTCTTTGGAAGGCTACGAATAACGCATCAAAAAAGGTTGGCTATGCTCACGCTAAAGTAGAATATCCTGGGGTTCATGAAACGGTAAGTCAAATCCGCGCGCAAAAGATCCAGAATCCTGCTGATCCCGATACCCGCTTCTGTATACCAGCCACGGAAGGAAGGTGCAGAACGATTCCATGTTTTTGCAAGAGAACCTTGCACCACGAGCTCGATGCCGTTCCTGTAAAGGAAGGGGATGTTCAGCGCAAGGAACGGCAGGCTGCGGAAATTGTGCTCAAGATTGACCATCACATACGCGTCCCCGCTGAATTCCTTAACTGAGGATGCATGAAGCACACCAAAAGGGGCGTAACCGCTTGAACGGGTGTCGGGGAAAAACATCCTCTGGGGGGGCAGCGTGCCGAAACCTTTTCCCGCGCTGACCCTGGCCCTGAGCGCTGGTGGGAACAGGAGACCCCGGGAGAAGGTTTTGAGTGACCACGAGATCATGCCGTTATACCGCGTGAAGCTGAACTCGCTTCCTGCGATCGAGGGCGATGTGTGCTCCACGGAAATCTCAAGAGCGTTCCGCGACACCAAGTCCAGAGGCACTTCGCGGTCCCCGAATCTGAGGTTAAGATTAATGCTCCTCAAGGAGCCTTCGGCGGCCGCAGGATTAGGCCTGTAGGCATCCATCCGGGAAATAAGACTGTAATCGGTCTGGGGATAAAGTGTGTATTGCCTTTCTGCTACAAAACTAAGCGTGGCACTGATCCTTTTGTTCGGATCGATAGTCAGGAAAAGCTTCCAGCCGTTTGCAAGGTAATAGTCCCGGTAATCATTTTTGTCGATCAAGGCCATAAGCGAGATCGCCAGCGGGCCGTAAAATCCCCCGTCCGGCGTGTAATCGGTCTTGCTGTACAAACTCCCGCCCAGCCCGATTTTCCTCTCTTTGGATGCAAAAAGCGTCAGACCAAGCTGGTAGTTGAACCTATCGCCGCTGATTGCGTACCCCGCCCCAGCGTCGATCCTGAGGAGGTTTGAAAGAGCGTTAAAGCCTTTTTTCCCTCCCAGATAGAAACCTTCCACGCGGTTAAAGCGTACATCAGCCAGATCAAGCACCGTTTCCGTGCCTTCGGCGCCCAGAGCGGCAAGCGGTCCTTTGGGCTCAAACTGCTTTTCCAGAGTCCGCGTGCTGTCAAGCGACTTGTAAGCAACCTGCTCCTCTGGTGTGAGAGGGACAACCTCATTCGCCTTCCAGAATGTGGAATCATACACTATAGCAGCCGAATCCACAACAAGCCGGGGTTTTCCGGACAAGCTGTCGGGGATCGGTGCGTTTATTTTGTAATCATAAATGGCGGACAGGATATCCAGCCCTACCCGCGGTACCGAGAGCCCGAGAATACTGATCGAGAAAAAACCTGATATGCGCACATCGACCGGCATCCAGTACTGCGACTCGTAAAGCGCAAACTGCTGCCTGTAGCGAAGCTCGATATCCTTTATAAACGGAATGGTAAAGGACTCGTTCGGCTTTACATCCACGCCCATGACCGCAAATGTTCCTTCGGCTATAGTGATCTCGCCGTCAAAAAGCGGCTTCAGCCGGGTTTTGGGTTTCATCCTTATCTGATAAACATCCACGCCACTAGTCGTGGATGTTTTCAGAAGTTTGTAATCATAATTATCCAGTGCGTCGGGCGCTGTCGGACCGACAAATTTGTAACCGGTGGAATTGTCACCGACTCTTACTGAGAATAGATTTATTTCGTCCTCATTGAAATTCACAATGCCCCTTACGGCGGCAAAATTTTCCTTCGAGGGGATGTTCTCGGTCTGCCTCCTCTGTTTTACGATCTCACGCAGAGTGTCGCCGGCGCTCATAAAACCGGTGGTGTACGCCTCGGTGATGCTTGCGATTGTGCTGTCGCGCCGTAGCACCTGGCGCGTGAATGCTTCGAAAGTGTAGGATTTCAGCCTGTCCATCCAAGCACGTTTGTGCGCGATGGCCTTGCGAATAATATCCACGGCGGGGTCTTCAGCCAGCACCACCACTTCGGGCATCTGGATCGGGGAAGGCTTTAGCATGATATTGAGCACGGCGGGCCCCTTCAGGGCGGTCATCACGGATTCAGGCTGGTAGGCCAGGTAACTGAAAACAATTGTGTGGGCGCTGGAATCGAGCGTTAGCGTATAGTTGCCGTTCGTGTTCGTTATCGTGCCTTTTGAAGTTCCCAGTATCCGGATGTTTGCGGCCGGCAGGGGTTCTTTCGTCAATGAGTCGTTTACATTGCCGCGCAGCGTAAAAAATGTCTGGGCTTTTAAAGGTACATTGCCGAAGAAATGCAGAAGCAAAATTACAGCGGCCGTAATCCTTAAAATATAGAGTATCTTCGTTTTCATTTCATTGATCCACAGGCGAGCCGCCGGTCTCCTGTTGTTTGTCTGCCTCCCTGAAATGCAACTCGCTTCATCGCACGCATATTTTCCTTTTATTCACTTTGTTACCAGGAGCTTTTTAACATCCGTGAAACTTCCTGCCTTGAGCCGGTAG
>Ga0209048_10000649_pt1 | contig 36372 bp, 36 predicted proteins | sample FrelakmetCRP12CR_FD_187146 | JGI IMG/M metagenome (GOLD analysis project Ga0209048, IMG submission 187146) | Freshwater lake sediment microbial communities from the University of Notre Dame, USA, for methane emissions studies - CRP12 CR (SPAdes)... | ecosystem: Environmental > Aquatic >...
TGGCGGCCGTGTTGTTGGGGCTGCTCGGGGTGCACGACGACGACATCGTCGAGGACTACGGCATGAGCCTCGCGGCCATGCGGTCGATGAGCGCCTGGTCGTCGACCAACCGGCCCGAACTCGCCGCGGCGATGGCCGACCGGTCGGCGTTCGAGATGGCGGCACCGCCGGAGGTGATGCGCCTCCTGCTCGGCCATGTGCGTGAGGAGCACGGCTCCATGGTCGGCTACGTCCGCTCACTCGGTGTGGCGTTCGAGGTCGTCGAGGAGTTGCACCATCGCCTGCTCGTCTAGGCCGCGCCGCCGACGATGTGACCGAGCTCGACGCGGCCGGCTTCGAGCAGGCGGCTCATCTGCGGGGGCGTTTGCGGCCGGGCCAGGGCGTACCCCTGTGCGAAGTCACAGCCGATCGCCCGCAGGGCCGCCGCCTGTTCGAGAGTGGCCACCGCTTCGGCCACCGGGGCCAGCCCGAGGGCATGGGCGAGCTGCACGAGATGCTCGACGATGGCGGCATCCTCGTCATGGTCGGCCACGCCGCCGATGAAGGTGGGATCGATCTTCAGCGAGTCCAGCCGGAAGCGGCGCAGGTAGTCGAGCGAGGCGTAGCCGACACCGAAGTCGTCGAGCGCCAGGCGCACACCGGCCGCCTTGATCCGTCGCAGCTCGGACCAGGCCGATTCGACGCCGTGCATCATCTCGCCCTGGGTGAGCTCGAGGCAGATGCGGTCGGCGTCGACCTGACTGTCGGCGATCGCGCTCAGGACCGTGTCGGCCAGGTCGGCCTGGGCCAGCTGACGCGGCGAGAGGTTGATGGAGGTCACCAGGGGTCGATCTGGGAAGCGCTCCTGCCAACGGCGAGCCTGCCGGCAGGCCTCGCCCAGGACCCACGAGCCGACGGGCACGATCAGGCCGCAGCGGTCGAGGAGCGGCAGGAACTCGGCCGGCTCGAGCACGCCGCGCTCCGGGTCGGCCCATCGCAGGAGGGCTTCGACCCCCACGATCTCGCCATCGTCGAGGGCGAGATCGGTAGGTAGACGAGGCGGAACTGCCCCTGGTCGAGCGCGCCGCGCACCCGGCGCTCCGACGTGGCCGCGCCCGGCCGGTCGATGGCGGCGCGGTCGGCGACCACCACCGTGGAAGTGTCGGCCTCGATCGCTCGGTGGAGGATGCCGACGGCCTGGGTGAGCACCTCCGTGCCCGACCCGTGGGTGCGATCGGTCACGACCCCGCCGACGCCGGCGGAGAGGGCGATCCGGTCGTCGCCGACCGCGAAGGGTCCGGCGACGACCGAGCACAGCGCTTCGGCGCGGGCCTCGGCGGTGGAGGCGTCGCTCACGTCGGGGCAGACCACGGCGAAGCGGGGACCACGGAATCGCGCCGCGGTCTCACCATGGCGCAGCCCGTGGCGGAGTGCCTCGGCGACCGCCTGCAGCACCTCGTCGCCGACGTCGTACCCGTACGCCTCGTTCACCGCGGAGAAGTTGGTGAGCCCCAACAGCAGGACGGTGAGGCGGCGGTTGGTGCGTTGGCCCTGGCGGACCTGGTCCTCGAGGGATCGCTCGAAGGCGTCCCGGTTGGGGAGGCCGGTGAGCGCATCGTGCCCCGCGCTGGCGACGAGGTCGGCGTGGGCGGAACGGACCCGCAGGCGTCCCCAGGCCGCGACGACCAGGGCCGCGACCGCCACGACCCCCAGCACGCCGACGAGCACGGTCACGCGGTCGCCTCCCCCCCGGGCCCGTTCATTGGGTCACGGCTTCATCCGGTCTACGGCCTCGTCGAGGGCGTGGGTGAGGTCGCGGAACGCCTTGCGGGCGCCGTCGCTCAACGACGACAGCGCGTCACCGGCGGCCGAACCGGCCTTGTCCAACAGCTCCTGGGCATCGAGCCAGCGGTTGCGCAACTGCTCGAGCAGCGGGTTGAGCTCGTCGCGTGCTTCCATCGAACCGAGGTGCATCTGCACCTCGAGCGAGTCGATGCGGGCCTTCCAGTCGTCGAGCTGCGTGTCGAGGAGGTCCTTGTTCAGCTGCTCGACCTGGTTCTCGAGCGAGGCGACGCGGGCCTCGAGCTCCTGGGTGTTGTCGCTCATGTGCTGAGTCCTTCCTGGGTGGGCCGGAGCCCCCTTCGTCCGATCGTCCCCCTATTCTCAGCCTACGGGAGGTGGGCTCGCGACGGCAGGGGCCGAACGTCACGAAGCGCGGCGCGTGGCGCCCGATGGGGACCGGGGCCAGCCGATGGCCAGCCCGATCAGTGCCGTACCGAGCGGCACCAGTACGAGCACGAGCGTCGTGAGGGGAACGATCGCGAACTGCTGCAGCAGGATGGCCAACCCGAGACCGAAGACGAGGCCGGAGATGGCGCCCCTGACCCGATGACCCTTCATGCGATCACCCCCTGTGGACCGACCTTGACCTTGCGGGGTCGCGACAGCGCCATGCCGACACCGCCACCGATCATCAAGAGCCCGCCGACCGCGCCCGCGACGGTGAACAGTGGGAAGGGGCCGGTGACCTTCACGTAGGCCCATCCGGTGCAGACCGTGCCGGTCGTGTCACCTTCGACCCGGTACAGCCCGACGCCGTAGCGGGAGTAGTCCCTGACATTGACCGTGGACGTCCAGGCGGTGCGACCGTCGCTCACCGTCTCGTCGGCCACCTGGAAGCGGGCCGGGCCGAAGGTCAGGTACACCTTGTAGCCGGTGATGGGTCCGGGTGCGGTGCCCGTGACCACGATCGTGTCGTTCTCACCGACCTTCACCGCGCTGCGGACGTTGTGCGCGGCGTTGGCGTCCTGGCCGGCGACGGTCGCCGAGCAGCCGCCGGTGACCTGGGCGTCCGCGGCCGGTGGGAGCGCGACGAGCGCGGCGGCCACGACCGCTGCGGCGGCGAGGATCCGGCCCAACCGGGCGGCGCGGCTCATCGGTGCACCCCGCAGGACGCCAGCAGATCGGCCGAGGCCCGGTCCCCTTCAACGATGGTGCCGGTCGTGGTGTCATAGGTGAACACCATGGTGACTCCGTTCACGACGAGGCGGGCGGTCACGGTGTTGGGCAGATCGGGGTCGGGGGCCACGTCGACGACCTGCACCGGGGCGCCGGCGGTGCACTCGGCCAGCACGGCCAGGAGCCCCTGGATCCGAGTGGCGTCCGGGTTCGGCGCCGGCGGCGGTGTGGTGCCTCCGGAGGAGCCGGTCGAGGTAGTGGTGCCCGTGGACCCGGTGGACGCCGTCGACGCCGTGGCGTTGATCACGACCGTTACGGTGACGCCGTTGTTCACCGAGACCACGGTGGTGGGGTTGAATCCCGGCCAGGGCGTGCCCTGCAGGACAGGAGAACGGACCGGCGCGGGGGGTTGGAGCGGGTTGCCGCAGCGGCACCGCACCACCGGGTTGCCCGACGGGTCGACCAGCACCGCCGTGCCGGCCTGGAGCACCGACTGGAGTGTCGTCGCCCGACCGTTGGCGAAGCCGTGGTTGGTCACCCTCGTGTCCTAGAGCAGCACCGACGGCGTGAGGCTGCGCACGTAGCTCGGGATCTGGTCGACGGCGACGCCGAGCACCCCGGCCCAGGCCGCGGCCTGGGCCGGGTTCGCGGTCAGGAAGGCGATGAGCTGCTCACGGTTGCACACCCGGTCGTCGCCGCTCCCGCCGTAGGGACGTGACCCGGCTGGCGGCGCCACGCCGCTCGTCGGCTGCACGACGGTGATCGGGCTCGGCGCACTGGTTGGGGACGTGGTCGTGGCCGTGGGTGCGGGGTCGAGGGGCTCGGTGAAGGGGCCCTGACCGGTGGAGACCGCGGTCTCGAGGAAGATCTCCCCGCCGGAGTTGCTGTCACCGCCGCCACGGGCGACCCACACCGTGGCCACGACGACGACGAGGCCGACCAACCCGATGAGCAGGGGGACGACGCGGCCCGGTCCGCGGCGCCGTACCGCTCCCGTCGAGGCCGCCCCGCCCGGAGGCGGCACCGGGCCCGTTGGCCCGGACGTGACGGCCATCGTCGCACCGGGGGTGACCGGGGTCCCACAGGTGCCGCACGATGGTGCGCCCGGGGCGAGCGCGGCACCGCAGTGCAGGCAGAACCGCTCGGCCATCGCTTGGACCGTACGACCGACCCCTGTCGGGCGACAGGGCCATTCGATCGGCGTCAGGTGGTCGAAAGACCCCGTGCGCCGGCCGGTCTATCGGCCGGGCGGGCCCGGTCGGGCCCGGCGGGGAGGGTGACCACCGCGTCGATCCCGCCCCCCGCGGCCTCGTGGAGCTCGATGTCGCCGCCGTCGGCGCGCACCAGCTTGCGCACGATCGAGAGGCCGAGGCCGCTGCCGCCGAGGTCGCCGCGCTCGGCGCTGGCCCGCCAGAACCGGTCGAAGGCGTGATGGCGTTGCTCGGAGCTCATGCCCGGGCCCTCGTCGACGACGTGCACGGCCACCACCGGTTCGCCGCCCGCCGCAGGGTGCGGTGTCGTGGCCGTGAGCAGGATGGTGCTGCCCGGCGGCGATACCTCGAGGGCGTTGGCGAGGAGGTTGTCGATGACCTGTATCAGCCGGTCGGGCGTGGCGCGTGCCGTCGCGTCGCTGTCGCCGCCGGCCAGGGTGACGTCGCGCTCGGCGGCCACCGGTTCCCAGGTCTGGCGGCGCTCGGCCAGGACGTCGTCGAGCGCGATCGGTTCCGCGGTGGCTGTCGCCGCGGTGCGCTCGGCGCGGGCCAGGGCCAGGAGCCCGTCGACGAGACGGGACAGTCGTTGCACCTCGGCGCGGGCGGCCGCGAGGTCATCGGAGGCCTGGTCGTGATCGAGGTCGCCCCGTGCGGCGTCGTCCTCGAGCATCTCGAGGCGCAGGCGAAGCGCGGTGAGCGGCGTGCGCAGCTGGTGCGAGGCGTCGGCCACGAACTGTTCCTGGGCGGTGACCAGCTCCTCGAGCCGGGTCGCGGTGTCGTTGAAGGCGGTGGCCAGCTCGCGTATCTCGGGCGGGCCGTCGGTGGTGGAGGCCCGGGCCGCGAGGTCGCCGCCTCCGACCCGTGTGGCGGCGATCCGTAGCTCCTCGACGGGTCGCACCACCCACCGGGCCAGCAGCGCGCCAACCGCGGCGGCGGCGGCCAGCGACACCGCGCCGATGCCGGCCAGAACCAGCCAGTAGCGGTAGACGCGCGCCTGCACGTCGCTGGTGGAGTAGGTGATGCGTACGGCGCCGCTCAGCTTTCCGCCGGACACGATGGGGACGGCGACGTAGAGCAGGTCGGTGCCGAGCGTCTCGGACGCCCGCGTGCCCACAGAGACCTGGCGGTCGAGGGCGGCGGCGATCTCGGGGCGGTCGGCGAACGAGCGGGGGGCCGATCCGTCGGCGACATCGGGGGGGTTGGAGTCGGCCTCGGCCAGGCCGTTCTTGTCGACGATCACGACCCGGCCGCCCGTGCGGTCGCCGTAGTTTGTGGCGAGCTGCTGGAGGTCGAGGGTGCCGCGTCCCTCGAGGGTCTCTTCGGAGAACGACGCCAGCACGAACGCGTCGCGTTGCAGGTTGGCCTCGAGCTCCTTGCGCAGGCGGCCCTCGTAGTTGACGGCGAGGGGGATCTCGAGCACGCCCAACACGACCAACGTGAGCGCCAGGTAGGAGGTGATCAGGCGGCGCTTCACGGGGGACTCACGCCGGCGCGGGATCGCGCAGCCGGAAACCGACCCCGCGGACGGTCTCTATGAGCGTCGGATCGCCGAGCTTCTTGCGCAGGGAGGCGATGTGGACGTCGAGCGTCTTCGTGGGGCCGTACCAGTGCGCATCCCAGACCGTCTCGAGGATCTCCTCGCGGGTGCGCGTGGCGCCGGGGTCGGCGGCGAGCAGGGCCAACAGGTCGAACTCCTTGCGGGTGAGGCTCAACTCGTCGCCGGCCCGGGTGACCCGCCGCGTACGGTTGTCGACCTCGAGGTCGCCGTGGCGGACCACCTCGGCCGGCTCGTCGCCCCGGCCGCCGCGCCGGCGGGTCACCGCGCGGATGCGGGCCACGAGCTCGCGGAAGCCGAACGGCTTCACCAGATAGTCGTCGGCACCCAGCTCGAGTCCGATCACCCGGTCGACCTCGTCGCCCCGGGCCGTGATCACGATGATGGCGACGTCGCTCTCGGCCCGGAGGCGTCGGCACACTTCGTAGCCGTCGAGGTCAGGGAGACCGAGGTCGAGCAGCACGACATCAGGTCGCGGGGCGGCGAGCGCCGCGGCGCCGGTGGCGACGCGCTCGGTCGCGAAGCCCTCGCGCTCGAGCCCCCGGACCAATGGCTCGGCGATGGCGTCGTCGTCTTCGACCACGAGAACCTGCATGGATCAAGCGTGGCACGGGTGCGGAAGGTCGCCGTGCCACTTTGCCGAACCTTTACCGGGCGCTGGGCACCCTCTTCCGACGCGGTGCGTACGGTGGGATCTCGACGGGAGCACACGTCAACTCTGGAGGTCCCCCCCACCATGAACCGAAGAATGGCCCTGACCCTCGCCGGCACCGCCGCCGTCGTCCTCTCCGCCGGCACCGCCGCGATGGCCGCCAACCTCGGCATCCTCAGCGCCGGAGCCAAGGAGGATCCGGTCGGCAAGCTCGACGCACAGAACGTGAGCGATCTGGTCACCACCACGACCGCGCCGGCCGCTCCGGTCGTCGTGTACGTCGACACCTACGACACCACCCCCGACGCCGCGCCTGCGGACGAGCCGGACCCCGCCGCGGCGACGGACTCGTCGGAGCCCACCGAAACCCCCGCCGCGCTGGCTGCCTCGCCTGCCCCCGCCCCTTCGTCGTCCGCGTCACCGTCGACGAAGCACGAGTCCGAGCACAAGGAGGCCGAGACGTCGGGCGGTGAGCGCCAGGATGACTGACGCCACTCGCACCCCGGCCGAGTCGACGAACCGATCGACCCGGCGCCGGGCCCGTCGGCGCCACGCCGCCCCCCTCACCCGCATCGTCGTGGGCGGCCTCAGCCTCAGCGCGGCCTGCGCCCTCATGACGGGCATGGCCCTCGCCACGAAGAACGCCGACACCCAGAGCACCGACCCACAGCCGGTGACCCTCGATCAGACCACCGCCACGACGGTGGATCCTTCGGCCACCACGGTCACCACCGCCGGCCCCTCGGTCACCATCGTCGTGCGTCACCACCCCGCGCCCGACGCCGGCGCCAGCACGGCCGGCTCGGCCGCATCGCCGCCCGCGGCCGCCCCCGCCACCGCGGCCCCGAGAGCGGCCGCACCCGCCCCCAGGGCGGCCGCCCCCGCCCCGAAGGCGGCCTCCCCGGTCACGAAGAGCCGTGCAAGCTGAGCGGACGTTCCGTGCGATGGGCACCACCGCCCATCTCGTGTACGTCGGGCCCGACCTCCCCGGGCCCGGCGTGCCGGGCGACCCCACCGCGCCGGCACCCACGGCCGACGTGCTCGGGGATCTCGTACTCGGCCGGGCCGAGAACGAGATCGCCCGGCTCGAACGGCGCTGGAGCCGATTCCTCCCCGACAGCGAGCTGAGCCGGCTGAACGCCGCCACCGGCGGTCGCCCGGTGCTGGTGAGCGCCGAGACCTTCGCCGTCATCCAGCTCGCGGTCGACGCCTGGCGCACGACCGCCGGGCGGTTCGACCCGACCGTGCTCGATGCACTGGTCGCGGCCGGCTACGACCGCACCTTCGACGACATCAAGGCCGCCGCGGGTGACGACCTGTCCGGCGCCGACACGGGCCCGCCCCCGCCCGTCCCGGGCTGTGCCGCCATCGAGCTCGACCCCGGTCTGGGGACGGTCACCCTGCCGGTCGGCGTGCACCTCGACCTCGGTGGGGTGGGCAAGGGCCGGGCCGCGGACCTGGTTGCCGAGCGCATGCTCGCCGACGGGGCGGACGGCGCCTGCGTCAACCTGGGCGGCGATGTCCGCGTCGCGGGCCTCGCGCCCGACGATGATGGTTGGGTGGTGGCGATCGACGACCCCTTCCGACCCGACGTGGAACTCACCCGCGTGGCCCTGGTCGACGGTGCGGTCACCACCAGCGCGCGCACCAACCGGCACTGGCGGGTCGCCGACGCCGACGCCCACCACCTCATCGATCCGAGCACCGGCCGTCCGGCGGGTGGCGGCCTGGCGGCCGTCACGGTGTTGGCGGCCGACGCCTCCTGGGCCGAAATCCTGTCCAAGGCCACCTTCGTGGCCGGCGCCGACGAGGGTCCGGCGCTGCTCGCCGGCTCCGGCGCCTGCGGCGTGCTCGTGCACGACGACGGCTCACTCACACGGGTCGGCGGCTTCGAAAGGTTCGAACCATGACGTCCTCCGTGCTCGCCTCGTCGCAGACCTGGTGGTACGTCGCCCGCGCCAGCGGCCTCGTCGCGTGGGCGCTGGCTGCGCTCGCGGTGCTCTGGGGCCTGGCGCTGTCCACCCGTGCCCTCGGCAAGAAGCCGAAGGCGCCCTGGCTGCTCGATCTGCACCGATTCCTCGGTGGGCTCACGGTCGTGTTCGTCGCCGTCCACCTGACCGGCCTCGTAGCCGACACCTACGTCTACTACGGGTGGGCCGAGCTGTTCATCCCGTTCGCCTCCACCTGGAAGCCGAACGCGGTGGCGTGGGGCGTCGTCGCCTTCTACCTGCTCGTCGCCATCGAGATCACGTCGCTGTTGAAGGACCGGCTGCCGAAGAAGCTCTGGAAGGGCGTGCACTTCACGAGTTACGCCATGTACGCCTTCGCCACCGTTCACCTGCTCACCGCCGGAACCGACGCTCAGAACCAGGTCCTGCACTGGTCGGTCATCGTCTCGATCGGGCTGGTGGCGTTCTTCACGCTCTACCGCGTGCTCGGCCCGGGCCGAGCGGCCAGCGTGCGGTCCGGCGCCGGCCGGTCGGCGGCGGGCGCCAAGCCCCGAATCCCCGACCGGGCCACCTTGCGGGCCGCGGCGGCGGCGTCAGCGGCGAACAGCGCACCACCGACCGAGCCGTCCCCGCCGCCCGCGCCACCGTCCGCACCGGGGCAGGTCACCTACTTCTGACCGTTGCGGCCACCTCGGGCCTCGCCATCGGTCAAACTGGCGTGGTGTTCGACAACGTGATCGTGCCCTTCGACGGTTCGGTAGCAGGCCGGGCCGTCTTGGCCCCCGCCGGCGACCTCGCTTGGCGGTGTGGCGCGCGGCTCGTGGTGGTGAGCAACACCGGCGCGAGTGACGAGCTGTCAAGGGTGGCGCTCAAAGGTCGCGCCATCACGATGAGCGGGGCCGACGTCGACTTCTGGGTCGACCCCGGCCACAGCATGGGCGAGGCTCTCGTGCGGTCGGCCGCCAACCGCGACCACCCGCTGATCTGCGTCCCGCTGCGCAACTCGAAGAAGGGCCTGTTGCGGCGCATGGTCACCGAGCCGATGCCCCATGAGGTGTTGCACGACACCGAGGTGCCGCTGCTGGTGATCGGACCCGAGGCCGACGTGAGCCGGGGCCTCCCCCTGAGTGAGATCGTCGTACCCCTCGACGGCGGGCCGTCGGCGGAGCGGATCCTTCCCGCCGCGGTCGCGTGGGCTCACGAGTTCAAGGCCTCACTCGTGCTCCTGCGGGTCGTCCCGACCGGTGTCGACGATCACCAGGCGCCGATCCGCTATCTCTCCGAGCGACTCGGCGACGTGGCCGCGACGTTGCCCGACGCCCGCTTCGAACTGGTCGAGGCGGACGACGAGGCGCTCGGGATCGTCGGGTACCTCGGCGACCACGACAGTTCGGTGGTGATGCTCACCCTCGAACCCGAGCGGCACGGCGAGTCGATCGGGCCGCTCGGCGACGAGGTGTTGGCCCGCTCCCCGCGAGCGTTGGTGCTCGTGCGGCCCTGACGGCGGCCCTGGCGGCCCGGGCTCAGCGTCGGCGACGCTCGGCGTCGATCTTGCGGGCCCGCACCACCATGTCCCCGAGGCGGTCGGCCATCGCCCCTTCGCCGGCGGGACGACCGAGATCGGCGGCCATGGCCTCGAGCAGCGCCGAGACGCTGACGCCCTGCTCCGCGGCGACCCGGTGCCAGGTCTCGTGGGCGTCGTCGCTCAGGTACGCGTGCAGCGCTTTGCGGCGGGTGGCATCGGCTGCGGTGGTCACACGGCCAGGGTAGTCCAGCGTCAAACCGCTGCGTGCGGAGGGTCACCAGGGGTGGTGCTCAGCTCAACAGGGGTCCGCGCCGAGGTGCGCCGCCAACGCTACGGAGGAAGAACCGGGCGGTCTCGAGCGGCAGGAGGGGGCGGGCGAAGAGATAGCCCTGGGCGAGATGGCACCCGAGCCGGTAGAGCCGAGCCCGCTGCTCGGGCGTCTCCACCCCCTTCGCGACCACCCACAGCCCGAGGGCGGCGCCCAGGGCGATGATGGCGGTCACGAGCTCGTCGCTCTCGGTGTCGTCGGGCAGGCGCCCGACGAACGACCGGTCGATCTTCAGCGAGGAGATGGGGAACTGCTGGAGATGGCCGAGCGATGAGAGGCCGGTGCCGAAGTCGTCGAGGTCGACTCGGATCTCGCGGCTCGTGATCTCGTCGAGCACGAGCGCGGCGCGGCGGGGGTTCTCGAGCAGGGCGGCCTCGGAGATGTCGATCTGCAGCGCGCGACCGTTGAGCCCGTTGTCGGCGAGGGCCTGGTCGATCGATCGGACGAAGTCGGGGTGGGTCAGCTGGCGGCCCGAGACGTTGATGGCCACCGGCGGCACGTCGTAGTCGGGGTTGTCGGTGCGCCATTCGACGATCTGGCGGCACACCTCGGCCACCACCCACTCGCCGAGGGGGACGATGAGCCCGGACTCCTCGGCGACGTCGAGGAACTCGTCGGGCGCGATGAGGCCGTCGTCGGGGTGCTCCCATCGCACCAGTGCCTCGAAGCCCACCGGCTGGTCGGTCGTGAGGTCGAAGATGGGCTGGTAGAGCAGCACGAGCTGATGTTCCTCGACGGCGGTGCGCAGCGCCGACTGCACGTGCAGCCAGTGCACGCGCTTGTCTCGCATCTGCTGGTCGAACACCGCGACCCGGCCCTGACCCTCGACCTTCCCCAGGTACATGGCCGTGTCGGCGTAGCGCAGCATCGTGCTGGGCTCGCGGCACTCGGGCACGTGATAGGCGATGCCGACGGAGATCGTGCAGAACACCTCGATGTCGTCGATCTCGTACGGCCGCGAGAGCGAGTCGTGGATGCGCTCGGCCACCACCTGGGCCTCGTCGGGATCGCGCAGATCGGTGATCAACACGCCGAACTCGTCACCGCCGACGCGGGCCGCGGAGTCGCCCGGACGGACGGCCGAGAGGATGCGGCTGGCGACGACGCGCAACACCTCGTCCCCGGCGGCGTGTCCGTGGGACTCGTTGACCACCTTGAACCGGTCGAGGTCGATCAGGGCCACTGCGAAGGTGTGCGTGGCGTCGCGGCCGGCGAGGCGGATGAGCTGGTCGATGCGGTCGACGAAGAGCTCGCGGTTCGGCAGGCCGGTGAGCGCGTCGTGCATGGCCTCCTGGCTGAGGCGGTGCTCCCGCTCGAGCTGCTCGGTCTTGTCCCGCAGGTAGAGCACGTCGGCGCCGGCGCCGTCCCACGTGACCGCCGTGGCGAGCAGCTCGATGGTGCGCTCGCGGCCGCCGGCGTCGCGCATCGCCAGGTCGGTGGACTGGTCGCGGCGATACGGGTGGTGGAACCGGTTGCCCCGCAGCTCGTCGGGGTGGCGGGCCAGCAGCTGGGCCGCGTTCGTGTTGCACAACAGGACCACGCCGCTGTGGTCGACCACCAGGACGCCGTCGGGACTCGCGTCGACGAGTTGCTGGAGGTCGTCGTCACCCCGCTGGCGAGCCTCGGCGAGCTCGTTGACCTCGATCGCGCTGTCCAGGGCCCGGCCGAGCATGGCCGACACGGCATGGGCCACCATGCCGAGCTGGGTCTTGGGCAGCACATCGCGGGCCCCGAGCGCCAGGAGACGGCGTTCCAGCTCGTCGCTGTACGAGCCGGGCAGCACCACGATCGGCACGGCGGGCTCCGATCGGTGCAGATGACGGAGGTGATCGAGGCTGCCGGCATCGGGCACCGGCAGGTCGAGCAACACCACGTCGGGGGGATTGCCGAGCAGCGCGTTGTGAGCCTCGACCGAGCCGACCACGGAGACGTCGAAGCGCTCCGCGTGGGGGGCCGAGGCCAGCAGACCGGTGATGAAGCCGGCGTCACCGGGGTTGTCCTCGACGAGGAGCACTCGCCGAGGGCGATCGCGGTCGTGGGACCGGGGGGAGGGCTCCGCCGTGTGGGCCATCGTCCGGAGGCTACCCCTCGACGGGCCGGGTCAGGGCGTGAAGGCGAAGTGGTCGAGCACGGCGGTGCCGAGGGCTTCGTCGCCCTCGATCGTGACCCCGCCGGCCGCGACGGCGCGCGCCCGGTCCCACCGGCCACCCCCCAGGGCGATGAAAGACTCGAACGGCAGCCGGATCCGCACCGTCGGCTCGTCCGGCACCTCGTCGGTGGCGTGGGCGCGGCCCTCGACGACGTAGGCGAGGTCGAGGGCCTGGGGCCCGGTCACGTTGATCACGACGGTCGCGCCCTCGGGGGCGCCGGCCCGCTTTCCCACGATGACGGGCAGCGCGACACCGAAGCGCTCCAGCGCGACGTCGACGACAGGCCCCTCGAGGTGACCCGGGCGCTCGACGGCCCGGCGCATGTCCTGCTCGTGCATCCAGCTGTCGAAGCACCGGACGCGCATGAAGGTCCGGTAGGGGACCTCGCCCACGGGCGACCAACCGACCTTGTCGAAGTCTTCGGGTTCCATGGCCCGGAGCTGGTCGAGCCGGCGCTCGACGACGTGGTGGAACTCGGCCAGCACGTCGGCTCCACGCAGATCACGGCGGGCCTGCACCGGCACCTCCATCATCTCGCCGAACGGGGACTTCACGTGGGCGAGGCCGGAGATGTCGGCCGTGGGTGGCGGGTCGCCGAGCAGCATGAGCTCGGTCCCGAGGAGGTGACTCAGGTTGTCCTGCACGGTCCAGCCCGGCAGATCGGAGGGGGTCTTCCACTCGGCCTCGCTGAACGTGGCCGCCAGCTCGCCGATCGATGCCCACACGCGGGCGAGGTCATCGATGATCGGCTCGGTCATGTCACGCCTCCACGACGAAGGTGGTGAGGTCCTGGGTGAGCCCGTCCCGGGCCCGCTCGGCCACCGGACCTCGCAGGTAGCGGCGGGTGAGGGCGAACCCGCCCGACTTGACGTACCCGGCCAGTTCGGCGGCCCGGGCGATGGTCGTGGCCTCGATGCTCTCGGGCGTGGCGACCTCGTCGAGCCATCCGGCTTCGGCGGCACCTGCCGGGTCGTACACCCGGGACAGATTGACAGCGGCCGTCACCTGGCGGGGAGTGAGTCGGTCGCGGGCGAGCTCGATGACGAACCGGGGGACGGGCATGCCGATGGCCACCTCGTTGAGGCCCAGCTTGAAGTCGCCGGCGGTGCCGATGCGGACGTCGCCACACAACAACAGGATCGCTCCCATGGCCAGGGCGTGGCCCGTGGCGCCGATCACGACCGGCACGGTTGCCTCGTAGAGCTTGAGGCCGAGCTCGGCACCGACCCGGAGCAGATCGCGCGCTTCGCCGGCGCCCGAACGCATGGTGGCCAGGTCGAACCCGGCGCTGAACCGGCCGGGCCGGCCGAGGATGGCCAGGGCCCGGGCCTCGCCCAGGCCGCGGTCGATGGCGGCGACGAGCTGGTCGGCCAGGGCGTGGGAGATGGCGTTGGCCTTGCCGTCGTCGATGCGGACCACGGCGACATCGTCGACGAGCTCGTAGCTGACCATCGTGGCGGGTGGGGGCGCGGGATCGCTCATGGCGCGAAACCTAGCCCCTCCGGGCGGTCAGCTCGTCCGGCCCTTCGGAGCGAACGCTCCGGCCATCTCGGCCTGGCTGAACCCGTCCGGGGTGGCCTCGCCCGAGGCGAACATGTAGAGCGCGGTGCGGAAGATGCCGTTGAGCGCGCTGAGGATCACCGACACCACGGCGACGAACAGGGCACCCACGGCGATGCCGGCGATCGGCACCACCAGGCCGATCAGTGTCGCGATGATCAGGCCGGGCAGGACGATCACCAGGCCGAGCAGTCCGAAGCCGGCCTGGGCGATGATGTTCTCGCCCCAGGTCTTCTTGAACAGCCCGGCGGCCCGTTTGAGCGACGAGATCGGCCCGGTTCCCTCGACCACCACGACCGGGACGGCGAGCCAGGTGACGACCTCCCACGCCATCCCGATGCCTCGCAGCACCAGGTCACCGAGGAACCCGGCCCGCTCCCGAAGGCTCTGGAGGATCAGGCCGACGGTGCCGGTGAGCATCGACCACAGGAAGATCGGTCCGATGCGGGAGAACGCGCGGCCGAAGGCGCTGCCGAGCGTGGGGTTGCCACCGCTCAGCCGTTCGTGGGCTCCGGCCACTAGGGCGGCGGCGAAGAAGGTGACCACGAAGGTGATGAGCAGGTACCCGACCGCGCCGACGACGTAGGTGAACGGCGTGGCCTGGTAGGTGTACTCGGAGGCGCTACCCGTGACGGTGCCGGTCTGCAGGGTGCGGTCGACCGTGAGCCACAGGCCACCGCCGACGAGGACCATGGTGGCGGCCGTGGCGAAGAACGACGCGACGGGGATGACCGCGAGCTCCTTGTCGTCGGCCAGCACCTTCCACGAGGACTTCGCCAGCGACCATGAGTTGGAGAGTCGGCTCACGGCGCGAAGCGTAGGCGACCTAGACGCCGAGGTGGCTCAGGGCGGCGTCGACGCGCGGCCACGCCGAGGCCACGAAGGCTGCCCGCCGGGCGGGGTCGTCCGCCGCGGACGAGATCACGAGGTCGTCGGCCTCGTCCCACAACTCGGCCTCGATCGGGGCAAGCGCGGCGCGCACCTCGGCCAGGCGTGCGGTGCTGGCCTCGCAATCCCAGGGGATGGGGTCGTCGAAGGTCGACACCGGCCCTTCCACCTGCGCCCGCAGCGCGGCGAACCGCCGCCACGTGGCCTCACGGGCGAGCTCGGGTGGCGTGGGATCGGGTGGGAAGACGGGCACGAACACGCTCACACACGGTGCACCGGGGGCCACCCAGGCCCGAAGGGGCTCGTCGGGGGACGCCGGCAGCTCGGCGATGAGCGAGGAGGTCGTGGCCTGGAACCCACGGATGTGGAAGCACACCGTCACGCCGGTGCCGTCGGCACCCAGGTCGGGATGGGGGAGGCCCTCGACGTCCGCGCCGGGGCCACCTGGCTCCCCCCAGGACCTAGTGCCGTGATGGCGCAGGGCCGCGGCCAGGTCGCGGGCCGACGGCAGGGGGTCGCGTGCGGCGGCGACCGGCATCGTGCACTCGAGGCGCTTGTCGGCCAGGCCCAGCCAGGCCTCGGGGTCGCGGAAGCGGTCCCAATCGTCGCCGGGGGCGAGGTCCCCGGAGGCCCGTGTCCAGTCGGTGGAGAGCGAGATCCGGTTGGAGATGGCGGCCCCACCCTCGACGGGTCGGGCCGCCCAGGACCGGCCGCTGGTCTCGAGCACCCAGCCTCCGAGGGGGTCGGCGAGCAGGAACGACGAGAAGTAGGCGTCGTCGGTGGTCTGGTCGGCGACGCCGCCCTGGCCGTGCTGGGCGAGCAACGTCGTGATCAGCTCGAGGGCGTCGTCCGCGCTCGTGGCCCGCTCGAGCCCGAGCCGGACGAGATCCATGCCGATGAGCGCGGGTTCGACCGTCGCCGGGTCGAGCGCGGTGAACAGCTTCTCGTTGCCGATGGCCACCCGGTGCTCGTTGACACCGTGCTCGAACCCCCACAGCCATGCCGGTCGGGCCCCGAGCACGGCCACGGCCCCGGGGTCGGGCAGGGTCAGGTACTGGGTGTGCAGTTCGCCGCCGCCGGCTCGCCGCCCGAACGACTCGACGAGCTGCACCTCGGCCAGGGGGCGGTCGGAGTTCTTGGCGAAGAGGGTCCGGCCCGGCTGTACCGAGCACAGCGTGTCGCACATGTCGTCAACCTAGGCGATGGCGCCCGGGCCGCTCTCGCCCGTGCAGGAGGCGAACGCGCCGACGGCCGGTCCCGATAGCGTTCCCGGGATGACCGGGGCCCCCGCGATCGAGACCGGTATCGACACCGCGATCTCCACCCACGACCTGCGGCGCACGTTCGGCGACTTCGAGGCGGTGGCCGGCATCGACCTGTCCATCCCGACGGGCGAGATCTACGGCTTCCTCGGGCCCAACGGCGCCGGGAAGTCGACGACGGTGAAGATCCTCTGCACCCTGCTCACGCCCACGTCGGGCAGGGCCGTGGTCGCCGGTCACGACGTGTCCAGCGATCCCGACGGCGTGCGACTGCGCATCGGCGCCGCGTTGCAGGACGCAGCCATCGACCCGAAGCTGACCGGCCGCGAGTTGCTGTGGCTGCAGGGGCGCTACTACGGCCTGCGTCGAGCCGAGATCGAGTCGCGCATGGACGATGTGCTGCGCCTGGTCGACATCGGCGATGCCATCGATCGCCGGTCGGGCACCTACTCGGGTGGCATGCGCCGCCGCCTCGACCTCGCCTGCGCGCTGGTGCACAACCCCCAGGTGCTGTTCCTCGACGAGCCCACCACCGGACTCGACCCCGTCAGCCGGGCCCGGGTGTGGGACGAGGTCCGCCGGCTCAACTCCGATCTCGGCATGACCATCTTTCTCACCACGCAGTACCTCGAGGAGGCCGACGAGCTGGCCGACCGGGTGGGCATCATCTCCGAGGGCAAGATCGTGGCCGAAGGGCCGCCCGACGAGCTCAAGCGCGGCATCGGCTCCGACGTGATCATCGCCCGGGTCGTGGGTGGGCTCGGCGTGGCCCGCGACGCGGTTGCCGACCTCCCCGGCGTCGACCACGTGGGCACCAAGGGCGACGAGCTCACCATCTCGGTCGAGGACGGCGCGGCCACGCTCAGCCCCGTCGCCGTGGCGCTCAACGGGTGCGGCGTGCGGGTCATCGATCTCACGCTGCGCACGCCCACCCTCGACGACGTGTTCCTCGAGCTCACGGGCGGCCACATCCGAGGGGGAGAGGAATGACCACGACCACAGGGGCCGTCGCCGTCCCGACCGTTCGCGCCCGTCACGCCGGCTTCGTCCACGACGTCGTCTCGGTCGCCCGCCGGGCGCTCAAGCTGATCCCCCGCGACGTCGAGGGCGTGCTGCCCGCGCTCGTCGTTCCCGTGTTCTTCTTCGCGGTCAACCTCGGCTCGCTGTCCGAGGTCGCCACGCAGGCGATGCCCGGCATCAACTTCAAGTCGTTCCAACTTCCGGTCGCGATCGTGTTCGCCGTCACCGGCATCTCACGGGCGTCCACCCTCGTCATCGACATCAAGGACGGCTACTTCGACCGCATGCTCATGACGCCGGTCAACCGGTTCGCCCTGCTGCTCGGGCTCATGGTGGCCGACTTCGCCCTGGTCATCTGTTTGTCCATCCCGGTGCTGATCATGGGCTTCCTCGTCGGCGCCGACTTCGAGACGGGCCTGCCCGGCATCGTGGTCTTCCTGCTGTTCACCGGCCTGTGGGGCGTCGTGTTCACCGGGTTCCCCTACGCCATCGCGCTCAAGACCGGCAGTCCGGCGGCGGTGAACGCCAGCTTCATCATGTTCTTCCCGTTCGCCTTCCTCACCACCTCGTTCCTGCCCAAGGAGCTCCTCACCCCGTGGCTGGCCACCATCGCCACCTACAACCCGGTGACCTACCTGCTCGCCGCGCTGCGGTCGTTGCTCATCGTCGGCTGGGACTGGACGGCACTGGCCGAGGGCCTGGCGGCCGTGCTCGCGGTCGGCGTCGTCAGCATGACGCTGGCGTTCACCGCGCTCCGGGGCCGGGTCAAGCGGGGCGGCTAGCCGAGCGCATCGGGCTCGCCGGGGGTCAGGACGGCTCGGTGACGAAGTCGATCAGTTGCTCGACCGCGCCGACCAGCGGCGGGGCCAGATCGGCGTAGCTGCGCACCGAGCCGAGCAGCTGCGCCCAGAAGCGACGGGGATCGTCGACGTCGAGCGCGGCGCACACACCGTCCTTCCAGGGCGTGCCCTTCGGGATGTCGGGCCAGGCCGCGATGCCGATCACCGACGGCTTCACCGCGGCCCAGATGTCGACGTAGGGGTGTCCCGTGATCAACACGTCGGGATGATCGACCGCGGCCGCGAGCCGGGACTCCTTCGAGTGCTCGACGAGGTGGTCGAGCAGGATGCCGAGCCGGCGTCCGGGCCGGGGCCCGAAACCCCGCACGATCTCGTCGAGGTGGTCGGCCCCGTCGAGCATCTCGACGACGACCCCTTCGATGCGGAGGTCGTCACCCCACACCTTCTCGACCAACTCGGCGTCGTGGCGGCCCTCGACGAGCAGGCGGCTCGCCCGGGCGATGCGGGCGGGCGCGTCGGGCACGGCCATCGACCCCGACGCGGTGCGGCTGGCGCGGCGCGAGGTCGCCTTGGGCGTCACCAGGCTCACTTGGCGTCCGGCGACGGTGAACCCGCCGTCGCGCAGGCGCACCTGGCGATCGCGGCCACCGTGGTCGCGCAGCGTCACGACCCCGTTGCCGATCGACACGACCACGCCGCCGACGCCGGCACCGCGCACCTCGACCTCGAGGCCGGGGGTCGCGGCGATGCGGGGGTGGTCGCGCCGAGGGCCCTTCTGGCCGCCGTCGAGGTCGATGGGGCCCGACAGGATGCCGCCCGCGTAGAAGGCCGGCTCGCCGTCAGCCGGGCGTGGGTCTCTGCTCGTCATGGGGCACCGAGGGTACCGGTGCCGTCGCGATCGGCCGTGGACCGTACTCGGCCCGCCGTTTGATGCCCGCGAACTGGCGGGTCTGCATGATCCAGTGGGCCGGATCCCACACCAGCGTGTTGACCAGCTGCATGGCCCGGGGCCGGACCACGCCGCGGGTGCGCACCGCGAGCCTGGTCGCGTTGCCCGCCAGCGGCTCGAGGCGGAAGGCCCACGTGCTGTCGCTGAAGAAACGGGGCCGGGGGCCGGCCGGGTCGAACGGTCGTGGGTTCGGGACCCCCAGGCTGGCCCGGAGCACGAGCGCCCGCTCGGGCTCGATCTCGGCCACGTCGAACCACGACTCGGCGTTCCTAGTCGAGTTCAGGCGGTCACCCACCTCGAGGCGTTGCCACGCCTCGATGATCCCTTCGGCGCTGGGCTCGCCGCCGCGGTCGAGGCGGTCCCAGCTGTACCAGCCGGCCCGGTCGAAGCCCATCTGGACCAGCCAGGGCCACACCGCGCCTGGTGGCGCGTCGATCGTAACGGCCATGGTCGATTGTCCCCTCGCGTCGGGGATCAGACCATCGCCGGGGAACGGACCCTGCACCTCGTCATCGGTGGCGCCCCAGCGCAGCAGCCGGGGGCGGACGGCGAGCAGCGCCGCCGCGCCGAGGGTCGTGGTCACGATGCACTTGCGCAAGACGGACATGTCGCCAGGATCTCGCACGGTTCGCCCGGTGCGGAAGGGTCGAAGGTCGTTGCCGGGCGACGTGGCGCCCGTTCAGCCGCCGACGAGCGAGCGGATCTTCTCGGGGGTCGCCGGTCCGTCATAGGAGAGCTCTCCGTCGCGCAGGCCCACGCAGCGGCTGGCGCGCGGGGCGAGGTCGAGCTGGTGGGTGGAGACGAGCACCGCGGCGCCCTGCTCGGCGATGTCCGCGAGCACCTCGACCAACGTCTCCTGGCCCGGCGAGTCGAGCCCGACGAACGGCTCGTCGACCAGCAGGAGCCCGAAGGGCCGTACGAGCCCCAGGATCAGCGCGGTCTTCTGCTTGAGGCCACGGCTGAACGTCGAGGGCAGGTCGTCGGCGCGTTCGGAGAGGTTGAACATGTCGAGGAGGTCCTCGGCGTACTCCTCCCACTCCTGGGTGTGGTGGAGTCGGGCGATGTACTCGATGTGCTCGTTGACGCTCAGGTCCTCGTAGAGCACCGGCGCGTCGGGGAGGTAGGACGTGGCCGCTCGGGCCTCGAGCGAGCCGATGTGGTTGCCCTTCACGTAGGCGTGCCCGCTGGTCGCCTCGAGCATCCCGGCGCAGAGCCCGAGCATGGTCGACTTCCCGGCCCCGTTCGGTCCCACGAGCATGACCAGCTCGCCCGGGTCGATGAGGAGGTCGATCTCGTTGAGGCCCATGCCGTCGCCGTAGTCCTTGCCCAACTCGACCAGCTCGAGCGCGGCCTCGGGGTGGTCGGCCGGGGGTGGGGGGGCCACCTTCTCCTGCGCCCACTTCGGCAGGTTCGACGGTGGGGTGGTAGCGGCCTTCTTGGCCGGGGTGGCTCCGGTGTCGCCCGTCGGGTCGTCGGCGTCGATCTCGGTGTCGTCGTCACTGGGGGCAGGGCTCACAGGTGCTTCGGCTTCCGGTAGCGGAGCCAGAGGAAGGCCCCGAAGATGGCGAATAGAGCGTACGAGGTCGCGTTGCCGACCCGGGCGGTGCCGAGCGCATCGGGGTCGGAGCCGGCCGCGAGCACCGGGAGCAGCGCGACCACCGCTATGGCGGGCGGCAGGATGAGCCGGCCCAACAGCACGAAGCCCAACATGTCGGGGCCGAGGCCCATCATGTGGGCCACATCGGGAGCGCCCTGTGCCGTGCTCACCGCGGCGGCGATCGCCGTGGCCAGCGCGACGGGCACGATCAGCACGGGCGTGAGGTGGAGTACCACGGTGGCCGGCACGAGGATCAACGCCGACGCCGCGGCCACCAGGGAGATCACGACCATCACGAGCACGGCCGCGGGCAGGTGGTTGAGCAGCAGCTTGCCCGCATCCTCGGGGTAGCTCTCCCATCGGGTGGGGTGGTCGACCTCCTGGGCGAGTGGTTCGTTGGCGTCGTAGGCGGCGAGGTAGAGGGCGAGTCCGGCCACCACCACGGCCGGGGCGGCCCCCCGCCAGGCGAACCCGAGCGCCAGGCCCGCCGCGACGCCGAGCAGGCCCATGCGCAACAGCCGGGTGGCGGGGAAGCGCAGCACGCTCTGCCAGTCGCGGTGCCACACCGGGGGCATGCGCCGTGCCCGGCCGAGGCGGATCCAGGGTCGGTTGCGGAGCTTCTCCTGCGAGAGCTGGCGACGTAGGAGCACGACGGTGCGGATGTCCTGCAGGGTCACCGCGAACCGCAGCTGGGCGACCAGCCCCGCTCGCCGGCGCGCCGCTTCGATCGAGAGGTTGCCCAGTCCGAGGACGCCGATCGTGGGCACGATCAGGGCCAGCGCGACGCCGAGGATGGCGAGTGCGGCGAAGCGCAGCGGCCAGAACGCGAGTTGCGCGAGCCACGTCAGCGGCGAGGTGGTGACCTTGGCGGCGATATCGAGCACCGACCAGGTGAGCACGAGCACGGCCAGCACGTTGGCGGTCCACCAGGCGAGCCGGCGACCCGACGCGACCATGGCGGCGCCGGTCGCCAGCACCGCGGCGCACGCGAAGGCGGCGGCGGTGCAGGCCGCCGCCGCGAAGACGTTCACGGGAAGGCGCCGGGAGGCGATTCCACCGACGATGGCCCCGGCCACCGCGCCGGCGAAGGCCAGGAAGCGGAGCTGCTTGATCGCCGGGCCGCGCAGGACGTCGATGCGGGGGACGGGCGCCTGCAACTCGTGCACGACGACGGGTGCCTCCAGCACGAGCGGGCCGCCCCGACCACCCGAGCGCAACCCGAGGGCCAGTGCGAGCGCGAACGCAGCACCGAGCCAGGCCGGCCCCTCGACGGCGAAGCGTGCCGCGGACTCGGCCGAGATCTGGTCGGAGGGGAGCCGGCCGGCGACGACGAACATGAAGATGACGCCGACGAACGCCGCGATGTACACCCGGTAGAGGGCGTCGATCCAATGGACGTCGGCCAGCCGGTTGCGGCGCCGCGCCCGCCGCAGGTCATGCAGTGCGAGGGCACCGGCGTCGACGTCGATCACGGCGGGCCAATCTAGGCGTGCGGGCTCCCCGCAGGTAATCGGCTCCCGAGGGCGCGATCGGGTCCGCGCCCGCTCGCGTGTGGGTCGTGTGCGTGGGTGCCGTCGTGGGGCGACAGCGGGTACGCACGCGATGGGGTGGGGACCGGCGTGGGTACGCTCGCCGCGTGATCCTCGTCGACGCGGAACGGGTGGCGATGAGCCGTCCGGGGCGGCCGCTGTTCGCTGATCTGTCGCTCACGGTGTCGAGCGGCGATCGCCTCGGGATCGTGGGGCTCAACGGGTGCGGCAAGTCGACCCTGCTCGCCGTGCTGACCGGTGCCGTTGAACCCGAGTCCGGTGTGGTGCGTCGGGGCCGCGACGTGCGCATCGCCGCCCTCGCGCAGAACCCGGTGCTGCCACCGGGCCGGGTGCTCGACGCGGTGGGGGAGGGCTGGGAGGCCGCCGCGGTCCTGGAGCGCCTCGGTATGGGACCACTGGCCGAGGCCGATACCGGCCGCTTGTCCGGTGGTCAGGCCAAGCGGGTCGCCCTGGCCCGGACGCTCGTCACGGACAGCGACCTCCTCGTCCTCGACGAGCCCACGAACCACCTCGATCTCGACGCCATCGCCTGGCTCGAGGACCGCCTCGCTTCCTACCGCGGCGGCCTCGTGCTGGTCACCCACGATCGGCACCTGCTCGACCGGATCACGACGCGGGTCCTCGAGCTCGACCGGGGCCGGGGCTACCTCCATGAAGGCGGCTACGACGCGTACCTCGAGGGTCGAGCCACCCGCGAGGAACAGGCCGCGGCGGCGGAGTCGAGCCGTCGGATCCTCGCCCGCAAGGAGCTCGCCTGGTTGCGGAGGGGCGCACCGGCTCGAACCCGCAAGCCCAAGGCCCGGGTGGAAGCGGCCAAGGCCGTGGTCTCGGGGGGGCCCGAGGCGGCGGCCCGCGAGGGGGTGCCTGAGCTGCACCGCGGCACGCCCCGCCTCGGAGACCGGGTGATCGAGCTCGAAGGGGTGGGCATGCGCTTCGGCGAACGCCCGCCGCTCTTCTCCGGTGTCGACTTGCAGCTCGACCCGAGGGAGCGGCTGGGGATCGTCGGGGCCAACGGCAGCGGCAAGTCGACCCTGCTCGATCTCATCGCCGGGCGTCGGACCCCGACGGAGGGAACCGTCGTCACCGGTCCCACCGTCCGCCTCGGCTACTACGACCAGGTCGGGGCCACATTCGACCCCCGTCAGAGGGTCCGGGACGCGGTCGCGGGTGACCGACGGATCCCCGACTGGCGCGACGCCGCACTGCTCGAGTCGTTCTGGTTCGATACCGACGCCCAGTGGGCACCGATCGAGCTGCTGTCGGGCGGGGAGCGCCGTCGCCTGCAGCTGCTGTTGGTGCTGGCCGCCCAGCCCAACGTGTTGTTGCTCGACGAGCCGACCAACGACCTCGACCTCGACACGCTGCGCCTGCTCGAGGACTTCCTCGACGACTGGCCCGCCGCGGTGCTCGTTGTCAGCCACGACCGGGCGTTCCTCGAGCGCACGGTCGCGGACGTCATCGTGCTCGACGGCCACGGCTTCGCCGGTCGCCGCCCCGGCGGCTATGCGGCCTGGGAGGCTGAGCGCCACCTGGTGCGGCCGGGGCGCGGCCGGGCCCCGGCCACTTCGGGCGGATCGACGGCGCCGGGGCCCCCGTCCGCCGATCGGGCATCCGGCTCCCGGCGCCCCGCCCCGGGACCGGACCGGTCGCGGGCCACCGGAGCCAGTCCCACCGGAGCGGCCCACACGCGGTCGCCGAGCACCCTGCGCCACCTGATGAAGGAGGCCGACAAGGCGGTGGCCGCGGCCGGACGCCGCCGCGACGCGCTGCGGACCGAGCTCGACGACCTGGTCGCGACCGGCGCCGATCACGAGGCGTTGGCTCGGGTCGGCGCCGACCTGGCCGAGGCCGACGCCGAGCTGAGCGAGCTCGAGGAGCAGTGGCTGGCCCTGGCCGAGGAGGCCGAGGCCGCCCGACCCTGAACGGGTCGGCCACGAGTTGATGATTGCCTCCGACTCCGCGCAACCGATAGCGTGCGGGCGCAGTCGGTTCGGGGGAGCCGAAGTTCTCGGAGGCAACGGTGTCAAACCTGGCGGTCCGCGAGCGAGCAGCGGGCAGAACCGACGCCGCGCCGACACTCGTCGGCCGGGGCCACTGGTGGCTGCCCGTCGTCGCCTTCGTCGGCGTCGGGCTGGTCCTGTGGTTGGTCGTCGGCTTCTCCGCCGCCCACTTCTCGCGCCAGGTGCTCTACCCCGTGCCCGGGAGCTTCCGAGGCGGGCCGTTCTTCGAGGGCTGGGTGCGTTGGGATGCCTACTGGTATCGCACCATCGTGCGTGAGGGCTACGACTACTACCCCAACGTGCAGTCCTCCATCGCGTTCTGGCCGTCCTACCCGATCGCGGTGCGAGGGGTCAGCGGGCTGTTCCCGTCGATCTTCATCAGCGCGGTCCTGGTCACGGTCGCGGCGGGCTTCACGTCGGCGGTGCTCTTCTACCGCTGGTGCCTGCGGTTCCTCTCGCCGCGGGCGGCGGCGACCGCGCTCGCCGTCCTGCTCGTCTACCCCTACAGCTGGTACCTGTTCGGGGCGGTGTACGCCGACGCCCTGCTGCTCACCGCGACGCTGGCCGCCTTCTTGTTCCTCGAGCGCGATCGCCTGTGGCTCGCGGGCCTCGCCGGCATGGTGGCCACGGCCGCCAAGCCCACCGGCATCGTCGTCGGCATCGGCCTCGTGGCCGTGTTGATCGAGCACCGCAACCGGGCTGCGGGCACGATCGACCGACCACTCCCCGAAGCCCGACGGGCCCGCTTCGGCGCATCGCTCTGGCACCGCTTCGACCCTCGTGTCCTGCGCCGGTCCGATGCACCGATCGCCCTCGCCTTCGCGGGGTTCGCGGGGTACTGCGCGTTCCTCGGGTTGCGCTTCGGCGACCCGCTGCTGTGGTCGAAGATCGAAGGGGTCAAGGGGTGGGACCAGCCGCCAGGCCCGCAGACCTGGCTCAAGTTCAACTTCTTCAAGATCGAGAGCGAGCACTTCACGTCGGCCTTCGCCAACTCGGTGCTCCTGTGCGCGTTGCTGGCGCTCGGCGCGTACTTCCTCCTGCCCCGGATCGCCCGCCGCTTCGGGTGGGGCTATGCGGTCTTCAGCCTGCTCGCCATCACCATGCCCGTGCTCGGCACGAAGGACTTCCTGGGCGTGGGCCGCTACCTGCTCGTGGCCTTCCCGATGTTCGCCGCGTTCGGTGATCTGTTGTCCGAGCACCGGGCGGTGCGGCGCGTGGTGCTCGTGGCGTCCGCCGCGGCCCTGGTGGCGTTCACCTCGCTGTACGCCCGCGGCTTCTACCTGGCCTGACCTGGGTCCGCGCGAGCAGGGGTGGGCCGGGCCGGTGCCGGCCGGTAGGCTGATTTCGCCGGTCCGAGCCGTGCTTATGTCCCGGCCCGCCGCCGTTACCCGTCCCGAACCCTCCGAGGCCGCCATGTCGCTCGACGCCGATCCCTCGACCCAGACGCTCGGTGACCCAGCCGATACCGAGATCCCGGTGCTCACGGTCACCGAGGCGGCGCTCGCCCGGGTGCTCGAGATCCGCGACGCCGAGGACGATCCCGGTTCGCTATGCCTGCGCGTCGAGGTCACCGGGGTCATCGGCACCGACTACGCCTACGACCTCGGCTTCGAGCCCATCGTCGAGGGCGCCGAAGACGACCACGTCTCGGTGCAGGGCGGCCTGTCGGTCGTGGTCCCGGCCTCGAGCGTGTCCAGCCTTCGCGGGGCGGTGCTCGATCTGCCGAGCTCGGGCGAGCAGGCCGGCCTGGTGATCCGCAACCCCAACCGCCCGAACCCGCTCGTGGGAGCCGATCTCGAGCTCACCGGCGACGTCGCCGACAAGGTGCAGCAACTCCTGGCCGAGGCCATCAACCCCTCACTGGCGGCCCACGGCGGGTACGCCAGCCTGGTGGGCGTCGACGGGGACAAGGTGTTCCTCACCATGGGGGGCGGCTGCCAGGGCTGTGCGCTCAGCGCCGCCACCCTGCGCGAGGGCATCCAGGTCGCCGTCAAGGAGGCCATCCCCGAGGTGGTCGACGTCATCGACGTCACCGACCACGGCGCGGGGGAGAACCCCTTCTACAGTTGATCGCGGCCTGTCCGCGCCGCACGCTCTCTCCGCGGCCGGGGCCCAGGACACACGTGTGACACCTGGCGGGCCGCGTCCCGTGGGCCGGGGGAGCCCGATAGGTTGGCGGGGACGCCAACCCCCCCCGTGGCGTGCAGGAGGCCCCCCGCTCATGCTTGGACGACTCGCGCGGTCGTGCTATCGGCACCGCCGCGTCGTAGTGCTGGTCTGGCTCGTCGCCCTCGTCGGCGTCACGCTGGTCAGCAACCGGCTGGGCGACGACTACCGCCAGTCCTTCCACCTCGCCGGTACCGATTCCCAGGCCGCCACCGACCTGCTCGATCAGCGGTTCCAGGCTCGCTCGGGGAGCACCGCCGACGTGGTGTTCGCCGCCGACGCCGGAGTGCACGACCCCGCGGTGGAGCAGGGGATGACCTCGCTGTTCGCAACGATCGGGGGGATCGACCACGTCGTGGCCGTGCGGGGCCCGTACACGCCCGACGGCGCTCTGCAGGTGAGTCCCGACGGGCGTATCTCCTTCGCCGAGGTGCAGTTCGACCAGCCCGAGAACCTCCTCCCCTCGAGGTCGGTGCACGCCGTCGCGGCCGCGGTCGACCAGGCCCGCGCGACGACCTCTGGTGTGCAGATCGAGTTGGGTGGCGGACTGTTCGCCAATCGTGAGCCTCCGTCGAGCAGCGAGATGATCGGCCTGCTCGCGGCGGTCGCCATCCTGCTCATCGCCTTCGGCTCGCTGCTCGCGATGGGGTTGCCCATCCTCACCGCCATGTTCGGCCTCGGGGTGGGGCTCGCCTCGGTGTCGGTCCTGTCCCACGTCATGTCGGTGCCCGACTTCACCACGCAGCTCGCGGCCATGATCGGCATCGGGGTCGGCATCGACTACGCGCTGTTCATCGTCACCCGATACCGCCAGGGTCTGCACGACGGCTTCGGCCCCGAGGAAGCGGTGGTGACCGCGATCGACACGGCCGGCCGCGCCGTGCTCTTCGCCGGCTGCACCGTCGTGATCTCCCTCGGCGGGATGCTGCTGATGGGTGTCAGCTTCATCCGAGGTCTGGCGATAGGTGCTGCGGTCGTGGTGGCCATCACCATGGTCACGTCGGTGACGCTGCTGCCCGCGGTGCTGGGGTTCGTCGGTCACAACATCGACCGGCTTTCGATCCCCGGTCTGCGTCACAATGCCGAGTCGGGCCGCCGCGGGTTCTGGTTCAGTTGGAGCCGGTTCCTCCAGTCCCACCCGTGGTCGTCTGCCATCGCGGCGTTCCTGTTGCTGCTCGCCCTCGCGGTGCCCGCGCTCTCCATCCGCCTGGGCTCGTCCGACGAGGGCAACGCGCCCACCACGGAGACGACCAGGCGCGCCTACGACCTGAAGGCGGAGGCGTTCGGCGCCGGTGCAGACGCGCCCCTGCTGCTTGCCGCGGATCTCCCGCCGGGCACGACCACCGCCTCGCTCGAGCCGCTCGCCGCGGTGCTGTCCACCACGCCCGGTGTGGCCTACGTCAGCCCACCACAGGCCAATGCCGCCGGCGACGCCGCGATCATGGAGGTCGTGCCGACCACCTCGTCGCAGTCCGCGGCGACGGTCGAACTGATCCACACGCTACGCAACCAGGTGATCCCGCAGGCGACCGCGGGTACCGGCGTGTCGGTGCACGTCGGCGGTATGACCGCGGTGTTCGACGACCTGGCCGAACAGCTGCAGTCCCGACTGCCGGTGTTCATCGGGGCGGTGCTGGCCCTGAGCTTCCTCCTGCTGCTGGTGGTGTTCCGGTCGGTGCTCGTGCCGCTCAAGGCCGTGATCATGAACCTCCTGTCGATCAGCGCCGCGTACGGCGTCGTGGTGGCGGTGTTCCAGTGGGGATGGTTCGGTGGCCTGTTCGGTGTGGGCAAGACGGGGCCGGTCGAGGCCTTCCTGCCGATGATGATGTTCGCCATCCTCTTCGGCCTGAGCATGGACTACGAGGTGTTCCTCCTCTCGCGGATCAAGGAGGAGTACGACCGTACCGGTGACAACACCACCGCGGTGGCGGACGGGCTCAGCCTGACCGCCCGGGTGATCACTGCCGCCGCGGCCATCATGATCACAGTCTTCGGCAGCTTCATCTTCGGGGACCTCCGGGTGATCAAGGAGTTCGGCCTCGGCCTGGCGGTCGCGATCTTCATCGACGCCACGATCGTGCGGATGCTGCTCGTACCCGCCACCATGGAGCTGCTGGGCAAGGCCAACTGGTGGCTGCCCTCGTGGCTCGGCTGGCTCCCACACATCAACATCGAGGGCCACGAGGTGCCCGGCCCACCGGTCACCACCCCGGTCCCGGTCGAGTTCGTCCCTGTCCCCGATTCGGCCGCCGAGGTCGAGACGGAACGCCCACGAGAGCCGGTCACGACCGGGTAGCGCCGTTCGTTCGTCGCCCGCGGCGAGGTTCGCTCAGACGGTGCTCTCGGCCCCCATCAGCTCGCGCGCCGAACGGGTGATCCCCTCGGCGTCGAGGCCCAGCTCGGCCAGGATGACGTCGGGCTTGCCGTGGGGGATGAACGCCACCGGCGTGCCCAGCACCCGTACCCGCGGGGCCGGCTGAGCGGACGTGAGCTCGGCCAGGTGGTCAGCGATCGACGAGCCTATGCCCCCTTCGCGCAGGCCGTCCTCGACGGTGAGCACGTAGGGATGGCGGCCGGCGTCGGCCAGCAGCTCCGGATCGAGCGGCGCCACCACGCGGGCGTCCCACAGCGACACCGACACGCCGTCGCGCTCGAGCTCGTCGGCCGTGGCCTCGGCCGCGTCGAGCATCTTGCCGACCGACACGATGCAGAGCTGGTCGCCGGAGCGCAACCGACGGCCCCGCAGCCCGTGCCCGACCTCGTCGGTGGGCACCTGGCGCGGCGTGGTCTTGGGCCAGCGGATCGTGACCGGTCCCGAGGTGAGCTCCATGGCGTCGTGCAGCATCACCTGCAGTTCCTGGTACGACGACGGGGCGAAGATCGTCATGCCCGGCACCTTCGACAGCAGCATCATGTCGAGGACGCCGTGATGCGACGGCCCGTCGTCGCCGGTGATGCCGGCTCGATCGAGGCAGAAGATGACCGGCAGGCGGTGCAGGCCGACGTCGAGGTTGACCTGGTCGAAGGCGCGGGTGAGGAAGGTCGAGTACACCGCCACGACGGGCCTCAGTCCGCCCATCGCCATGCCCGCCGCGGCGGTGACCGCGTGCTGCTCGGCGATGCCCACGTCGAAGAAGCGGTCGGGGAAGCGGTCGCCGAACGGCAGCAGGCCGGTGGAGTCGGGCATGGCCGCGGTGATGGCGACCAGCTCGGGGTGCTCCTCGGCCTCCTTCACCAGCGCCTCGGTGAACGCGGCCGTGAAGCTGCCCGGCTTGGCCTCGGAGGTGTCGTGCAGCCGCTTGATGGGGTCGTTCTCGGCCGGCGCGTAGCCACGGCCCTTCTGGGTGAGGACGTGCACCACCTGAGGGCCGGCGATCTGGGTCGCGTTGCGGAGGGCGGTTTCGAGCCCGGCGATGTCGTGACCGTCGAACGGGCCGGTGTAGCGCACGCCGAGCGTCTCGAAGAACGCCGGGGGCTCCCACAGCTCGCGCACGGCGGCCTTCGTGGCTTCGAGGCCGCGCTCGAGGCGGTCGCCCACCATGGGCACCTCGGCGAGCAGCTTCTCGAGCCGGGCCTGGCGGCGCATGTAGGTGGGGTTGTTGCGAATGCGGGCCAGGCTCTCGCCGAGCCTCGACACGGTGGGTGCGTACGACCGGCCGTTGTCGTTGAGGATGATGATGCAGTCGCGTCCCGAGTGGCCGAGGTTGTTGAGCCCTTCGAAGGCCATGCCGCCGGTCATCGAGCCGTCGCCGATGATGGCCACGATGCGTCGGTGGTGTCCGAGGGCCGACTCCTCGGCCGTGGCCAGCCCATAGGCGTAGCTGAGGATCGTGGAGGCGTGGCTGTTCTCGACCCAGTCGTGTTCGGACTCGGCCCGGCTCGGGTAGCCCGACAGCCCGCCCGCTTCGCGCAGGGTGGCGAAGTCGTCACGGCGCCCGGTGACGATCTTGTGGACGTAGGCCTGGTGGCCGGTGTCCCACAGGATGATGTCGTTGGGCGAATCGAACACACGGTGCACCGCGAGCGTGAGCTCGACCACCCCGAGGTTCGAGCCGAGGTGACCACCCTTGGCGGTCACCGAGTCGACGATCAACTGTCGGATCTCGCCGGCCAGCACATCGAGTTGCTCGTAGTCGAGCGCTCGCAAGTCGGCGGGTGAGTTGATCGACTCGAGGAGCATGGGCGCCTGTTTCTCCATCAGCGGGCGCGTCGTGCCGGGCGTGGGCGGGACACGGGCAGGCCGGGGCGGTTCGTTCGGTTCACGGTACCCCTGTTGCGCGGGCCTCGGCATAGCGGGACGGGGTCGAGCCGGACCGACCCCGCCACCACGCCCGCACCCGGTCGAGGGCGGCGGCCACGGCGAACCCGAGCGCCAGGGTGACGGCACCCCCGACGGCGTCGAGCCAGAAGTGGTTACCGGTCACGACGATGGCGAACAGCGTGGCGAGGGGGTAGGCGACCACGATCGCCTTCGTCCAGCGGCGGCGCATGCGGGGGAAGAGGGCCACGGCACACCACAGGGCCCAGGCGGTGTGCAGGCTCGGCATCGCCGCGTACTGGTTGGAGACCTTGGCCATCGTTCCCGAGTCGAACGACCAGAGCCCGCCGTGGATGGCCAACGTGTCCACGAAACCGGTGGTGGCCCCGGCGCCGTAGGGCGGCGGGGCATCGAGCAGCCGCGGGGGCATCATCGGGAAGAGGGCGAACCCGACGAGGGCGATGGCGGTGGCGGCCAACAGCGCGTTGCGCAGGCGGGGGTAGGCGGCGGGGAAGTGGCGGAAGAGGAATACGAGGGTCCCGATGGTGACCACAAAGTGCAGCGACCCGTAGAAGATGTTCCAGAACCGGAGGAACCAGCCCCAGCCGAGGAACCACCCCTGCACGGTGGCCTCTCGGAACGACCCGAGCGCCCGTTCGACGTCGATCACGTGCCTCGCGTTCGCGTAGGCCCGCCCGATGCTCACCGACGCCGAGCCGACCTGATTGCGGACGAGCGTGTACACGCCGTAGAAGACGCCGACGTAGATCACCTCGTGCCACCACCGGAGGCGCGGTGCCGCCGGTGGGTCTTCGGAGGTGGGGGCCGTCTCGTCGACGGCCGCAGTCATGTAAGGGCTTCCTTGGTGCGCCCGCCGACGGCGAACGCGGGCGCACCGACGAGGCTGACCCCCAGATTCAGCAGGTAGAGCAGGAGGCCGAGCGCCACCGCCTGTTCGGCAGGCACCCCCAGCGGCGCAAGGAAGATGACGAATGCGCCCTCGCGCACGCCGAGGCCCGAGATGCCGAGCGGGAGCACCTGGGCGATGAGCACGGCCGGGAAGAACGCGAGCAGCGCGGTGAGGCCGATGTCGGACAGGCCGAGTGCTTCGGCCGCCATGAGCGCGGCGAGGCACAACACGAGCTGGTAGAGCAGGCCGGCCGCGATGACCCCCAGGGCCGCCTTGGGGTGCCGCCGGAGGCGGCCGACGCCGTGGTGCACCGCGCCGACGAAGCGGCGCCAACCCTCGGCCGCGCCGAAGCGTCCACCGAGGCGCTGGTGGTCGGCGATGAAGAGGACGGCGCCGAGGGCGACGAGGGTGCCCGCGGCTATGGCGACGGCGAGCGTGGTGGCCTGACCCATCTGGCGCAGCCCGGGGTTGATCAACAGACCGAACATCGTGATGAGCGGGAGGACGAGCCAGCCCGTGAGGCGTTCGAGCACGACGGAGGCGAAGGTATCGGCTGTCTCGCCGTTCTTCTTCGAGAGCCGGGACACCCGCAGGACGTCGCCTCCGATCGTCGTCGGCAGCACGTTGGAGACGAACTGACCGGCGAAGTAGAGCGACACGAGATCCTTGAGACGGGTGCGCTGACCCATCGCGTGGAGGACCTGCTGCCAGCGCAACGCCGACAGGACGATGGCAAGCAACGTCAGCGCGGCGGCGCCGGCGAGCCAGGCGCCGGTGGAGGCGCTCCAGGCCGGAACCAGGTCGGACCACGAGAACTGGGGTAGCCGGGTGTAGAGGAAGCCGAGCATGGCCAGGCTGATCCCGATGCGGAGAGGGAGCACCCAGCGCTTGCGGGGACGGGTGCCCTCGGCGGTCTCTGCGGTTGGCGCGGGCGCGTCGGAGGAGGGTTCGCCGGACTGGATGTCGAGCCGCTCCACGGCGTCATCCACCGTTCACTCCTTCGTCACCTCGATTGTACGTCGAGCGGGCCGCGCTCGCCCATAGGGTGATCGCACGTACGCTGGCGCCATGGGCACTCCTCGAACCCGCCTCGTCCTCCTGGTTCCCGCGCTCGCCGCCGTCGTGGTGGCGGGAGCCTGTGGCCCGAAGACGGCGTCTGACCAGGGGGCGAGCACCCCGGCTCCCGGCCCCGTCGAACTGGTCGCCGCGGCCGGCCCCCGGAGCTGCGCGGTCGACACCGGCCGACTCGTCGTCGAGGTGCAGACGTCGGGCGGGACCACCGACGGGAAGGTCGAGCTCACGTCGAACGTGACCTTCGACCAGTCGGCCCGGCGCGTCGCGGCGTCGGTCGAGGCGGCGGGTATGACCGTCCAGACCGTCGTCGACGGGGACGTGGTGTACGTGCAGTTCCCTCTGGTGGGCCGGCTGCTCGGCACGACGACCCCGTGGGTGAAGATCAGCGACCCGGCGGACGGCTCCGCCGCCTCGAAGGCCTGGGGTCAGGCGCTCGGTGACGCCGGCGCGTTCGCCGGTGTCGACTCTTGCGACGTGGTGGCGCTGCTTCGGGGTGTGGGCTCGGTCACCGAGGTCGGTCCCGAGGCCGTCGACGGGGTGGGCACCACCCACTACTCGGCGGTCGTCGATCCCCGCCGCGCGGTCGATTCTCTGCCGGCCGATCAGCGCAGCGGTGTCTCTGCCGCCCTCGACCGCTACGCCGACGGCGTCACCGTCCCGGTGGAGGTCTGGATCGACGGCGACGGGATCGTGCGCAAGCTCACGGCCACGCTCGACAGGGGCTCGCTGGGCGGCCCGGGGCACGGGAGCGGCACCGTCGCCATGAGCGCCCGACTCACCGACATCGGTACGCCGGTCGACATCGCCGTTCCGCCGGCCGACCAGGTGAGCGAGTTCGACCCGAGCTCGATCTCGGGCCTGCTCGGCGGGCTCGGCCGAGGAGCCGGCTCGTAGCGCCCTTGAATCGAGCAGGAGCCTAGGCTGGCTCTCCGGTGCACCCGCGGGGTGCTTCGAGGGGGAAGACACGAACGATGACGAGCGAGCAGGTGATCGATGTGGGGCCGGTGGCGCTGGCCGTGGCCCAGGCCGGCGCCGGGGGGCGGCCGCTGCTCCTGCTGCACGGGTATACCGGTGCCAAGAGCGACTTCGACGACTGGTTCGACTCGCTCGCCGACCACGGTTGGCGCGTGGCCGCGCCTGACCATCGCGGCCACGGCGACAGCGACAAGCCCGAGGGCGAGGAGCAGTACTCGCTCGCCATCTTCGCCGCCGACGCCCTGGCTCTTGCCGACGTGCTCGGCTGGGACCGGTTCGTGCTGCTCGGCCACTCGATGGGCGGCATGATCGCCCAGGAGGTGGTGCTGGCCGCTCCCGACCGGGTCGAGGCGCTCGTCTTGATGGACACGAGCCACGCGCCGGTCGAGGTCGATCCCGACCTGCTCGAGCTCGGGGTGAGCGTCGCCCGCGATCAGGGCACCGGTGCCATCGCCGACCTGCTGGCCGAGATCGACAACCCCCTCGAGACGCCGGCACACAAGCGGCTGGTCGCCGAGCGCGAGGGCTACGCCGAGCGGGGCGACCGCAACCTGCGGTCCTCGTCGTCCGACATGTACGCGGCCATGGCCCGTGAGCTCACGGAACGACGCTCCCGCCTCGACGACCTGGCCACCGTACGGGTGCCCACGCTGGTCCTCGTCGGCGAGCTCGACGAGCCCTTCGTGGTGCCCAGCAAGGAGATGGCCAACGCCATCCCCGGCGCCCGGCTCGTCGTGGTGCCCGACGCGGGGCACAGCCCGCAGTTCGAATCTCCCGACGCGTGGTGGGACGCCCTGGCGACGTTCCTCGACGACGTGGCCGACCACTCGCCCGTCCTCCGTGACGAGTCCGACGACCGTGAGGTGCCCGCATGACCGAGGTGACCGGTCACGGCGGCGAGCTCGCGCTCGCGGCCCTCGAGCAGTTCGGTGTCCGTGAGCTGTTCACGCTGTCCGGAGGACACATCTTCCCGTTCTACGACGCCGCGGTGAAGACCGATGTGCGCCTGGTCGACGTGCGCCACGAGCAGACCGCCACCTTCGCGGCCGAGGGGATGGCCAAGCTCACCCGCCGTGCCGGGGTGGCCGTACTCACCGCCGGGCCCGGCGTGACCAACGGGGTGAGCGCCGTCACCAGCGCGTCGTTCAACGGCTCCCCGCTGGTGGTGCTGGGCGGCCGGGCTCCTCAGGCCCGTTGGGGCGCGGGCTCGCTGCAGGAGTTCGACCACGTGCCGGTGCTCGCGCCGATCACCAAGCTCGCCGCCACCGTCACCGCGGTCGAGGATGTCGGTCGAGACGTCGTCGACGCCGTCGCCACGGCGATGACGCCGCACCGTGGCCCGGTCTTCCTCGACTTCCCCCTCGACGTCGTGTTCGCTGACGGCACCGGCGAGGTGCCCGAGCGCCTGAGCCCCCGGGGCGACGCACCCGATCCGGTCGAGGTCGAGCGCGCCGCGGACCTCATCGCCCTGGCCGAGCGGCCGGCTCTGATCGTCGGCACCGACCTCTACTGGGACGGGGCCTGGGCCGAGCTGCGCGACCTCGTGGAGTCGCTACGCGTGCCCACGTTCGTGAACGGCCTCGGCCGCGGTTGCCTGCCCGCCGACCACGAACTGTCGTTCACTCGCACACGCGGTCTCCTGAAGGTCGAGGCCGACCTGGTCGTGGTCATCGGCACCCCGCTCGACTTCCGTCTCTCGTTCGGCCGGTTCGGCGACGCGCGGGTGATCCACATCGTCGACAGCGCGGCCCAGCGGGCCGGCCACGTCGAGCCAGAGGTGTCGCCGGCCGGCGACCTGCGCCTCATCCTCGGTGGCATCGCCGGCTACGACGGCGACCGGGCCGACCACGAGCCCTGGATCCGGCGGCTTCGCGACGCGGAACAGGCGGCCCGGGCCGACGATGCCGCCTTGTTGGCCGCCGACGCGGTGCCGATCCTCCCGACCCGCGTGTACGGCGAGTTGCGCAAGGCGCTCGACCGCGACGCCGTGGTGGTGTGCGACGGCGGCGACTTCGTGTCCTACGCCGGGAAGTACATCGATTCCTACGAGCCGGGGTGTTGGCTCGACGCCGGGCCCTACGGATGCCTGGGCACCGGAATGGGCTACGCCATGGCAGCCCGCATCGCGCACCCCGACCGCCAGGTCGTGCTCTTGTTGGGCGACGGCGCGGCCGGCTTCTCGCTGATGGACGTCGACTCCCTCGTACGCCACCGGTTGCCGGTCGTCATGGTGGTGGGCAACAACGGCATCTGGGGACTCGAGAAGCACCCGATGCAGATGCTGTACGGCTACGACGTCGCGGCCGATCTGCAGCCGGCGTGCCGCTACGACCAGGTCGTCGAGGCGCTGGGCGGGGCCGGCGAGGTCGTCACCGAGCCCGGTGCGCTGGCCGGGGCGCTGAAGCGGGCGTTCGCCTCGGACGTGCCCTATCTCGTGAACGTCCTCACCGACCCCGCCGACGCCTACCCGCGGTCGAGCAACCTGGCCTGACCCGTCGGCCGAGCGCGATGCGCGCTCACACGGTCACGACGGTGCACCCGAGGAACACGTCGATTCCGTGGGGCCGGTCGAGCGCGTCGGCGCAGATGGTGTGGGTGCCGGGGCTGACGGCGATGGTGGCGGTGAAGCCGTGCTCGGGGCCGTGGTTGGGGAACGCGGCGCCGATGTCGGGCCTCGTCTGGTCGGCGACGACGAGGAACCCGGTGCCGTCGACGGTGACGCTGACGTGGGCCGGGCCGGGCACGTCGGGGTCGATCGCCCAGCCCCGGACGGCGATCGAGGTGGCTGTGCGTGCGGTGACCGTGTCGAGGGAGCCGAACGGTCTGTGTACGACGGGCACGACCACGGTCCTGCAGCCCAGGGCCACGGGCGGGGCGTCGGGCTCCTCGTCGATGGCGTCGGCGCAGATGGTGTGGGTGCCGGGGCTGACGGCGATGGTGGCGGTGAAGCCGTGCTCGGGGCCGTGGGTGGGGAACGCGGCGCCGATGTCGGGCCTTGTCTGGTCGGCGACGACGAGGAACCCGGTGCCGTCGGCGGTGACGCTGACGTGGGCCGG
>Ga0209048_10000650_pt1 | contig 36372 bp, 22 predicted proteins | sample FrelakmetCRP12CR_FD_187146 | JGI IMG/M metagenome (GOLD analysis project Ga0209048, IMG submission 187146) | Freshwater lake sediment microbial communities from the University of Notre Dame, USA, for methane emissions studies - CRP12 CR (SPAdes)... | ecosystem: Environmental > Aquatic >...
GCGAGGGTATGACGTGGATTCGAATGCCCAGGCCATTCTCATCTACCAGATCATCAACGCCCTCTGGCTGGCGTTCGTCGTCGGCAGCCTGTACCTTCAAGTCCATCACGAGCCGTTCCTGAAGTACTGGTCGATGTCGTGGGTCGCGGTCGCCGGCGGCTTCACGTTAGGGCTCGTCTTCATCGTCCTCAGCACCGGACAGACCGCCAGCCCCGTGGCGCTCGCCGCACTTGTCGCCGGCAACCTGGTGGCGTTTCTCCACCCGGCACTGCTCGTGCTCGCGGCGCTCAGCATCGGCCGGCGTCAGCCGTCCCGCCCGGTCAGTTTCGCGATCGTCACCGCCTTCGTCGGCCTGGCGGTCCTTCTCCTGCTTCGCACGGATCGTGACGTAACCGAGTCGATGGCGCTGCTGCGGGCGCTGCGTGGCCCCCGGTATCTTCTCTCGGGCGCGGCGACATTCGCCTTCGCAGTCGCGTTCTGGCGAGGGCACCCGATGTCGAGGACCGGCGGAGGTCGGGTGGCGACGATTGCCAGCGTCCTGTATGCGGCGCACCTGGCGGCAACGGCGGCGTCGGAGGCCGGCTTCCCCCTCGGCTGGGGCATGGCGTCCTCCCTCGGGCCGGCGCTCGGCGGTTTCCTCCCGCTCGGGATCACGGCCGGCCTGTTCGTGTCGGTTCTCCAGGATAGTGTCGCGGCCAACAGGGCCGTGCGCGACGGCCAGGAGCGCCTCCGGCAGGCCGAGACACTGGAGAGCGTCGGGCGGCTGGCGGGCGGCGTCGCCCATGACTTCAACAACCTGCTGACGGTCATCAACGGGTTCGCGGACCTCCTGTTGGAACGGTTGCCGGAAGACGGCGAGAGCCGGAGGGAGGTCACCCAGATCAAGAAGGCCGGCGAGCGGGCCGCGAGCCTCACGCGGCAGTTGCTGGCCTTCAGCCGGAAGCAGGTGCTCGAACCGAAGACCGTCAGCCTGAACGAGGTCCTGGCCGGCGAAGAACAGATCCTGAGGCGCCTGATCCGGGAGGATCTCGACTTGCGGATCGTGCTCGATCCGTCCGCCGGGTGTGTGCTCGCCGATCGCCATCAACTGAGCCAGGTCCTCATCAACCTCGTGCTCAACGCGCGGGACGCGTTGCCTGGCGGCGGCACGATCACGCTCGAAACGTCCTCGGTGGTGTGGGACTCCACGCGGTCGTCCGCGCACCTCGACATGCCGAGCGGGAGTTACGCGGTGGTGTCGGTGACCGACACCGGGGTCGGCATGGACCAGGCGACCAGGGAGCGGATCTTCGAACCGTTCTTCACCACGAAGCGGCGCGACCACGGAACGGGACTCGGCCTCGCCTCCGTCTACGGCATCGTGAGGCAGAGCGGCGGGTGGATCTGGGTGGACAGCGAGCCCGCCAAGGGCTCGTCGTTCAAGGTCTACCTGCCGCAGGTCAGCACGGTGGGCGAGGCGTCATTCGCCGCGCAGCCGTCGAGTGTCAGCGAGCGGGGGACGGAGACGATCCTGCTGGTCGAAGACCAGCCCGAGGTGCGGCAGTTCGAGGCGTCGGCGCTCGAGAGCCGCGGGTATCGCGTGCTGCAGGCCGCCAACGGGACTGAGGCGCTGGCCGTGGCGGCCCGGTTCGAGGAGGCGCTGCACCTGCTCCTGACCGACCTCGTCATGCCGGGCATCAACGGGCGCGAATTGGCGAAGCAGCTCGAGCCGACGCGCCCGGCCATGAAGGTCCTCTATGTGTCCGGCTACACGGCGGATGTGATCGCCCACCAGGGCATCCTCGACCCGGGCGTTGCCTACCTGTCGAAGCCATTCACCGCCGCGCAGCTGGCTACGCGCACGCGCGAGGTGCTGAACAGCCGGACACCCGAGCCGGTCGGCCATTGACGGCGAGGGTTCAGAAGGTCAGCACGCGCCCGAGACGAAATTCGTTCTGCGGGCCGAACCGGTACGAGGCAGCCCAGGCCCCGTGCCGATCGTTCAGTTTCACCAGCGGGCCGACCTGGGGGTTCCACGCGCCGCCCGTTCTGAAGAAGCCTGACTGCAGGCCCACGTCCCACCGTTTGCCAATCGCCCGCGTGATGTCGAGCGTGTCCAGGACCTGGTAGGAGGCGACCTCTCCCGACCCGGGGATGTAATCTCCCAGGAACGACACGAGCTTCCAGCCCGCCTTGTCGACCGAGACGAGCAGCGCCACCTTGGCGCCTCGCTGTCCGCCCTCCTTGCCGATGACGGCGTAGACCAACGGGGTCAGGACCAGGCAGCCCCGCTTGATCGCGTAGCCTCCGCCGAGGTTGAATTCGTTGCTGCCGGGCACGCCCACGTAGAAGACGTCAACGACCGCGCCGTTCGCAAACGTGTAGTTCCAGTCGGCGTAGCGGTACTTCGTGTCGGCGCCGCGAACCTCGATCATGTGCTGCGCGGCCGCGTCGGGCACGAGGCCGAACGAGAGAAGGACGAGCGTGGCGCCCGCGATGATCGCTCTTCGTCTCACGGTGGTCTCCAATCCGGCTGGCGGCGGGCGGCTCGCGGCGGGCGGGCGGCCTGCGCTGCCTACCGCCTACTGCCTACTGCCGTTGCCCGGCACCAGCCGTCCGACCCTTCCCTGCTCGCCAACGGCCCAGACGGTTTTCCCTCGCCGGTCCACGCTCACGGCATGGAACCCGACATCGCCGATCGGGGACCACGATCGGCCGGAGTCCGTTGATCGGTCGGTGCCGGCCGGACCGACCGCGATCGCCTCGCGACCGCCAGTACCCGGGATGAACACGACGCCGGATCTGAACCCTCTGAACTTGGTGCCGCCAGCGAGCGCCCACGTTCGCCCCCCATCGTCGGTCAAGGCGAGGTTGTCGGTGGGTTCCTGCTCCTTGCGGTAGTCGCCGCCAACGATGGCGCCGTGGAGGGCATCGCTGAACGCGATCGAGAAGATGCCGGCGGACGACGTGCCTGCCGCAATCGGCGTCCCTGCCTCCAGCCACGTCAGGCCCCGGTCCGCCGTCCGCAAGACCCTGGCGCGTGCCGCGCCGCCCGTTCCGATCCACGCGTTCGCCCGGCCTTGCACCGTGAGGCAGCTGCCGCTCGCGGCGAACATGCCGTCGCCGGGGAGCGCGGCGGGCCGGCTCGGTTCGGGGATCAGCGACCACGTCCTGCCCGCGTCGTTCGTTCGGAGAATCGTGAACCGGCCATCCACCGGGTCGCCGACGGCGAGGCCGTTTCGTTCATCCCAGAAGGCGATCGCGTCGTAGAACGCCTTCTGATCGGGGTTCGTGAACTGCAGCGTCCAGCTGTTCCCGGCGTCGGTGGTCTTGTAGATGCGCGAGGCGTCGCCGGAACCGATGCTCAGGATGTACGCCGTGCGGTCGTCGATCGCCTCGATGTCGCGGAAGTCGAGGCCGCTCGCGCCCGGAACGGTCAGCGACGTCCAGTGGGCGCCGCCGTCGGCGGTGCGAAGGACGGTGCCCTTGTTGCCACTCGCCCACGCGACGGTCCCGGTCACGGCGCTGACCGAGCGAAGACGCTCGGTGGTTCCGCTCGTCTGGAGCTGCCAGGTCGCGGCGGCGGAGGCAACGGCGGCCAGCAGCGCTAACGTCGGGGCCAGGAGCACCCGCATGTCGAACCCTCCACGACGAGTTTCTCGTTTCGCCATCGTTCCCCCAGCACAGGACTTCAGTCCTCTGTTGACAGCCTTCTCCCGATCTCACCCAGGTCCGCGAGCGTCTGCTCCAGGTCCGCCGGCGTCGTCCGCGGGTTCATCAGGGTCACCCTCAGCACCCTGCGCCCGTCCAGCATCGTCGTCGTGATCCAGCCGGTGCCCGCGCGGTTGTACTGCTCGCGCGTGCGGAGGTTGACGGCGTCGAGGCGCTCTTCGCTCAGCGTGCGGTCGCCGACGTAGCGGAAGCACAGGATGTTCGACTCCGGGTGGTGGACGGGAACGAAGTCCGGACGCGCGAGCACCGCTGCGTGCATCGCGCGCGCATTTGCGCAGAGGTGGTCGTAGAGCGCGGCCAGTCCCCTCGCGCCGTGACGCTGGAACGCGACCCAGACCTTGAACGCGTCGATCCGCCGCGAACAGGTGAAGCTGCGAAGGCCCTGGTCCCAGCGGCGTTCGCCGGCCTTCGCGTGGAAGAGATACGGCGCCCGCTGGCTGAAGGCCGCCTCGAGATCGCCCTCGTCGCGCACCAGCACGACGCTGGCCGTCAGCGGCATCAGCATCATCTTGTGCGGGTCCCACGCAATCGAGCGGGCCCGGTGGATGCCGGCAAGGCGGGAGCGGTGGGCGGGCGAGAGGAGCGCGGATGCGCCATGCGCGCCGTCCACGTGCAGCCAGATGCCGTGCGCGTCGCACAGGAGGCCGATCGCCTCGAGATCGTCGAACGAGCCGGTAGCCGTCGTCCCGGCAGTGGCCACGACAGCCATCACGACGCGGCCCTCGCGCCGGAGGCGTTCGAGTTCCCGCTCGAGCGCGACGACGTTCATTCTGAACCGGTCCGACGGCACGACGACGGCTCGGTCCGTGCCGAGGCCGAGCTCGCCGATTGCGCGAGCCACCCCGTAGTGGGCGTGCTCACCGCACACGACGACCGGGGGGTCCGCACCGACGCCCCTCGTCCAGACGTCGGGAATGGCCGCCTGGCGGGCTGCGAGGAGGCCGGCGAACGTCGCCTCGGTGCCGCCAGATGTGAAGGTGCCGCCCGCATCCGGCCCGAAGCCGGCCATGTCGCACATCCACCGGATGACGCGCGTTTCGATGACGGTCCCGACCGGCGACATCTCCCATACGGCACCCGACTGGTTGACCGCCGCCATCAGCGCCTCCGTCCAGACCGCGACGGGCAGCGGCGCCGAGACCTGGTGGCCCATCGAACGCGGGTGCGTCAGGCGGTTGCAGTCGGGCAGTACGTCGCGCTCGAGGCGTGCGATCACGGCGTCGATGCCCTGGGGATCGAGTGGAAGCGGTTCGTCGAAGCGGCGCGCGATGTCGTCTGCCGTCAACCTGGTCGAGACACGGCCGCCTGCGTCACGGGTGGAGGCGAAGTAGCGAGCGACGAGCGCCGCGAACGATTCGGCGACATCGAGGGCCGCGTCGCGTTCGATATCGGAGAAGACGGGATCTGATGGCATGAGCTCCTGAAGAGCAGGGCTGAAGCCCTGCTCCGACCGATGATCCTGGGCAGCCTGCCAGGGCTCAAGCCCTGCTCCGACCGATGACCCTGGGCAGCCTGCCAGGGCTCAAGCCCTGCTCCGACCGATGACCCTGGGCAGCAGCTGCAGTGTCCTTGTCCCTGCCTTGCTGCTATCCATTACTTGCTGTTCGCGATCCGATCTTTCACTATCCGGTCCGTGTATTCCGTCTCCACGTTCTCGAAGAACACCCCCTGCAGCTGACCGCGCCGCAGGCGTGGCAACTCGAGTTCGAGAGTATGCTCGCGATCCGCGCCGAGCAGGGAGAGATCTGCGTAGAACCCGACAAACGTCCGCGGCGCCGTCCGGACCGCGGAGTACGCCTTGCGCAGCTCGACCGCCCGGCCGTCGATCGACAGGCGGGCCTCCCAGGCCGGGTCCGGTTCGGCAATCTGCACGAACAGCAGCAGCCGCTCGGGCGCCAGCCAGGTCGTCCGGTAGTCCTCGGCCGTCCAGCTGATCGGCCAGGCCTTGCGGCGCTCCGCGAGCTGTTCGAACACCCGCTGCGGCACCGTGAACCGCGCGGTGAAGCGCCCGCCCTCGAACGTCGGGTCGGTGGAACCGATCTGCTGGTAGTGGCTGAACGGTGCGCCGTCGAAGGAAACCGAGACCGACAGCAGCCCTGCAGCCAGTCGAGTGAACGGCACCGGCTGGCCGTTCACCTCCACCGCGCTGACAGGCCCGTCCTCCGGCAGCAGGACCAACAACTCCCGCCGCGTCCCGGCCTCGCCTCGAACCCCGGCAATCGTGATCGCGCCGTTGACGAAAGCCACCGACCCGGGCGCCCCGAAAAGCAGCGGCGCCGGCCGGACAGCCGCAGCCGGCCGCACTTCCAGCACGAACGCGGAGCCGCCGTCCAGCGCGAGCGACACACGATCCCCGGCCGACCAGAGGCCGCCGCCCGGCTTCCCGACAAGGCGGTTCTCCAGCGGGTAGAGTTCCTTCAGTTGCACGAGGCCGCCGCCCGTGAAGCCAATCGTCGCGTCGAGCGTGAACTCGGCATCGAGGCGCCTCCCGTTCGGGTTGAACAGGAAGATGTAGCCGCGGTCACCGATGATGGCCGACGTGCCGTCGACCTTTCCGATCGCGGGCTGGCCGAGGATGGTCCGCGTCTGTCGCAGGTATTCGCTGTTCGCCGCGGTCCAGTCGATCCAGCCCCGGAACCATCGTCGGTCGGCGTCAGAGAAGGCCTGGTACTCCTCGAGGTCACGCGCCGGGATCATGTCGAGCACGTTGTTCCACCCGGCGACTGCAATCGACGACAGCAGCGAGTAGCGCCAGCCGAGGTAGTCCCAGTCGCGCGCGCGGAACGGCAGCAGCATCACGCCGCGGTCGGTCTTCCTCTCCGGCATCTCGCCCGTGTCATCGCCTCGTGACGTCTGGTGGGTGATGAAGCCGGGAACCAGTTCGCTCGGCGCGAACTCGTAGTTGCGATAGCGATAGGCGGTCCACCGTTCGCGATCGGCCGAAACCCGATCGAAGTGCAGGTCGGGGAACGGCATGAAGCTCTCGGGCTGCTCGTCGTTGAAGGTCGGGTGCGGGTAGCTTCCGGCCAGCCACCCCCACGGGCCGTAAAGGTGGTACGCCTGGCGCCCGTCGATGACGATGTCCGGGATGCGGCGCCGGAGTTCTTCCATGACGCGTCGCCATCCGGCCCACTGCGCGTACCGGCTGGTGCCGTCGATGTTCAGGAACGCGTGGTCGAACGAGTAGCCGCCGAGGCCGAGGCGATCGTGGAATGCTACGAGGGTCTCGATCAGCCAGTCCTGCAGGCTGCGGAAGCCCAGGTTCCCGTAGAGGCGCTTCGGATTGTTGTCGCGCGCGGTCAGCCAGGCCGGATTCTGCGAGAAGGCGAGGACCGGATACACGTACGCGAGGAGCTTCACCTTCTTTCCCGAGGCGTAGTCGAGCATCTCCTGGACCGACGACGGAATCGGGCCCGTTTTGATGTTCCACTCGTTCTTTCGGATCTTCTGGCCGAACCCGGCCCACAGCAGGTTCTCCCAGCTCCAGTCGTCGGTGCTGTCCTCGCGTTTCGCCAGGTCGGAATTGGTCGGCGCGAATATCGCGTAGTCGGCGCCGAGGGCGGCGGCGCTGTCGAACATCCGCTTGTATTCGGCGCGCCCCTCTGTCGTGGCGATGTCGATCTGGTAGTCGTTCAGGCACCACGGGACGAACACGTTGACCGGCCTGGCGGGCCTGGCGAGCGTGAACGCGCGCACCATGTCCGTGAATGCGCCGATCTCGGCTTCGTCCATGCCGGGCGCCGCGTCGGCACCCGTCTTCCATTCGGCGAGCATCCGGTCCGGCAGCGTGCGGCCGGTCTGTGTATAGAGGGCAAGCAGACCGCGATCGGCCACGAACGGCCCATCGATCGGGTTCCAGTCGAGATCGGGCTTATAGCGAAGCGAGAACGCCTGCGCGTCGCGTCGGAATTCGAGGAAGGGGTTCTGCGCGACGACGAGCAGTCCGCGCGTCTTGTCGAACCTGAGGCACGCGCCGTAATCGCCGGTCCCGAGGTTGGCCCGGGCGCTCTTCGGCACGAAGTGGCTGACGATGGCGTCGGCGACGACCGATTGAAACACGGCCACCTCGGCCACCCGGTACGGCTGCGCCCCGCCTTCCACCGAGATCTGCTTGCTGATGAAGCGCCAGTCCGGCGCCAGCTCGTAGACGACCACGACGCGATAGGGCGGTGCGGACCAGGTGTACGTCACGCGAGACTTGGTCCCGAGCCGGGCGGGCGCCTGGAGCGTCCGGCACTCGACGGCCTTGCCGTCGATGGTGAGCGCGAAGTCGTCCCGAGCGAAACGGACCGCCTGGCCGGCATCGGGACCAGCGAGCGCCACGAGGCCCCTGTCGCCGAACCGGGCCGTGACGCGGCCGTTCGTCAGGCTCACCGTCCCGGCGCCGAGGGCTGGACCGGCCGGGTGCAGGCAGACCGCGAGTGTGCACACGAGCGCGAATCGTGACAGGGTCATGGCGTGGCTATTCTAGCGAGGCGGGCCTCAGACCAACCAGCATGAGGCCCGCCCCGCTAGAACCAGAAACGCTGTTGGCCGGCCCCGCGAAACGCGGGGCGGGCTAGACGTCTTGAACGGCGGAAGCGCCGTTCGACAGAGCTTGACACATTCGGATCGACTTTGGCCGTTCAAGACGTCTAGCCTCGAAGCGGCTTGCGGCTTGCGGCCTGCGGCTGGCGACTCTCACGGCTTCCGGCGGCTCTCGGCCGGCTGCGCCTGCTCGCCCAATGGTCCTGCGGGCGCAAATACCTTGGCGTATCTGCACATCGAAGGACTAAGGTTAACATCGCGAGTCACACGGAATGCGCGAAGGAAATGGCGCCAGGATGTCCGAACGACCAACCCCGGTAGACCGCCGCCAGTTTCTCGGCCTCGCCGCGGCGGGAGTCGTCGGATCGGCTCTCGACGTGACCGCGGACGGAACCGTGGGCGGATCCGGGCTGGCGGCCGGCCGCCGCCCCCACATCGTCCTGCTGATGACCGATCAGCAGCGCGGCGACTGCCTCGGCTGCACCGGCAACCGTGCCATTCGCACGTCGCATGTCGACGCGATCGCGGCCGATGGCGCGACTTTCACTCGCGCCTTCACATCGGTGCCGAGCTGCACGCCGGCCCGCACCGGGCTGCTCACCGGGTACGCGCCCTGGCGTCACGGCCTGCTGGGCTACGGCGACATGGCCGTGCGCTACCCGCACGAGATGCCGCGCATGCTCCGCGACGCGGGTTATTACACCTTCGGCATCGGCAAGATGCATTTTCACCCGCAGCGCAACCTCCACGGCTTCGATGGGGCGCTGCTGGACGAGAGCGGCAGGGTCGAGTCTCCGGACTTCGTCAGCGACTATCGACAGTGGTTTCGCGAGCGGGCGCCCGCGCTCGACCCGGACGCGACCGGCATCGGCTGGAACGAGCACCGCGCCGGCACGTATCTGCTGGCCGAGGATCTTCACCCGACGTCGTGGACCGGTCAGACGGCGGTGGAGTTCATCGAACGCTACGACAAGCCGTCGCCCTTGTTTCTCATGGCGTCGTTCGCGAGGCCGCACAGTCCGTACGATCCTCCGCGCCGCTACCTGGACATGTATGCCGACGCGGCGATTCCGCCGCCGGTCCACGGCGCGTGGGATGCGCCGTTCGGGCGGTTCCCGATGACACCGGACGCCGCGTTCGGCGATTTCGGCGTCGATCACGCCATTCGCGCGCGCCGCCACTACTACGCGTCCGTCAGCTTCATCGACGACCAGATCGGCCGCATCGTCTCCGCCCTCCGGCGGAGGGGGATGTACGACAACGCGTTGATCCTCTTCGTGTCCGACCACGGCGACATGCTCGGCGACCACAATCACTGGCGGAAGACCTACCCGTACCAAGGTTCGTCACGCGTGCCGTGCGTCGTCAAGTGGCCGTCGGGGATGAAGGCTGATATCCGGCGAGGGGCGACACTCGACCAGTGTGTCGAGCTTCGCGACTGCCTGCCGACGATGCTCGACGCTGCGGGAGTGACGATCCCGGCGGAGATCGACGGGAAGAGCCTGCTGACGTTGATTCGGAAGCCCCGCGCCTCGTGGCGGTCGCAGATCGACCTGGAACATGCCACGTGCTATCGCCCGGAGAACGACTGGGCGGCGCTGACGGACGGGCGTGAGAAGTACGTCTTCAATTTCTTCACCGGCGGCGAGCAGTTGTTCGATCTGGTCGATGACCCTGGCGAAACGCGTGATCTGGCTGCCGGGGCAGCGTGGCGCGCCGCGTCGGCCCCGTGGCGCGACCGCCTTGCCAGCCATCTGGCCGAGCGTGGCGACGGGTGGGTCATGGACGGCCGCCTTCAGACCCGCCCGCGCGGGATCGTCTACGGACCCAACTACCCGAAGTGAGAATGGGCGGCGAAGAGGACGTGGGGAGGCGAAGATGGGGCGACGCGTCGCGGCGGCAGTCCTCGGCATCGTGTTGTGCGCCGTCGGTCCGGCCGCGATGCGGCATGGCGCCGTCGGCCCTCCCGTCCCGATAGGCCCGACTCCCGCGCCGCGTCAGCTCGCGTGGCACGAGCTGGAGTTCTACGGGTTTCTCCACTTCGGCGTCAACACGTTCACCGACAAGGAGTGGGGCTACGGCGACGAGAGCGAAGCGCTGTTTGCCCCATCGGCGCTCGATGCGCGCCAGTGGGCGAAGACGGCGCGGGACGCCGGGATGAAAGGGCTGATCATCACCGCGAAGCACCACGACGGCTTCTGCCTCTGGCCCAGCCTGTTCACCGAGCACTCGGTGAAAAACAGCCCGTGGCGCGATGGCAAAGGCGACGTGCTCCGCGAACTGGCCGACGCCTGCCGGGAGTACGGGCTGAAGATGGGCGTCTACCTCTCCCCGTGGGATCGCAACCACGCGGGGTACGCCCGGCCCGAGTACCTCTCCTACTACCGCTCGCAGCTTCGCGAACTGCTGACGAACTACGGCACGCTGTTCGAGGTCTGGTTCGACGGCGCCAACGGGGGCGACGGCTACTACGGGGGCGCCAGGGAGAAGCGCACGATCGACAGCCGGACCTACTACGACTGGCCGAACACCTGGAGTATCGTCCGGCATCTGCAGCCCGGCGCGGTGATGTTCAGCGATGCGGGGCCGGACGTCCGGTGGGTGGGCAACGAGAACGGCGTCGCGTTCGACACGTCGTGGTACGGGCTGGATCGGCAGACGGTCTATCCAGGGGACCCGAACTACGCGAGAAACTTCGCGCGCGGCCGCGCCGATGCGACCGACTGGGTGCCGCCCGAGGTGGACGTCTCGATTCGTCCCGGGTGGTTCTATCACGCCGCTGAAGACGCGAAAGTGAAAACGGTCGATCGGCTGCTGGAGATCTACGAGCAGTCGGTGGGGCGAGGCGCGAACCTCCTGCTGAACATTCCGCCCGATCGACGAGGCCTGATTCCCGACACGGATGTCGAGCGCCTGCGTTCGTTCCATCAGGCCGTAGACGCCGCGTTCCGCGTCGACCATGCCCGCGAAGCGACGGCGACCGCGTCCAACGCGCGTGGCGGCTCCGCGGCCTATGGCGCAGCGCGCGTCAACGACGGGAAGCCCGACACCTACTGGGCCACCGACGATGGGGTGACGAGCGCGAGCGTCACGCTGACGTTCGCGACGCCGACGCGGTTCGACCGCGTGGTGCTGCAGGAGTTCATCGCGCTCGGCCAGAGGGTTGAAGCGTTTGCGGTGGAAGCCGAAGCCGAGGGGGGGTGGAAAACGGTCGCCGAGGGCACGACGATCGGCTACAAGCGGATCGTCCGATGTGAGCCGACGACGGCCGCCCGCGTGCGAGTGAACATTGTCCGGGCCCGGGCATGCCCCACGCTGGCGACGATCGGCGTGTACTAGGCGGCTGGCGGCGTGCGACTGGCGGCCGGCGGCGGTGTCACGCGTGACCAGGCCACCAGTCGCAAGTCGCAAGCCGCAAGCCGTGCCCACTACTTCAGGCCGCGGGCCTTGAGCAGCGGTTCGACGCTCGCATGCCTGCCGCGGAACGTCTTGTACGCGGTCATCGCGTCAACCGTCCCGCCCTGCTCCAGCAGCTTGCGGAAGGCCTTCGCCGTCGGCTGGTCGAACAGGTTCCCCTTCTCCTTGAACGCCTGGAATGCGTCCTTGTCGTACACCTCGCTCCAGATGTAGGCGTAGTAGCCCGCCGAGTAGCCGCCCGAGAACACGTGGGTGTAGTAGGGGCTCCGGTAGCGCGGCGGGATTTCGGGCAGGAGCTTGATCTTCTCCATCGACGCCTTTTCGAACGCCGTCGCATCCTGCTCCTGCGCCGTCGTCAGCGTGTGCCAGTCCATGTCGAGGAACGACGCGGCGAGGTACTCGACCGTGATGAACCCCTGGTTGAACTGCGCCGATTTCTCGATCTTCTCGACGAGCGCCGCGGGGATCACCTCGCCTGTCTTGAAGTGCTTCGCGTAGAGCTTCAGCACTTCGGGCTCGAGGCACCAGTTCTCCATGATCTGCGACGGCACCTCGACGAAGTCGCGCGGGAAGCGGCCGACCGTCGGGTACGGCACCTTGCCGAGGAACGAGGCCAGGGCGTGGCCGAACTCGTGGAACAGCGTGTTGACCTCTTCGAGCGTCAGCAGCGCCGGTTCGTCGCCGGACGGCCGAGTGAAGTTGCAGACGTTGGTCACGATCGGGCGGACCACCTTGCCGTTGCGAACGTAACTGCCGCGCAGGCCGCCGGTCCACGCCCCGGTCCGTTTGCCCGGGCGGGGGTGGTAGTCGGTCAGGAACACGGCAAGGTGAGCGCCGTTGGCGTCCTTCACTTCGTACGCCTTCACCTCGGGATGGTAGACGGGCAGGTTGGGCAGCGGCGTGAAGGTGATGCCGTACAGCTTGTTTGCCACCGCGAACGCGCCCTGCACGACGTTGTCGAGCTTGAAGTACGGCCGCAGCGCCTGTTCGTCGATGTCGAAGCGCGCCTTCCGCACCTTCTCGGTGTAGTAACGCCAGTCGCCCGCCTCGAGCTTGAAGTTGCCGCCGTCCTTGTCGATCATCGCCTGCATGTCGGCGGCTTCCTTGAGCGCCACCGCGCGGGCCGGCGTCCAGAGTTGGTTCAACAGGCCGTACACGCCCGCAGGCGTCTTCGCCATGTTCTCTTCGAGGACGTAGTCGGCGTACGTCTTGTAGCCCATCAACTGGGCCCGCTCGACGCGCAGCGACGCGATGCGCGACAGGACCTTCTTGTTGTCCCACTCGTCGTTGTGGTCGCTCCGGCTCGTGTAGGCCGCCAGGATCTGCCGCCGCAGCTCGCGGTTGTCGTCGTACTGCAGGAACGGCCAGATGCTGGGCGCCTGGAGGGTGTAGACCCACTTGCCTGGCAGCTTCGCCGCCTTGGCGGCGTCGGCGCCGGTGGCGACCGCCGAAGGGGGCAGCCCCTTCAGGTCGTCCTGCTTGTCGATGACCAGCTTGTAGGCGTTGGTGTCGTGCAGCTGGTTGTCGCCGAACTTCAGCGTCAGCATCGACAGCTCGCTGTTGATCTTCTTGAGCTGCTCCTTCTTGGCCGGATCGAGATTGGCGCCTCCGCGGACATAGCCCTTGTAGACCTCTTCGACAAGCCTTAGCTGAAGCGGCGTCAGCTTCAGCGTCGCGCGCTTGTCGTAGACCGCCTTGATCCGCTGAAACAGCTTGTCGTTCAACCGGATCTCGTCGCGCAGCGCGGACAGGAGCGGCGTCGCCTCGCGGTTGATCGCCTGCAGCTGCGGGTTGGTTTCGGCCGACAACAGGCCGCCGAACGCGCCCTGCACCTTCGACAGCACTTCGCCCGAGTTCTCCAACGCCTCGAACGTGTTGACGAACGTCGGCGGCTGCGGGTTGTTGACGATGGCGTCGATGTCCTTGCGGTTCTGCGCGATCCCTTCCTTGATCGCCGGCAGGAAGTGCTCGGGCTTGATGTCCTGGTAGGGCGGAACCTGGAACGGTGTCGTCCATGCCTTCAGCAGCGGGTTGTCGGAGGCCGGCGCCTGGGCCCAGGCGGGCGCCCCGAGCGCGAGTACTACGACGAGGAATAGAGCGGTTCGTCTCAGCATTTAGTCCTCTCAGACAGGGGGGTCAGGTAAGGGATCGTCATCGGGCCTTCGGGGAGGACGGCCACGGGGGTGTCGGGGCCGCGCCGGGCCAGTTCATCGACCAGCCGTTGCTGCACGTCGGCGACGGGCTCGAGATGTGCCGCCCGCACCTCGTCGGCAGCAATCTCGCTGAACAATCCGACCCGCGCCTTCAACAGGATCAGCGCCAGGAGCTGGGCCTCCCACTGGTCGTACATCGAGAAGCCCGGCGCCATGATCGTCTCGAGCACCGCCTTCGGGCTGGCGTGCTCCGTCATCAGCCGGCGGAAGTTGCCGTGTGCGGGAAAGCCGTCGTTGCAGCGCGCCGCCGCGAGGATCATCCCGTCCGGCTCGACGATTTGGGCGGCCGCGGACATGCCCTTCACCGACTGATAGAGGTTCTGGTCGAGCGGGTAGCCGCTGTTCGTCGTGACGACGATGGGGAACGCCCGGTCGCACGCCACCATCGCCGTCTGCTTCGCAACCCGACATCCCGCACGGTGCGCTTCCAGCACGTCTCCGCAGAAGAACCCGGTAATCTCGCGCCGCCGGTTGAGCGTCACGTTGATGCAGAAATCGACCGGCACCAGCGACCCGTTCGCCTGGATCTGGTCCTGCGTCGGGTTGCCTTCGAGCCGGCCCCACGTGCTGCGCGGATCGCCAATCACCTCGGCCCGGTGGTAGTGCATGATGGCGTCGATGTCCGCCAGCGCCGGAAACACGCCCTTGTAGCCGCCGGAGAACCCGGCCATGAAGTGCGGTTCGATGAAACCCAGCACGATCCGGCGATCCGCGCGCATCCACTCGCGGTTCAGGAACACGGGATGGCCGTCGGCCGAGCGGCCGGCGCGCTCGAGGCCTGCCGGCTCGTGCGCCGAGTGATTCACGATCCGCAGGCGGCGCTTCACCTCCGGCCCCACCATCGCCAGCAGCTCGTCGTCGGTGTTGACCCTGTGCGAGCCGGTGCCGTTCACGAGGGTCCACTGGCGATCAGGAACGTGAGCCAGCTCCTCGAGCAGCCAGGTCAGGAGCCTGTCGGACGGCAGCGGTCGGGTGATGTCGGGAATGGCGACGGCCAGCCGCTCGTTCGGGCCGACGACCTCGCGGAGCGGCCGCGCGGCGATCGGCTGTCGGACCGCGTGTCTGAACGACGCCGCCTCGTCCGGCAGCCCTTCAACCAGGGTGGGTTCGAGGACTGCGACTCGAGACGAGCGGACATCGAGGGGGAGGCTGCCCTCGCCGTAGCGGAGGTCCACCTGCATGAGCGGCAGGATAGCACGCTGACGGCTCGGGGCGCGGACAGCGGCGTGGCCTCATCGCGTGACGACCGGGCGGTACACCTTCCGTGCCCGGTCCGTCATGGCCAGCGCGACCTTGCCGGCCGCATCGCGGTACGCGATGACGCCGAGCATCATGGGAAACGAGTCGATGAACGCGACACCCTTCGCCGGGCCGAGCACGAACGCCGCCTTGGAGGCCGCGTCAGCCAGTGTGCCGTCCGGGGAGAAGATCGTGACGCTGAGAGACGTCTCGCACGGCACCAACGTCCTCGGGTCGATGATGTGCCCGACCTTCCGGCCGTCGATCGTCAGGAAGTTCGCGTATTGCGCCGAGGTCGAGACCGATCCTTCGGGAAGCTCGAGGACGCCGAGCAACCCTTCGTGGTCGGGGTCGCGAATGCCGACGGTCCAGGAAGACTTACCCGGCGGCAGCCCCAGCATGTACTGGTTCCCGCCCGCGTCGATGAACCCGGCGAGGCCGCGGCGCCGAAGCGATCCCGCCGCCACCTCGACCGCGAAACCCTTCGCGATTCCGCCGAGGTCGATTTCCATCCCCGGCCGCACGAAGCGCATCGTCCGCTTCTCCGAGTCGAGGATCACGTTCCGGTAGTTGACCAGGCTGCGAATCGCCGCAAGCTCGTCGGCGGTTGGCGCGTGCGGCTTTCGGCTGCGGAATCCCCAGAGCTTGACCGCGGGTCCCACGGTCATGTCGAACGCTCCCCCGCTGCGATCCGCGGTCAGCTGCCCGGCCTGGATGACGCTGAACAGGGGATCGCTGAGGCGCACGTCGAAGTCGGGGGCGTCGCGGTTGGCCGCGGTGATCTCGCTGTCGGCGCGCCAGTTGCTCATCACCCGATCGACCTCGGCCATCGCCCCGAAGGCCTCGCCAATCGCCTCGGCCCTCACTTCAGCAGTCCCGCCGGCGGCCCGAACCTCGACCGACGTGCCCATCAGGTACCGGAACTCGCGCGAGATGTCGCGGCCCTGATCCCCGGTGGCTGCGGCCGCGACGACAAGACCTCCGCCCGCCCACGCCAGGGCGACGAGAACGTGTTTCGCAATCGCGAGTTGAGGCTGCTGACGGCGCATGGTGCGGGTCAGAACGGCACGCGCAGACCACCCGAGAAGATGGCCGCCTCGAAGTTGGTGCTCGCAATATACCGCTCGTATCGGAGGTCGAGGGCAGTGTGCTTGGGAAAGAAGAGCAACCCGTCCGCCGGTGCGTAGGAAATGCGGACGCCGTACAGGCCCGACGAGAAGGGCGCCAGCCGATAGTCAGCCGTGTAGTACTGGGGGTCACCCGTGTACGACGGTTGATAGAAGAAGGCGCCGGTCTGGGAATACCAGCGGTACGACCCTCCGAGCATGAACGAGGGGCGGAAGTAGTGCGAGAGAGCGACGGACATCGTGTTCGAGGAGACCGACCAGGTGTCCCAGTAGCGGCGGTAGTCGGCCTCCAGGTAGGTGTCGGCCGGCAGCGCCTGCCGCAACCTCAACGCAATCGCCTGGCGATTCCGAAGGTCCGGCGCGTTGCCGACCACGAGGATGTCGTTCACACTCGTCCGGAGGAACGGGTTGCTCTGGTACCCGCTGATGCGGCTGAAGTCGTACGTCATCTGGACGATTGTGTTCTTGGACAGCGTCTGGGTGAGGGTGACGTAGACGTCCTGGGCGTACTGCTGCTCGACGGTCTGGGTCGGGTGGAGCTGCGGACGGTTGGACGAGAAGGAGTAGCCGCCGGCAATCGTCGTATTGCCGTTGTTCAGGTCGCGCGAGAGCGACGCCGTGACGGTGTCGGCCGCGTAGAAATTCTCGCGGCTGATCTCGCCCCCGAGTTCCAGCCTGTAGTCGCCGTACTTTCGCCGATAGCTGAAGTCTCCGTACGTCCGCTGGTTGTTCGCGCCGTCCGGGTGGCAGCGGGCACACGAGTCGGACGCCGCGGTGACCGCGTCGACGCCGAATCTCGCCTTCAAGCCGGATCGGTCGGTGAAGTCCTTGTCGAGGTCAACGACCGGGGACAGCACGGTGACGGTCCGGCTGTCCTGGAACCCGTGGAGGCCGAAAGTGAGAATGTTGTCGGCCCAGTTGGACGCTGCGATCAGGGTGGCGGCGGCCGCTGCGAGAGCCCCGACCAGGACCTTGCCGGTTCTGCTCGCCTCTACTTGCACCCGCATCCTCCACCCTGAGCGCCGAACCCTCCCGCGGACCCTTCGCGCGACGGCTGCCAGTGATTGTCGTAGGCCACCAACTGCCCGTTCGCGTCGAAGACCATGCACGGATTCGAGAGCTTCCCGCGTTCCCATGGCTGCACGGTCGCACACGCGCCGGTCAACAGCCCCGTCGCCGCCATCAGCAGCGCGATCGCGATCCGAGCCGGTCGTTTCATGGGTTTCTGCCTCCCGCGGGCTCGCTGAGGAGCTGAGCGATCTCGCGCCTATAGGCCTCGAGCACCTTGTCGCTGTATCCAACGTGCACGAAGCGGATTGTGCCGTCGCGCCCGATCAGGAAAGAGGATGGCATGCCCTTCAGGTCGAACGCCTTCGCGCCCTTCCCGGAAGGGTCGAACACGACTTCGAACGAGTGCGGCTGCCCGACGAGAAACGCATCGGCGTCCTTTCTCTGCTCGTCGAGGTTCACCCCGATCACCGACAGGCCTCGCGCACGGAAATCGTCGGCCAAGTCGCTGAGAGCCGGAAACGACTGCCGGCACGGAGCGCACCAGCTTGCCCAGAAGTCCACCAGGACCACCTTGCCCCTGTAGTCCGACAACGACACCTGTGTGCCGTCCTTCGCCGGCAGCCGGAGGTCCGGCGCCGGCCGATCCAGCCCGGCCGGGCCGGTGGCTGCCCTGAGCCCGCCGCTTCCGGCACCGACCAGCAGGGCCCCCGTGATCAGCGCCATCAGGCCACTCGTCATTCTGTTCATCCCGACCGCCTTCATTCTCACCGGGTCTGCGCCGCGTTGTTGTCGACCACCCAGCGCTTCACCATGGCGGCGCGGCCGGCGCGGTCCACGCTGAAGTAGCGGTACATGGTCCCCGAGGGCTGCGTCCAGATGACCAACCTGGAGTTGGCGTTTCCCGGAGTCACGTCCCGCATCACGGCGGCGTAGGTGGTCATCGAGTAATTCCCGAGCGGCCGCGAGCCGCTGTGGCAGGGAGTGCAATCGGACGCGAAAATCGGCGCCATGTCCGGGGTGTAAGCCAGGGGCCCTGTCGTCACCGGGGTCGTTGTCGTCGTGGCGCTCGGGCTGGTCGGGTTGCTGGTGTCGGTCGCCGGCTGCGTGGCGACGCAGCCGCCCAGAGTCGCAGCGATCATCAGCGCAGCAAGGGTGGGTCTCGATGTCACCTTCGATCCTTCACGGCCAATAGGGACGCGGCCGGCTGGGCGGCGCGATGCGGCCCTCGACTCGGCGCGTGTTGATGGTTGTGCCCAGACCGTCGGGCTGGATGCAATATCTGGACCGAAATTGTACGAGTTCTCTGATCGGCTGTATTCCTAAGAAATCTGACTGTTCTCCCGGGGAATCGCCGTCTGGCGACCACCGGCTGACCTTCCGGTGTCGTCCTCGGAGGATGGCACCACGTCCTCCGAGGACCGCAGGGGGGCAGCGAACGGTCTGAGGGCCAGAGGCTCAGGCTGGAGCCTGGAATTCGCGGTCCAGCAAGTCCGCCACCGTGCCGAGCAGCAACTCCTGGGGACAGGGCTTGTGGAGCACCCGGTCGAAGACCGAGCCGTCGTCGTCGAGCGAACCGCAGGTCGCGCTGTAGCCGATGATCGGCACGTCCTCGAGTCCGGGAATCCCCCTCACCTCCCGCGCGGCGCCGGAGCCGTCCAGTTGCGGAAGCAGGAGGTCCATGATGATCGCGGCGGGACGATGCAGCCGAGCGAGATGCACGGCCTCGACGCCGTTGATCGCGCGAATGGTCCTGTAGCCGGCGAGCGTGAGCGTGATGTCGAGGAGTTCCAGCGAATCCTCGTAATCGTCAACGATGAGCAGCGTTGGACGCCTCATACAAGCAAAAGGGGCACCACGTTCGACGGCCGGGAAGTGACGGCCATTCACCCCCAGGTCACCGGGCGTCGTCCGGCGTGTTGACGCAGCCGGACGCGGTTTGTAGCGGAAGCAGACACGGCCAGCGGTGCGGCGGCTCCGCTTGACGCCAGAGCCGGGCATCAGTACTGTGTGCGCCAGCGCAGCCGCGGCAGATGGGCGTCGGGGGCTGCACGTCCGTCGTTCCCGAAACCGGTCAATTCCGTCCAGTTCCCTTCAAGGAGCGGTTGCATGAGAAAGGCACGTCCCGCCATCCGCGCGCTTGGCCTCGCGGCCGCGGTCATCCTGGCCGTCGTGGTATTCGCAGGCGACTTCGCCGCCCAGGCGCTGTCGCCGGAGATTCTCAAGGCCGTCAGCTTCCGGGCCATCGGACCGACCCGGCAGAGCGGGCGTTTCACCGACTTTGCCGTGCCCGAGCTCGAGCCGTGGACGATCTATGCGTCGACCGGTTCCGGCGGCCTTTGGAAGTCGGTCAACAACGGCCAGAGCTGGGAGTCGATCTTCGACAACCAGCCGGTCATTTCGATTGGCGACATCGCCGTCGCGGCGTCGAACCCGAACATCGTGTACGTCGGCACCGGTGAGGCCAACTCGTCCCGGAGCACCTACTGGGGTGATGGCGTCTACAAATCCACCGACGCCGGCAAGACCTGGTCGAACGTCGGCCTGAAGGACACCCATCACATCGGCCGCATGGTGATTCACCCGAAGAACCCCGACATCGTCTACGTCGCCGCGCTCGGACATCTCTACTCGGACAACGACGAGCGCGGAGTGTTCAAGACCATCGACGGCGGCAAGACGTGGACCAAGTCGCTCGACGTCAAGGTGGAAGGCAAGGCGGTTGGCGCGGTCGACATCGTGATCGATCCGAAGAAGCCCGAGACGCTCTACGCCGCCACGTACGACAAGGAGCGCAAGCCCTGGACGTTCAACCTCGGCGGCCCGGGCAGCGCGATCTACAAGACGATTGACTCCGGCAAGACGTGGACGAAGCTGACCGGCGGCCTGCCGGGCGGGATGATCGGCCGGATCGGGCTCGACATCAGCCTGAAGAACCCGCTCGTCCTGTACGCGAACATCGAGAACGCCAACAAGCCGAAGATGTCCGACGCCGACCGGCTGAAGGAGCTGCGCGAGGGCAAGTCGAGTGCGGGGATGATTGGCGAAGAGGTCTATCGGACGGACGACGGCGGGAAGACGTGGAGGAAGGTGAACGAGAAGAACCCGGTGGGCGGCGGCCCGGGCTACTACTACATGGATATCCGCGTCGATCCGAACGACGTGAACCACGCCTACGTACTGACCGTCGGCGTCCTCGAGACGAAGGACGGCGGGAAGACCTGGGCGTCCGCGTTCCGATTCGGGGGCGACAACCACGCGCTGTGGATCGACCCGGCCAATTCGAAGCACATGATCCTCGGCTACGACCACGGCATGGGGATCACCTTCGACGGCGGCAAGAACTGGCATCATCCCGACGAGCTGCCGCTCGCGCAGATCTACGGCGTGGGCTTCGACAACCAGGTGCCCTACAACGTCTACGTCGGGCTGCAGGACAACGGCTCGGTCCGCGGTCCGAGCAGCAAGCGCGGCGGTCGGCCGATCGTGTTCGAGGACTGGCAGACGGTGGGCGGGGGCGACGGCCAGTTCAACGTGATGGACACGGTCACCAACCGCTATCTCTACAACGAGTCGCAGTTCGGCTCGATCACGCGCACGGACCTCTACACGGGCGAGACGAAAGGCATCTCGAATCGGGATCAATCGCTGCGCTACAACTGGACGGCGCCCATCCTGGTATCCCCGCACGACAACAACGTCGTCTACCACGCGGCCAATCGCCTGATGAAGTCCACGAGCCGCGGCGACGCGTGGGAGTTCATCAGCCCGGACCTGACCACCAACGACAAGTCGAAGCTGACAGTGGACGGCAAGGGAGGCGACGGCAACATCCAGTACTGCACGATCAGCGCGATCGACGAATCGCCGATCATCCGCGACCTCATCTACGTCGGCACCGACGACGGCAACGTGTGGGTGACGAAGGACGGCGGGCGAAACGGCGACAAGAGCTGGACGAAGCTGAACGACAACATCAAGGGCAACCCCGGATTGTGGGTGAGCCGCGTCGAAGCGTCACACCACTTCCCCGGGACCGCATACGTGACCTACACCGGCTACCGCAACGACGACTTCAGGCCGTACATCTACAAGACCACCGACTACGGCCAGACCTGGACGTCGATCGCCGCCAACCTGCCCAACAAGGCGATCAACGTCGTCCGGGAGGATCCGAAGAACCCCAACCTGCTCTTCGTCGGCGCCGAATTCGGCCTCTACGTGTCGATCGACGGCGGGAAGACCTGGAACGACCTGCAGGCCAACATGCCGACTCAGCCGGTGTGGGACCTCGCCATTCACCCTCGCGACGGCGAACTGATCGTGGCGACCCACGGGCGGGGCGTGTTCATCGCCGACATCTCGCCGCTCGAGCAGCTGAACGACAAGGCGCTCGGCGAGAGCGTCTATCTGTTCGACATCAAGCCGGCGGTGAAGTGGGTGACCAGGATCGAGGGGGTGTCGGCCTCCACGAATTTCAGCGCGCCGAGCAACCCGAACGGCGTTGTCATCAACTACTACCAGAAGGCGCCGGCGTCCGGCGACGTCACGGTGCAGGTGCTGAAGGGCGCCCGCGTCGTGTCGGAGAACAAGAAGGCGCCGAACGCCGCGGGCCTCAACAAGCTGGTGTGGAACATGCGGATGGACGCCGTCACGGCGCCGGGCGTCACGGCCCCGGCGCAGCAGGGCCGCGGGTTCGGCGGCGGTGGGCGGGGCGGCCAGGCCGCGCCGACGATCCCGACCTTCGGCGGCGTGACGCCCGCCGAACCGGGCGAATACACCGTGGTCGTGACGGCGGGCGGAAAGACGCTGGTGAAGACCGCGGTGATTCTCGAGGACGCCTGGTTCGACAGGAAATTCTAGGGGAAGAATTCAGAATTCAGAATCCAGAAGGGAACGACAGCGGACCCGGCGTGCGTCGCGCGTCGGGTCCGGTTTCAATTCTCAATTCTCAATTCCTAATTCCTAATTCCGTGGCGCCACCCGGAGGCATCCGTGTCGCTCGTCGAACAGTTCGTCCGCACGGCGAAGAGCCACGAGAACAAGCTGGCAATCATCGACTGCGCCACCGGCCAGCGCGTGACTTACCGCGACGCCCTGCTCCGCACGCTCATCCTGTCGCGCAAGTTCGGGCGGTACGCGCCCGGCATGATTGGCGTGATGATTCCGACCTCGGGCGGGGCCATCTATGCCGTCATCGCGGCGCTGATGAGCGGCCGCACGCCGGTGATGATCAACTACTCCACCGGGGCGGCCCAGAACTGCGGGATGGCACAGCGGCGACTGGCGTTCCGCACGATCATCACGTCGCGCGCGCTGCTCGAGAAGATCAAGTGCCCGGTCGTGGACGGGATGGTGTGCATCGAGGACCTGGCGGCCGGCGTGTCCCCGCTCAACAAGGTGGGCGGGTTCCTCAGGGCGTCGATGTCCGCGGACCGCATCTGCCGGCAGGTCCACCTCGGCCAGGACGATGACCGTGCGGTGATCCTCTTCACCAGCGGGAGCGAGCGCGATCCGAAGGCGGTGCCGCTGTCGCACAGGAACATCAAGGCCAACATCGACGGGATGCACCAGGTGCTGGAGTTCGGGCCGAAAGACGTCATCCTCGGCAACCTGCCGCTCTTCCATGTCTTCGGCCTCACGGTCACGCTCTGGCTGCCGCTGACCAACGCGATGACGGTGGTCACGTCGCCCAATCCCCTGGAGTTTCGCGCGATCGCCACTGCGGTGCGCGAGGAGCGCGTGACGATGGTGGTGGGCACGCCGACGTTCCTGGCCGGCTATCTCCAGAAGTCGGATGCCGGCGATTTCCAGACGGTCCGGCTGCTGATCACCGGCGCCGACAAGTGCCCCGAATCCTTGCGCGTGGGATTCCTCGAGCGCCACGGCAAGGTCCTGCTCGAAGGCTACGGCACGACGGAGACGAGCCCCGTCATATCGGTCAACACACCCGGGCACAACCGCCCGGGCAGCGTCGGCAAGGCCCTGCCCAACGTCCAGGTGCGGATGGAGCACTACGAAACGGGCGAGTCGTGCGGCGTGAACGAGATCGGCAAGATCCTCGTCAGGGGCGACAGCGTGATGTCGTCCTACTTCGACGACTTCGAAGCGACGGCGCTGCACCTCCGCCACGGCTGGTACGACACGGGCGACATGGGCTACCGGGACGACGAGGGCTACCTCTGGCACGTCGGCCGGCTCGGGCGGTTCCTGAAGATTGGCGGCGAGATGGTGTCGCTCGGGCAGGTGGAGGACGTCCTGCAACGCAACCTGCCGGTCACCGTGGAGTGCGGTGTCGTGGAGGTGCCCGACGCCGTCCGCGGCGCGAGGATCGTCGCCGCTGTCACCGACAAGGTGGATGAGAGGGCGGCGGTCGCGCGGTTGTCGGAGAGCCTGCCGCGCATCGCGGTGCCGAGGCAGTTCGTGGTGCTCCCGTTCCTGCCGAAGGTGCCCAGCGGCAAGGTGGATTACCGCGCGCTGACCGAGATGGTTCGGGACGCGGTGCAGAACGACGGTCGGAACTGACGTACTCAGATCGCGACATTCCTAGATCGCAAGATCGCAAGATCGCAAAATGGTGCGGTCCGCTTTCGTTCCACGGAGTCATCCGATGCAGACAATTCCCCGGCCGATCCGTGCGGTCTCTTTCGTGCTGGCGGTGGCCCTGCTGCTGACGACGCCCGGACTGCGGGCGCAGGCGCCGGGGGCCGTCACGTCTCCGGAGAAGTTCTTCGGGTTCCAGATGGGCGCCGACCGGAAGATCGCCCGCTGGGACAAGATGGTGGACTACTACAAGCAGCTGGCCCGCGAGAGCAACCGGATCAAGGTGGTGGACATGGGGCCGTCCACCATGGGAAACCCGTTCCTGCTGGTCGTCATCTCGTCGCCCGCCAACCTCGCAAAGCTCGACCGCCTGCGCCAGGTCAACCTGAAGATCAGCGATCCGCGCGGGCTGGCCGAAACCGAGGTGAAGAAGCTCGTCGCCGAAGGGAAGGCCGTCATCTGCCAGTCGATGAGCCTGCACGCCACCGAGATCGGGGGCACCCAGATGGCCGCGGAGCTCGCCTTCGACCTGCTGTCGCGGCAGGACGAGGAGGCGCAGAAGATCCTCGACAACGTGGTGTTCCTGATGATCCCGTGCTTCAACCCGGACGGCGAGATCATCGTGCACGACTGGTACGAGAAGACGCTCGGCACCGAGTTCGAGGGCTCGGGGCCGCCGGTCCTGTACCACAAGTACACCGGCCACGACAACAACCGCGACGCGTTCATGACGAACATGATCGAGTCGCAGTACATGGCGAAGATCCTCTTCACCGACTGGATCCCGCAGGCCTACGTCGATCACCACCACATGGGCGCGTATGGCGCACGGATCTACGTGCCGCCGTACGCGGACCCGATCCGCCCGATGGCCGACCCGCTGATCTGGCGCGAGCACAGCTGGTACGGCGCGCACATCGCCTACAAGGAGGAGGAGGCCGGCCTGTCCGGCATCCTCAACATGGCGCAGTACTCCGGCTGGGGCCATTTCGGCTTCCACTGGATCACCCCGTTCCACAACATCGCGGGGATGCTGACCGAGTCGGCCAGCGCGAAGCTCGCCACCCCGATGTTCATTCTCCCCGACCAGCTGCAGGGCGGCGCGCGCAACCTGCCGGTCTACGAGGCCCAGACGACCTTCCCGGATCCGTGGCCGGGCGGATGGTGGCGCCTGCGCGACATCGTGGAGCGCCAGAAGGTGGCGGCGTGGGCCACGCTCGACCTCGCGGCGAGGAACAAGGACACGGTGCTGTGGAACGCCTACCTGAAGGCGAAGCGGCAGACCGAACGTGGCGGAGAGGGCCACCCCGCAGCGTATGTCATCCCCGCCGCGCAGCACGACTCGCTCACCGCGACCAAGCTCGTCGCCAAGCTCCTCGTGCAGGGCGTCGAGATTCGCACCGCCGAGAAGCCCTTCGTCGGATCGGGCGGCGTGTCCTACCCCGCCGGCGCGTACGTGGTCCCCATGGCGCAGCCGAAGATGGGGCTCGTCCGGTATCTGCTCGGCCGGACGTTCTACCCGGACAACTCGTACACCCGCGACAGGGACGGGACGCCCATCCGACCCTACGACATGGCGACCGACACCATGGCCGAGTTCATGGGCGTCCACGTCGATCCGCAGGACACCATGCCGCAGGGCGAGTTCCGGAAGTTCGACACCGTTCGCTGCCTCGGCAAGGTCGAGAAGGGCGGCGTCGGGTACGTCATCGACGGCCGCCAGAACGACGCGTTCAAGGCGGCGAACCTCCTCCTCGACAAGGGCGTCGCGCTTCGCCGCGTGGACAAGGCCTCGGCGGGCCTGAAGCCGGGCGATTTCCTCGTACCGGCGGGCGCGCCTGAGGCGACGCTGACGGGCATCGCCACGGAACTCGGCGTTGACTTCTCCGCCCTGAAGGCGGACCCGAAGGCGGGGACGCACGACGTGAAGCGGATGCGCGTCGGCATGTACCAGCGCTACTGGGGCGGGAACATGGACGAGGGGTGGACGCGGTTCCTGCTGGAGCAGTTCGCGTTCCCCTACACGACGGTGATGGACGCCGAGATCAAGAAAGGCGGCCTCGAGGCCAAGTACGACGTGATCATCCTGCCAGACGACTCGACGGCCATGATTACCGGCGAGCGTCCGCCGGCCGGACAGGGGCAGCGCGGCGGCGGCCGGCCCGAGGAATCGTATCCGCCCGAGTTCCGCAGCGGCATCGGCGCCGACGGCGTGGCGGCGCTGCGATTGTTCGTGCAGAAGGGCGGGACTCTCGTCGCGCTCGGCGGCGCGAGCAACTTCGCCATCGAGAAGCTCGGGCTGCCGATTCGGAACGTCGTGGCGGGCCGCCCGGCGAAGGAGTTCTTCTGCCCCGGCTCGACGCTCCACGCGAAGTTCGACACCGCCAACCCGCTTGCCTACGGCATGCCGGCCGAGGGTCTGGTGGTCTTCATGGGAGGGAGCCTCGCGTTCGAGGTCCAGCCGAACGACTTCAACGAGCGCTACGAGATCGTCGCGTCGTATCCGGACCGCGACCTGCTCCAGAGCGGCTGGCTCGTCGGCGAGGAGTTCCTGGCCAAGAAGGCGGCGGTGGTTTCCGCGAAGGTCGGAGAGGGCCGCGTCGTGCTGATCGGCCATCGCACGCAGCACCGCGCCCAGACGCACGGCACGTACAAACTGCTGTTCAACGCGCTCATTGGCCGGCGCTGACGTGCAGGGTCGGTTCTGACGATGAGCCGAAGAGGGTTCGCTCGGCCCCTGTGACCGGGGGCATTCGCGGAGGACATGATGCTCAGACAGCTGCCTCGGACCGCCGTGGTCGCGGCCCTGATTTTCGGCGTGGCGTTGGCGTACGCGGCGGGCATCCAGGCGCGCCAGGCCGCCGGCCAAAAGAGCGCTCCCGCTGGCCAGCGGGCACAGGCGGTCGACCAGGAGTACACCAGGCGCATCCTGGACGCGACACCGGACAGGCGCATCCTGACCGAACTGGTCGATCACATGCCCGCATCCTCGACGGTGCCCTCGCCGCTGAAGTTCTTCGGCTACGTGCCCGGCGAGGACAGCCGGGTCACCTACCACAAGGACATCGTCCGCTACTACCAGGCCCTCGCCAAGGCGTCGCCGCGGGTGGCGATGTGGGAGGTCGGCAAGACGGAAGAAGGACGGCCGACCGTGGCACTGGCCGTGTCCGACGAGGCGACGATCAAGTCGCTGGACCACTACAAGAGGATCACCCGCCAGCTCAGCGATCCGCGCACGCTCACCGAGGCGCAGGCACACCAGCTGATTGCCACCGGCAAGCCCATCTACGTGGTGTCCGGGAGCATCCATTCGTCCGAGGCCGGCAGTCCGGAGATGCTCATCGAGCTGGCGTTCCGACTGGCGGTCGAGGAAACGGCGTTCATCCGCCAGATTCGCAGCAACGCCATCGTCGTCATTGTGCCGGTGTCGGAGGTCGACGGCCACGAGCGCTACGTGGACAACCGGCGCGCCTCGGACGCAGGGCAGCCGCAGCCAAGCATGACGTACTGGGGAAGGTACGTTGCCCATGACGACAACCGCGACACCATCGGCAAGGGCCTGAAGCTCACCGAGAACATGTTGAGCCTGTTCCTCGACCTGCGCCCGCAAGTGCTGCACGACCTTCACGAGTCCGTGACGCTGCTCTACACCTCGGCGGGCACCGGGCCATACAACACGGAAATCCCGCCCGTGCTGGCGAGCGAGTGGTGGTGGCTGTCGGAGACCGAGCTGATGGAGATGACCAAGCGCGGCGTGCCGGGCGTGTACACCTACAACTACTGGGACGGGTGGGCGCCGAACTTCCTGCTTTGGATCGCGGTCACGCACAACTCGATCGGCCGGTTCTATGAAACGCAGAGTTACGCCGGCGGTGGGGGCGGCGGCGGCAGGGGTGGTCCGCCTTCGCCTGCGGCTACGGCCGGACAAGCGGCTGGTCAGCGCGGTGCGGAGACCCCGCAGGCGGGGGGTGCGCGCGCGGGCGCGACGCCGCCGGCCGATGCGTCGCAGGCCGGCAGGCGGGGGCGGCTCGTCACGGGCGGGAGCCGCGAGTGGTATCGGCCGTACCCGGTTCCGCCGGAGGGCGTGCAGTGGAGCGGCCGCTCCAACATCAACATGCAGCAGTCGGCGCTGCTGATCGCCCTGAACGCCGTCGCGAAGAACCATGAGATGTTCCTGGAGAACTACTACATCAAGAACAGGATGATGGTCGAGAAGGGGAGGACGCAGGCGCCCTACGCCTACGTCGTGCCCGCGAGGCAGCGGCGACGGGCCGATGCGGCCGACCTGATGAACTACTTCCGGCGCGATGCGGTCGAGGTGCACACGGCGACCGCTCCCTTCACGATCGGCAACGTCCAGGTGGCCGCGGGCGACTACATCGTCCGGCTGGATCAACCGTACGGCGGCTTCGTCAACATGCTGCTCGGCGTGCAGTGGTTCCCCGAGCAGAATCCGCGTCCGTACGACGACACCGGATGGTCGTTCACGCTGCTCCGCAACCTGCAGGTCTACAAGATCGAGGACAAGAGCATTTTCGACAAGCCGATGACGCTTGCGGCGGCCGATTTCAAGGGCGTCGGGACGATCGAAGGCAGCGGCCGGACGCTCATCGTCGATCACACGACCGACGACGGCCTGGTGACGTTCCGATTCGCCAACGCGAACGTGAAGATGTCCGCGGCCGAGCAGCCGTTCGACGCGGCGGGCCACCACTTCGGCGCCGGCGCCTTCATCATCCCGAACGCGGACCGCACGGCGATCGATCCGCAGATCAAGGAACTCGGACTCGCCGCGTGGGCCACCGATACGCCGCCCACCGTCCAGACGCACGACCTCGACGCGCCGCGCATCGGCTACATCCACTCGTGGTCGAGCACGCAGGACGAGGGCTGGGTCCGCATGGTGTTCGACCGGCTCAGGGTGCCCTACACCTACTTCGCCGACAACCTCGTCCGGCAGGGCAACCTCCGCGCGAAGTTCGACGTCATCGTCTACCCGGCCGGACCGGTGCAGGTCGATGGCGGCGAACTGCCGACGGCGGGAACGCCGCAGCCGTACAAGAAGACCGATCTCACGCCGAACATCGGGACCGCGCCCGACACGACCGAGGATCGGCGCGGCAGCCTCGGCCGCGACGGAATGAGGGCCCTCGAGACGTTCGTGCAGGAGGGCGGCGTGCTCATCGCCGAGGGACCGCCGGCAGCCGTGTTCCCCGACTACCGGCTCGTGCCCGGGATCGTCACCGAGCAGCCGGCGGGCCTGTGGGCGCCCGGATCGGTGATCAAGACGCTGGTGGGTGACAAGACGAGCCCGATCCTCTACGGCTACGACCAGAAGGCGCTGGGCGTGATCTACAACAGCGGGCCGGTGCTGGCGCTGTCGGGCGGCGGCGGGCGCGGCGGTGGCGGGCGCGGGGCCACGCCGTCATTCCAGCCGAACCTCCAGCCGATGGCGACGCCGTCGCGGCTGACGACGCTCGACGGCGCGCCGCCACCGAGTGCGCCGGGTGCTGGCGGCGGACGCGGCGGAGGCGGCGGCGGGCGCGGCGGAGCCCCGGCGAGTGCGACAGTCGCGCCGCGAGTGCTTCTGTCGTATCCGGCCGACCCGAACGATCTGCTGCTGTCCGGCGCGCTCGTCGGTGGCGAATTCCTCGCCGGCCGGCCGGCGCTCGTGGACGTGAGCCTCGGCAAGGGGCACGTCGTGCTGTTCGGCATTCGCCCGTTCTGGCGGAACGAGACATACGGCAGTCACTTCCTGGCGTTCAACGCGATCCTGAACTGGAACGACTTGAACGCGGGAGGAACCAGCGCGGGCCGGTGAGGCCGGGCCCGGACCGACAAATGCGCGCCCACTCCGTCAGTCGGCGTTGTTTCCTGGAGGTGGCGGCCGGGGTGTCGCTGGCCGCGCTCTTCGACACGCTGCCCGCCGGCGCGGCGGAGGGCTCGCGCATCGTCCGCGCCGGCTGTCCGTCCCACAACTGCGGCGGGCGCTGCCTGCTCAAGCTCCATGTCGAGAACGGCGTCATCGTCCGCATCGAGACCGACGACAGGCCCGCCGACAACGTGGAGGCGCCGCAGCTGCGGGCCTGCATTCGCGGGCGCGCTTACCGTCGCCGCCAGTACCACCCGGACCGCCTGCTCCACCCGTTGAAACGTGTCGGACAACGCGGCGAAGGCAAGTTCCAGGCGATCTCGTGGAACGAGGCCCTCGACAAGGTGGCGGCGGAGCTGCTTCGGGTCAGGAAGACGTACGGCAACTCGGCGATGTTCGTGCCGTACGGGACGGGCAGCTACAGCCAGACCAACGGCCGCCAGGTCGCGCAGCGGCTGCTGAACGTGTTCGGCGGATCCCTCGGCCACTACAACAACTACTCGTGGCCGTGCATGGCCCGTACGACCGAGACGGTTTACGGCACGACGGTCACCGGCAACCAGCGCCAGGACTGGCTGAACTCGAAGTACATCCTGATGTGGGGATGGAACCCGAGCGAGATGCGCGATGGCACCAACACCGAGTATTTCCTCCGCAAGGCCCGCGACGCCGGCGCGCGCATCGTCTGCATCGACCCGCGGATGACGCTGAGCGCCGTCGCGCTCGCCGACGAGTGGGTGCCGATCCGGCCCGGCACGGACGTCGCCATGATGTCCGCGATGGCCCACGTGATGATCACGTCCGGCCTGCACGACGCCGCGTTCGTGGCCTCACACTGCGTCGGCTTCGACGAATCGCAGATGCCAGCCGACATCCACGGTGCCGAGACCTACAAGGACTACATCCTCGGCGCACGGGACGAGGTTCCGAAGACGCCGAAGTGGGCCGAGGCCATCACCGGCGTTCCTCGGGACACGATCGAACGGGTCGCCCGTGAGTACGCGACGCGCAAGCCCGGCGTGCTTTACCAGGGATACGGCATGCAACGGCGCGCCTACGGCGAGCAGGTCGTGCGCGCGGGCTGCGTCCTCGCGGCGCTGACCGGGAACGTCGGCGTGCCGGGCGGCTGGGCGAGCGGCCTGGCGCTGCAGGCGCCGGCGGGCGGGCCGCAGTGGAACGTCTTCCCGGTCGGCGAGAACCCCGTCAAGGCGAGCATCCCCACGTTCCTCTGGACCGAGGCCGTTCTCCGCGGCAAGGAGCTCGGCCCCGACCAGGGCGTGCGAGGCGTGCCGCGGCTCGACAACCACATCAAGCTGATCTACGCGGTCGCGTCGAACGCGCTGATCAACCAGCACGCCAACATCAACCGCACCGCGAAGCTCCTCCAGGACGAGCGCCTCGTGGAGTTCCTCGTCGTCCAGGACAACTTCCTCACGCCTACCGCCAGGTTTGCCGACGTCGTGCTGCCGGCGTGCACGCAGCTCGAGACGTGGGGCGTTGAGGATGGCTGGAAGTACGGCGATGAGGTGCTGCTGATGCCGAAGGCCGTCGAGCCGGCCGGCGAGACGAAGAGCGACTACCAGATCTGCGCGGAGATCGCGGGCCGGCTCGACCTGCGGGAGGCGTTCACCGAGGGACGGACCGAACGCGATTGGGTGGACGCGGCCCTCTCGTCGTTCCGGAAGATCCATCCGCAACTTCCGCAACTGCGCGAATTCGAGACGGGCAACGCGGGCGTCCACGCGACGCCGGTGACGAAGCCGGCCATCGCCTTTGCCGACTTCCGGCAGGACCCCCGACGCTTCCCGCTTCCCACGCCGTCCGGAAAGATCGAGATCTTCTCGGCCGCGCTCCACGCGATGGGCAGGCCCGACCAGATTCCCGCGGTCCCGAAGTACATCCAGGAATGGGAGAGCCCGTTCGGGGCCGAGGCGCGCCGGTTCCCGCTGCAGGTGGTGGGCCACCACACGCTGGCCCGCGTGCACTCCACGATGAGCGGCGTGGACTGGCTGGAGGAGGCGTTTCCACACCGCGCGTTCGTAAACCCGGTGGATGCGTCGGCGCGGGCGATCGCCAACGGCGACGAGATCCGGGTGTTCAACGATCGCGGGGAGCTGACGATCAGGTGCCGCGTCACCCGCCGCATCATGCCCGGAGTCGTCGCGATTCCGCAGGGCGCGTGGTGGGCACCGTCGGACAAGGGCCTCGACCGCGGCGGCTCGGTGAACGTGCTGACGTCGGAGCGCTGGACGCCGCTGGCGTTCGGCAACGCGCAGCACACGGTGATGGCGGAACTGATGAAAGCGTGACGCCGGCTTGTGGCTTGCGACTTCCGGCTGGCGGCGAACCCGAGAGGAGGGCGCGGGCGGATTCGAGAACCAATGTCCCAACTGGCTTTCTTCGTGAACTCGGACGCCTGCTCTGGCTGCAAGACGTGCCAGGTGGCCTGCAAGGACCGGAACAACCTGGCGGCGGGCCTGCACTGGAGACGCGTCTACGAGGTGACGGCCGGCGCGTGGCAGAAGAAAGGCGACGCGTGGACGAACACGGTCGCCGCCTACAACCTGTCGGTCGCCTGCCATCATTGCCTGGACCCCGTGTGCGGGAAGCAGTGCTCGGTCGAGGCCATCTGGAAGCGGCCCGACGGGATCGTGCTGATCGACCAGACGCGCTGCATCAAGTGCAACAAGTGCCGGGCGGACTGCCCGTACGAGGCGATCCGGTACGACGCCGCGACCAACACCGTCAGCAAATGCGACTTCTGCCTGGACGCCATCGAGGCCGGCCTGCCTCCGGCGTGCGTCGCGGCGTGTCCCAATCGCGCCCTCGATTTCGGCAACCTCGAGGACCTGAGGCGGCGGTTCGGCTCGGCCGACCGGGTCTTCCCGCTGGAGGACCCGGCCGTCAGCCGGCCCGCCCTCGTCATCAAGCCGCACCGCCACGCCGCGGTCGTCCAGGGGCACGAACCGGAGGTGGCGAACTGGGAAGAGCTGTGATGGCGGATAATGTCGTACGAGGGGCCGTCACTCGCCATTGGAGAACCACGATGAACGGAGCCACCTACAGCCATCCGGAATCTGCGGTCCGCCACTCCTACCCGCTCGCCGTCGAGCATGCGGGCTTTGGCACGGCGATTTCGCTGGTCGCGCGCACGCTGCCCTACGCGGTCGCCCGGTTCGTGATCCTGCTGACCTTCTCGATCGTCACAATCGTGTGGCTGCTGGCCACGATCGGCATCGGGTCGTGGCTCGGCGCGACCGTGCACCCCTTCATCGGACTTGGCTGGGTCGTCGTCCTGCTCGGCACCTACGGCTACCTCTGGTGGTTCGTCGTGCGATACGGACTCTACCTGGTGCAGGCCGGCCACATCGCCGTCCTCACGGAACTGATCACCAAGGGGCAGGTTGAGAACGGATCGGTCGGGATGTTCGACTACGGCCGGCGGGTGGTGACGGAGCGATTTGGCCAGGTGAACGTGTTCTTCGCGATGCACGTGATCGTGCGCGCCGTCGTCCGCGTCTTCAATCGGACGCTCGACTGGGTCTCCCACCTGTTGCCGGTTCCGGGGTTGTCGTCGATCGTGGGCATCGTCAACGCCATCGTGCGGGCGGCGACGACCTACATCGACGAGACGATCTTCTCCTACAACCTCGCCAGGGGCGACGAGAACCCCTGGCGGAGTTCGAAGGACGCGCTGATCTACTACTGCCAGAACAGCGTGGAGATCCTCAAGACCGCCGCGTGGGTGGTGGTGCTCGACAAGGTGTTGACGGTCGTGGTCTGGGGGATCATGCTGGTGCCGGCATTCCTGGTGCTGGTCGTCCTGCCTGCCTCGTTGAAGCCCTGGGGCGTGCTCCTCGGGTTCTTCTTTGCCGCGTTGTTTGCGTCGAATGCCCGCCAGGCATTCCTGAAGCCCGTCTTCCTCACGATGGTGATGACCAAGTTCCACGTCGTGGTGCGCAACCAGCCGATCAACATGGTGTGGGACGAGCGGCTCTCCGGCATGAGCGACAAGTTCCGCGACATCAAGAACAAGGCGCTGGTGCCGCTCCCGGTCCGGCCGACCCCCACGGTTTAGAAGCGGTTTCCAGACGTCGCCGCGGGGCGACCCTTTCGGGTTGCCCCGCGGCACAGGCAGGGCTTGAGCGTCGCCCTGCGAGCCGCGGGCGGTGGTCCCCTGGGGTTTTAAGTCCGGTTGCAAGGGTCGTTCGAACTCGATGGCCTGTATCGGCCGTTCAGCTTGCCTGGCGCTCTGCCTGACATGGCTGGCCCCGCGCGCGGCGGCGGGCCAGGCGCCCATCGATCTCGCCCACATCGATCCGCAGACGTTTCACGCGATGGCGGTGCGCATCCCCAGGGGCCAGGCGCCGAAGATCGACGGCCGGCTGGACGACGCGGCCTGGGCGCTGGCTCCAGCGCAGGGGAACTTCATCCAGCGCGAACCGAATGCCGGCGCCCCGATCTCCGAGCGGACCGAGTTCAAGGTGCTGTACGACGACCGGAAGATCTACTTCGGACTCTGGGCGTTCGACTCGGACCCGAACGGAATCCGCGCCAGTGAGTACAAGCGGGACTCGGGTCTCGCCAAGGGCGACCAGATGCGGATCGTCATCGACACGTTCCACGACCGCCGCAACGGCTTCTACTTCGCCACCAACCCGCTCGGCGCGGAGAAGGACGCGCAGTACACTGACAATGCCCGCGTGACCAACAACGACTGGAACGCGGTCTGGGAGTGCCGGACCTCGCGCGACGGTCACGGCTGGTACGCCGAGATTGCGATCCCCCTCAGCCAGCTCCGGTTCAAGACGGCCATCGGCGAAACGACGTGGGGATTGAATGTCGGCCGGCGGATCGTGCGGAAGAACGAGGAATCGTACTGGGTGTCGTACCCGCGGGCGCAAGGCGCCTACGGCTTCGCCCGGCTATCGAACGCCGGCGTCCTCGACGGCCTTCGCGACATCGAGGCGAGGCGTCGTCTCGAGGTCGTCCCGTTCGTCGCGCCGACCGCCAGCCACGACGACGTGACCGGCACGTCAACGACCGACCTTGCCCACTACGGGGTCGACGCGCGAGTCGGCATCACAGACACGCTGACCGCCGACATCACCTACAAGACCGACTTCGCGCAGGTCGAGGCCGACCAGGAAGTGGTGAACACGTCGCGCTTCAGCCTGTTCTTCCCCGAGAAGCGCCAGTTCTTCACCGAGACAGCCGGCCTGTTCAACTACGGCAAGACAGGCACCGAAAACGGCGACCAGGGCCCGGGGTTGTTACCGCTGTTCTACTCGCGACGCATCGGCCTGACCGACGACGGGCTCGAAGTGCCGATCCTCGCGGGCGGACGCGTCACCGGTCGGGCGGGGCCGTACACGCTGGGCGTGATGAATATCGAAACGGACGAGTTGTCGTCCACGGCGCCGGCGTTCCAGTTGCCCCGCGCGAACTACACCGTGATCCGGGTGAAACGGAACGTGTTCGGCTATTCGTCGGTCGGCGCGATCTTCCTGAACAAGGAGGGCGGGGGCGGCCCCGACTACAACCGCACGGCCGGCGTGGACCTGAACCTCGTGCTCGGCAAGACCACCACGCTGACGGCGCTGGCCGCCAGGACGTTTACTCCTGGGGTGACCAGCGGCGACTTCGCGGGCGGGTTCGACTTTGCGTATCAGAAGGATCGCTACAACTACGGCCTGACCTACCTGGACGTCGGGCCCGCGTTCAACGCCGAGATGGGCTACATCAGGCGGACGGACATCCGCAATCCGAAGGTGAGGGCGGCGTGGACGCCGAGGCCGAAGTGGCGAGGCGTACGGCAGCTGACAGTCGGCGGGCTACTGGATACGTACGCGAATCACGCCGGCCAGCCGGTGTCGCAGACGACCGACGGGCAGTTCGTCACGGCGTTCGACGACACGTCGACGCTGACCGTGGATGTCGCGCACGACACCGATCGGCTGGCGGTGCCGTGGCGGCTCGGGAACGGCATCGTCCCCGTCGGCCGCTACGACTGGAACACGTTCACCGCGTCGTATGTCTCGAACGCGAGCCTTCGTGTCTCGGGCAGTGCCGGCGTCCAGACTGGCAGTTATTACTCGGGCGACAAGACGACCCTGACTGCCGGCCTCAGCGTCCTCCCGGTGTCGCGCCTGCTGGCCGAGATGAGCTACACCCGCAACCGCATCACACTTCCCGCCGTGCCGGTCTACATTACGAACACGGTCAGCACCCGCGTGAGCTACTCGTTCTCGCCGTTCCTGTTCGCGAAGGGGTTCATTCAGTACAACGACGCCAAGCGGCAGGCCACGGTCAACCTGCTCCTCTGGTACATCTACCGCCCGGGCAGCGACTTCTACATCGTCTACAACCAGGGATGGGACACGGATCTCGCCGGCCCGCACTTCATGCAGCCACGCAGCCGGTCGCTGTCGGTCAAGCTCACGTATTGGATATCACGCTGATAGTCGGGACTGACGAACGTCAGTCGGAACTGACGCACTCAGTCGGATCTGACGATCGTCAGTCGGAACTGACGCTGCCAGTCGATCTCGCCGGCCATCGTGCAGTCCGCTCGGCCGGCGTTCAAGCTCCACCTGCAGTTCCGACCACTCACCGTCAGGTCCGACCCTTCACCGTCAGGTCCGACCCTTCAGCGCCAGGTCCGACCCTTCAGCGCCAGGTCCGACCCTTCAGCGCCAGGTCCGACCCTTCAGCG
>Ga0209048_10000651_pt1 | contig 36355 bp, 31 predicted proteins | sample FrelakmetCRP12CR_FD_187146 | JGI IMG/M metagenome (GOLD analysis project Ga0209048, IMG submission 187146) | Freshwater lake sediment microbial communities from the University of Notre Dame, USA, for methane emissions studies - CRP12 CR (SPAdes)... | ecosystem: Environmental > Aquatic >...
CGGCGAGGCGACGCGCGGTCGAGTCGGTGCTTCGGGTGCACGTCGTGCGAGCCTGTCGAGCAGCGGCGTCGTCAAGGCGAGGTCCGAGGCCGGCGCGTGTCCGTGCACGCCGCGCGCGCCGAGCAGCAGCTCGCCCGCGACCAGCGTCACCGCCAGGACCCCCGCGGCGCGCGCGAGCAACGGCCTCCCCGACCGGATGAGCTTCTCCCGCAACGCATCGAGCGTCGCCGAGCCGAGAAAGGCCGCCGCCAGCGGCAACAGGAGCAGGGCCCGCGTCCAGTGCACCGGCGTGCGCTGCGCGAGAACCCGCGAGACCGGGTTGTCGTAGGCCACGAGAAGGATCAGCCCGGCCACCCCGCTCCAGAAAAGGGCGCCCCTTTCGCGTCGGGCGCGTGCGAGCCCGACCACCGCGAACAGAAGCAGGGTCACCGAGAACGTCGCCGCGGCCTCGATGACGTTCGAGCCCGCGCGGTGCGGCATCAAGAGCCGCGCCAGGTCCGCGGCGGGCAGCACGAAGGGCTGCCGGTCCTGGCCGGTGCGGGCCGCGCTCCACCGGAAATACTCGAGAAACGTCAGCAGAAAGGGTGCCGCCAGGGCGGCGCCCAGGACGGCCGCGCCGAGCGGAGCTGCCGCGGCGCGCGCCCGTCCGCGGGATTCCGCGACGAGATACGCGGCCGCGACGAGCGCCGCCATCATCAGCGTCTCCGGATGCCCCCCGCTCGCGACGAGATACGTCGCGAGCGACAAGCCGAGCAGGTCTTCGCGGCTCGGCTGGCGGGCCAGGCGCCGCGCGAAGAGAAGTACGAGGGGCGTGCCCGCGGCGGTCAGGGCGAGGGGATGTTCGAGCCACGCGACGAACGGCCCCGAGAGAGCGAACGCCGCAGCACCCATGAGCGCGGCCGCCGTCGAACGACCGAGGTCTCGCAGCCACAGGAACGCGCCCCCAAGTGCGACGAGAAGGCGCAGGAGCAGCGACAGGTTCCAGCCGGCCGCGACTCCGAATGCCAGGACCGGCCAGACGAGGGGACTGCCGAGCGCCGACTGCGCATTGCCGAGCAGCGGCACACCGCCGCTCTGGTGCGGATTCCAGAGAGGGAGGCGGCCGGACGCGAGCTCGCGCCGGGCCAGTTGCAGCCAGGGCACGAACTGCCAGACCGGGTCGGAGAGCGCGGGCGCGGCGATCTCGTGCCGCGCAAAGACGGGCGCCCAGGGCCAGACCATCGACTTGATGTCCTCGGAGAGCAGGAGGCCGCGGTGCATCCCCAGGCCGAACCAGAGGACGGCCGCCGCGGCGGCGAGGCCCGCAAAGTGACGAAGACGAAGAGAAGCGCGCTCCGTCACTCGCCCGCTCCTCTCAGGGGACTTCGTCGTAGGCCGCCGCGCAGCGGCCAACGGTCTTCCGCATGCAGGCCTCCGTTTCGAACCGGGACTCTATACTCTCGGCGGATGCCCCGCCCGGTTTCCAACCCCCCGAATCCCTGGGAGTCGCTCCATGCCGAGTGGCTCGGCGAGCCTCCCGCGGCCGAGCTCGAGATCTTCGAAGAGGAATCCCGCTCGATCATCGCCGAGAACGACAGTCCCGACGTGGGTTTTCGTTTCAGCGTCAACCCGTACCGCGGATGTTTTCATGCGTGCTCTTACTGCTACGCCCGCCCCACGCACCAGTACCTCGGGTGGGGCGCGGGAACGGACTTCGACCGCAAGATCGTCGTGAAGTCGAACGCGCCGGAGCTGCTGCGGCGCGAGCTCCAACGGCGGTCGTGGAAGGGCGACACGATCGTCTTCTCCGGCGTCACCGACTGCTACCAGCCGGTCGAGGCGGTCTACGAGTTGACGCGGCGCTGCCTCGAGATCTGCCGCGACTTTCGCAACCCCGTCGGCATCGTCACCAAGGGCGCCCTCGTGCGGCGCGACGCCGACGTGCTCGCCGCCCTGGCGAAAGAGACCGAGGTCATCGTCTACGTCAGCGTCCCCTTCGCCGACGACCGTCACGCGCGGGCGCTCGAGCCCAACGTCGCCCCGCCCTCGCAGCGCCTCGGGGCGATCGCGGCCCTGTCGGCCGCCGGCGTACGCACGGGCGTCGCCGTGGCGCCGATCATCCCGGGCCTGAACGACAGCGACATCCCGAAAGTTCTCGCCCGCGCCCGCGAGGCCGGAGCGGAGAAGGCGTTTCTCACGCTGCTGCGCCTGCCGGCCGAGACCCGCCTCGTCTTCGAGGAGCGTCTCGCGGAGGCGTTTCCGGATCGCGCCGCTCGCATCTTCTCGAACCTGGAGCAAACGCGGGGCGGCAAGCGCAACGAGAGCCGCTTCGGCGCCCGCATGGAGGGGACGGGTCCGCGCTGGCAGGCCATCGAGAGCCTCTTCGAGGTCGAGTGCCGGAGACTGGGCCTGAACCGCGCGGACACCGAGACGATGCACACGAGCACGTACCGCCGGCCGCCGCCGGCCCAGAAGGGGCTCTTCGACGAGGCTTGAACTTTACTATACAAAGTACTTGACGAATACCAGACCTCCGAGTGATACTCCGCCCATGCAGCCGCTCGAGGCGCACGCCGCGGACAACATCCGCTTCATCCGGAGCACGATGGAGCGGGCGTCCTCGTTCACCGCGGTCCCCGGCCTCGGTGGCGTCGTGATGGGGGTGACGGCCCTGGTCGCAGCATGGCTGTCGCTCCGGGCGTCTACGCAGGAAGCCTGGCTCGGCATCTGGCTCGCCGAGGCGTGCCTCGCTCTGGCGATCGGCGTCTGGGCGATGGCCCGAAAGGCCCGCCGGAGCGGCTCCGAGCTCTCCTCCGGTCCGGCGCGGAGATTCCTCCTGACGCTCACGCCGCCGCTCGGCGCGGGCGCCGTCCTCACGCTCGCCCTCGAGCGCGAGGGCCTCGTGCCACTCCTGCCCGGCGTGTGGCTGCTGCTCTACGGCACGGCCGTGGTCACGGGGGGCGCGATGTCCGTGCGCACCGTCCTCGTGATGGGCGCGCTCTGCATGCTGCTCGGCTGCGCTGCCCTGTCCTCCCCGGCTTCCTGGGGCACCGGGTACATGGCCGCCGGCTTCGGCGGCCTCCACATCGGCTTCGGTCTCGCGATCGCGCGGAGACACGGTGGCTAGGGCGGGACGGGGCGCCCGCCTCCCGAGCGCCGAGGCGCGAGCGGCCCGGACCGCCGGGAAGCCGCGGCCGCGCGCGCTGCCCGACCTCGACCGCCTGATCCACGAACGGATGCGCCTCGGAATCGTGAGCGCGCTCGCCGCCAGCGAAAGCCTGACGTTCCTCGAGCTGCGCAAGCTCCTCGACGCGAGCGACGGCAACCTCTCGGTCCACGCCCGCCGCCTCGAGGATGCGGGCTATGTCGCCTGCGCGAAGACCTTCGAAGGCCGCGTGCCGAAGACCGTCTACCGTCTGACCGCCGAGGGCCGCCGCGCCTTCGAACGCTACCTCGGCCACCTCGAGGCCGTGATCGAGCACGCCCGGGGGAAGTGAGCTTTTTTTTGGAAGGATACTTTGTGATGAGAAGTACTTTGTTCCTAGCCTTCGACGCTGACGTGCCCGCTCTCGCCCCGCTGGTCGCCCTGGCCTTTCTCGGGGCCGCGTTTCTCCTCGTCTGCGCGGCCGTGGGCGCGGGGGTCGCCGCCGCGGCGCGCCGGCCGCGTCTGGCGAAGCTGCTCGGCGGCGCCGGACTCGCCGTCGCCGTGGTCTACGCGACCCTGCTGGCGGGCGCGGCCCTGGTGTCGCGCGACCGCACGCTGACGCCCGGCGAGCGCAAGTACTTCTGCGAGATGGACTGCCACATCGCGTACGACGTGACCGCGTCCGAGGCGCCCGACGCGGGCACGCGGGCCGTGACGGTGCGCAGCTGGTTCGATCCGAGCACGATCGCCGCGTTCCGCGGCAACGCTCCCCTGACGCCCAACCCGCGAATCGTCTACCTCGTCGACGAAGCCGGCCGCCGGTACGATCAATCGCTCCGCGCCACGCAGGCCTGGGAGGACGCTCACGGCAAGTCCACGCCGCTCGAGCGCGAGCTCAAGCCGGGCGAGTCCTACACGACGACCTTCCTCTTCGAGCCGCCCGCCGATGCGCGCGGCCTGCGGCTCTTGGTCGGGGATCCCCCCGGGATCGAGAGCGCCCTGATCGGCCACGAAAACAGCCCGATGCACGGCCGGATCTACTTCGCGCTCGGCCCGGTGGGACAGACGGCGGCGCAGTGATGAGGCCAGGCGTATCGTTGCCCTCCGTGACCTCGGCCCACGACGATCTCCGACGCCATTTCCGCGCCGCGCTCGCGGCCGATCCGGTCGGCGCCTACCGCGACTGGTTCCGCGCGCAGGAAGAGGTCCGCGAGCGCGGGGACGCGGAGACCGCGCGGGCCCTGGCGGACGATCTCTGGGAGGTGCTCCCCTCGCTTTCCTTCGGCGCTGCCGAGGAACGCGCCCGGTTCTTCCACAACGCCGCCGTCTTCTACGGAAGCCCTGGCCCCGCCGCCGATCTGCCCCGCGCGCGCAGCGCGTTCGGAGTCGCCATCGAGCACTTCGCCGGGGATTCGGTCAGCGGCTGGCACGCGCGGGCGCTTCACAACCTCGCGACAGCGCTCTCGAACCTCGGCGTCTCGTCGGCCGAACTCGCCGAGTCGGTCGCCCTCTTCACGCAGGCGCTTAGGTGGCGCACGTCCGAGCGCGAGATCGCCCGCGGCGTCACGCTGCACAACCAGGGCCTGGCCCTGCGCCGCCTGTCCGAGCTCGACCCGGAACGGGAGACCGAGCACCTCGCCGGAAGCGTCGCCGCCCTGCGCGAGGCCGCGGCGATCCGCGAGCGGCTCGGCCTGGCCGAAGGGCTGGCCCTCTCGCAAAGACACCTCGCGGTCTCCCTCGAGCGCCTCGACGGCCAAAAGCGATAGATTTCCACCGCGATGACGCCGCGGCGCTGGATCGAGTACATCGTGTCCATCCTCGCCGGCAACGGCATCTACTTCGCGGTGCTGCATCCGTCGCTTCCGGCCGCGCTCCAGCACAAGTCCTCCGGATTCGATGCCGGCCTCGCGATCGACTTCGCCTGCTGCGTCCTCGTGTACGGCGCCATCCGGCTCGGCAGCCGCCACGCGCAGCGGCTCGCGGCCGGCGACCGCGACGCCCGTTAGCGGGCTCTATGCGCCGTAGACGCCGGCGCTCGAGGCGAACCACGCCGCGTTGGACGCGACGACGACCAGCGCTTCGAACCACAACAGAAGCCGCGCGGCGCGGCCCGGCACGATCGCCAGGTCCGCCACGGCTTCGGCAATCCACGGGCTCCAGCCCCACAGATACCAGCCGCCCACGCCGCCCCAGACGCCGTAATAGCGTCGATTCGCGACGGCGAAGACGGCAAAGCCCGCCGCAGCCGCAGCCGCCGCCGCGCCGTGCGCCAGGCTTCTCCGGGCGTCCGGCCGGCGCCGCAGAGCCCAGGCCACGCCGAGGAGCCATCCGCCATACAGGACGACGAGCCAGCGTGGTGGGCGAATCAGGCTGAAGCCCCCGACCCACAGCGTCGTCTTCACGAACGCATAGATCGAACGCAGAAACCCGGCGCAGGCGCGCAGCAGCGGCTCCACAATCGGCGCGCCCGGGGCATTGAGCTCCACCGTGCCCCCCCACACCCATCCTCTCAGCGCCTGGACGGGAAAGACCAGGAGCGACGCCGCCGCGCCGGCCGCGGCCAGACCCAAGCGTCGCTGCCCGGCCCGCACGCAGACCGCGAAGACCACGATGGGGATCGCCGTCAGCTTGATGAGCGGCCCCGCGGCCAGAAGCGCCACGAGAACGCCGGGACGCTCCGCTCTGGCCAGGGCGGCGAGGACCAGGGACGCCCACAGAAAGACTCCGGCCTCGTTCGAGCAGCGGGCGAGCCCCTCGGACGCGCCCGGCAGCAGGAGCGCGAGCAGGCCCGCCAACACGAGAGCCGGAGGCCATCGCCGGGCGAGCGCGCGCAAGGGACCGAAGAGCGCGATCGCGACCAGCGCCACGGCGAAAAGGCGGACGGCGAGCAGCGCCGGAGCGGGCGCCGGATGGAACGGGCGAAGCAGCATCCCGGCCACGAAATAGAAGAGCGGCGGCTGATTGGCCTCGACGTTGGGAAAGGCGCGATCCCCGGCCAAAGGGACGGCAGCCGGGGCCGCGCGAAGGAGGTCGAATGCGCCCGGCGCCGTCCCGTAGCCCGGGCAGCCGATCGCCGCGCCGAGCTCGGGGCGGCAGGGATACGCGCGCAGCGCCCCGAGGATCTCCGCGTCCACCGTGCGCCCGGCGAAGGCTTCCGCGATCGGCCGCTCCGAAAAGTCGCGGACCCGCGCCAGATGCTGCGGCTCGTCCGGCCCCTCGAAGGCCGGCAGGGAGAGCGCGTGGAACGCCATGCGCGCCACCACGGCGAGCGCGAGCGCCGGCAGGAGCCTCTTCATGGACGACCCGTCACAGGACGACCGGCACGATCACGGGCTTCAGTCCCAGGGCCCGGCGGCAGGCGCGCTTGCCGGCGATTGCGATTTCGGCGCGGAGCCACTCCGGATCGCGCCGCTCGTCGCCGGACGCCCGGGCCAGAACGGCCCGCGTCGCGCGGGACAACTCTCCGGCGAGAGCCTCCTCGGTGGCCGCCACGCCCCGCGAGACGACGTCCACCGCGTCGCCGCGCACGAGGATCACGACGACCCCCTCCTCGGCGAGGTGACGGCGCTCGCGGACGATCCCGGGGTCCACGACCTCCGCGCGGGCGTCCAGAAACACCGTGCCGGTGGGCGCGGCCCCGGGCTCGACGCGGTCGCCGCCCTCGGCGAGAGTCAGCCGGTCCCCATTGTCGAGGACGTGGATGCTCTCGGGCGCAATTCCCGAGGCGGCCGCGATTCCGGCCGCCGCCGCGAGCATGCGCCGATCCCCGTGCACGGGCATGACCGCGCGCGGGCGCACCAGCCGGATCCACTCGGCGATCTCGTCGCGGTGCGCGTGGCCCGAGACGTGGATCGGCGGCTCGCTGTCGCGCACGACGCGCGCGCCGCGCCGCACGAGGTGGTCGCTCATCCGGTTGACGGAACGTTCGTGGCCGGGAATGGTGCGCGCCGAGAGCAGGACCACGTCGCCCTCCTCGAGCTCGAGGTCCGCGTGCTCGCCGACCGCGAGGCGGTGCAGCGCCGAGAACGGCTCGCCCTGGCTGCCGGACGTCAGGCACAGGAGCCGAAGGGGCGCGATCTCCCTCAGGTCCGCCGCCGCCGGGCGCGAGCCCGCAGGCAGGCGCAGGCGGCCGAAGCGCTCGGCGAGCTCGGCGACGGCGCGCATGCTCCGGCCGAGGATCGCGACGCGGCGGCCCATCCCGAGCGCCGCCTCCGACGCCTGGGCGATGCGCGCAACGTGGCTCGAGAATGTCGTCAGGATGATGCGGCCGCGGGCCTGCGCGAAGGCCGCGCGCAACCCCTCCCCCGCCACGCGCTCGGACTGGGAGCGACCGGGACGCTCGGCGTTGGTCGAGTCCACGAGCGCGAGATCCACGCCCTCCCCGACCGCCGCGGCGAGCCCCTCGCGGTCGGTCGTCTCTCCGTCGGGCGGATCGTCGTCGAGCTTGAAGTCGCCCGAGTGGACGAGCCGGCGCCCGCCGGCCTCGATCAGAAGGGCCGCCGAGTCCGGGACCGAGTGCGAAACCCGGAAGAAGGTCACGGTGAACGCGCCGGCCCGGATCGGCTCGCGCCCGCGCGCTTCGATCAGCCGGTCGAGCGGCGCATGAGCCTCCTCGAGCCGCCGCCGCGCGAGCGCGAGGGTGAACGGAAAGCCGTACACGGGAACATCGCATTGCTCGCGCAGGAACGAGAGCGCGCCGACGTGGTCCTCGTGGCCGTGCGTCAGGAAGACGCCGTCGATACGCTCGCCGGAGAGCACCGAAAGATCCGGGGCGAGCCGGTCGATGCCGGGAAGGCTCTCGTCGGGAAACGAAACGCCGACGTCGACGAGAATGCTCGAGTCGCCCGACTTCAACCAGAGGACGTTCTTTCCGAACTCGCCGACGCCGCCGAGCGGCACGAGCTCGAGCGGGGCCGTCACGCGAGCGGGCGCCATCCGCGCGCGAGCGCGAGGAAGTCGTCGAGCCCGAGCTCCTCGGCCCGCGCGCGCGGCGACTTGCCGAGCGCCTCGAGGGCGCGCTCCCACTCGGCCCGGGGGCCCGCCGACGCGAGCGCGTTGCCGAGGGTCTTGCGCCGGGCGTTGAAGCCGAGCGAGGCCAGACAGAGGGCCCGCCGCGTAAGCTCCGGGTCGAGCGCCCCGGCCCTCGGCTCGAGGGCGAGGACGCTCGAGAACACCTTCGGGCGGGGACGGAAGGCGCCCGGCGGCAGGTCGAAGAGGATCCGCCCCGTCGCGTGCGCCGCGACCCGGACGGAGAGGTACCCGTACTCGTCGCTGCCCGGCCGCGCGATGAACCGCCGCGCCACTTCGCGCTGGACCGTCGCGAGGCAGCGCCGGATCACGGCGGGCGCCTCGATGGCCGCGCACAGGATCGGCGTCGCGACGTTGTACGGGAGGTTCGCGACGAGCAGCGCCGGCTCCGGGCCGCACCCGGCGTCGTCGAGCCAGGCGCGAAACGGCCGCGAGAGGATGTCGCCCTGGAAGATCCGCACGCTCTCCTGCCCCGCAAACTCGGCGGCGAGCGCCTCGGCCCGCAACGGGTCGATCTCGACCGCGACGACGGCTCCGGCCCGCGCCGCGAGCGGCCGCGTCAGCGCGCCGTCGCCGGGACCGACCTCGAGCACCGTGTCGCCGGGGCCCACGCGGGCCGCCTCGACGATCCGCTCCGCCGTGTCGGGGCTCGCCAGAAAGTTCTGTCCCCAGCGCCGGCGGGCGGGGATGCCGGCCCGCCGCGGGCCGGCCCGCCGATCATGCTGTGGCGGCATGGCAACGCGTGACAGGGGCCACGATCCGCGAGGCTATCAGATGGTAGACTTTTTTCGGGCGTAGCGAGCGTGTTGCAGGTTCACACTCTGGAAAACCGTCGCCTCGAGAACTTTCTCGAGAGGCACAAGGCTTACTACGCCTACACGGGCGAGATCGAGATCGACCGCTTCCTGCGCGAGATCCTCCAGAAGGCCAACGAGTTCGTCCCGTCCGAGGCGGGCTCGATCCTCCTCGACGACCCGATGACGAAGAACTCCGACGACCGGCTCGAGAACGAGCTCGTGTTCATCGCGACGTACGGCGCGCACGGCGAGGGCCGCCTCGGCAAGCGCATGAACGCGCGCGCCGGCATCGTCGGCCACGTCTACGCGACCGGCGTCGCGTACATGACCGACGACGTCATGGACGACCCGTTCTTCTATCCGACGCTCGACCTGACCGACGGCTTCCAGACGAAGTCGGCCCTCTGCGTGCCCGTGCGCATCGAGTCGTCCGTGTGCGGCGTGCTCGAGCTCGTCAACCGCTCGGGCCCCGGCGGTTTCCGCGAGAAGGACCGGCGCCTGCTCGAGATCTTCGCCGACTACGCCTCGATCTCGATCCAGAACCTGCTCGACGCGCGGCGCGCCTACGAGGTCGCCAAGCGCGACGGCCTGACCGGGCTCTACAACGAGCGGTACCTGCACCTGCGAATGACGCAGGAGCTCTCGCGCATCTCGCGCGACGGCGGCGACTGCTGCGTCATCTTCCTCGACCTCGACAATCTGAAGTCCGTCAACGACCGGCACGGGCATCTCGCCGGCAGCCAGGTCCTGCGGGAGGTCGGCTACCTGCTGCGCCGCACGGTCACCGACGAGCGCGCGACGCTGACGCGCTACGGCGGCGACGAGTTCGTCCTCATCCTGCCGGGCCACAACCTTCAGGAAGGGCTCGAGGTCGCGGAGGCCATCCGCTTCGGGATCCGCACCGCGACGTTTCTCTTCCGGCCGTACGGTTTCAACGAGCCCGCGTTGAACCTCCAGGGAGTCATCACGGCCTCGCTCGGCCTTTCGTCCATCCGCTCGCATGCGACACCCGGCGCCTCCGTCGAGCAGCAGAAGAACGAGCTCCTGCGCGCGGCCGACACCGCCCTCTACCGGGCCAAGGAGCACGGCAAGGACCGCTGCACGGCAGCCAGCCTCGAGGACGCCCGCATCCCCGCCCTTTCGTCGTCCCAGTAGCCTTCGCGCTGCCCGTCAGCGTCCCTGCCGCGCCCTCTGGACAGGGGGTTCCCTTCCCCCCGCCGGAAATGCTAGCTTTCAGTTTCGCGTCCGGGTCTTTCGCCCGATTTTCGCCTGACCGTCAAGAGGGGGAGCCTCATGTCGACCGTCACCCGTGAGCTGCTGTCGCCGAAGAACGTTCTCGACGTCCTCTCCCGCCACATCCTCGTGGACGGCTACCACGTCGTCATGGACATGAAGCGCAGCAAGGGCTCCTACCTGTACGACGCGCGCAGCGACCGGCCGATCCTCGATTTCTTCTCCTGCTTCGCCACCCTCCCGGTCGGCTACAACCACCCGAAGATGGCCGATCCCGACTTCCGGGAGGCCCTCATGGAGGCGGCCCTCACGAAGCCTTCGACGAGCGACATCTACACCGAGCACTTCGCCCGCTTCGTCGAGACGTTCTCGGAGCTCGCCGTCCCGACGAGCCACCGCGACCACATGTTCTTCGTCGAGGGCGGCACCCTCGCGATCGAGAACACGTTGAAGACGGCGTTCGACTGGAAGGTGCGCAAGAACCTGGCTGCCGGCAAGGGCGAGAAGGGCAAGAAGGTCCTCCACTTCAAGAACGCCTTCCACGGCCGCTCCGGCTACTCCCTCTCCATGACCAACACCGCCGACCCGCGCAAGACCCAGTACTTCCCGACCTTCGACTGGCCGCGCCTGTCCTGTCCGCGCCTGCGCTTCCCGGTGACCGACGCCATCCTGAAGGAGGTCGCCGCCGCCGAGGAGCAGGTCGAGCGCGAAATCCGCGCCGCCTGCGCCGCGAGCCCCGACGACATCGCGGCGCTCATCCTCGAGCCGATCCAGGGCGAGGGCGGCGACAACCACTTCCGGCCGGAGCTTTTCCGCCGCCTGCGCGCACTCGCCGACGAGCTCGAATTCCTGCTGATCTTCGACGAAGTCCAGACGGGCGTCGGCCTGACCGGCTCGATGTGGTGCTGGCAGCAGATGGGGGTCGAGCCCGACATGTTCGCCTTCGGCAAGAAGACGCAGGTCTGCGGCTTCGCCGCGAACCACCGGGTGGACGACATCCCGGACAACGTGTTCAAGGTCTCCTCGCGCATCAACTCGACCTGGGGCGGCAACCTCGTCGACATGATCCGGTGCGCGAAGTACCTCGAGATCATCGCCGAGGAGAACCTGATCGAAAACGCGCGCGCCGTCGGCGAGCACCTGCAGGCGCGCCTGACCGAGCTCGCTCTCGAGTTTCCCGGCGTCATGACCAACGTCCGCGGCCGCGGCCTCTTCATCGCCTTCGACCTCCCGGACAAGGAGACGCGCGACCGCACGCTCGCGGCGTGCCTCGAGAACGGCATGATGGGCCTGGCCTCGGGCGCCAACGCCGTGCGCTTCCGCCCGCACCTGGTCCTCTCGAAGGAGGAAGCCGAAGAAGGTGTTCGGAAGCTGCGGAGGGCGATCACGGCCGTGAGGTCATGAGCGGGTTGGACGACCCCGTGCTCCTGTCCGCGCGTCGAGCGCGGCTCACAATGTCTTCGTGATCCGGCGCATCCTCCTCGTTTCTCTGGCCGCGGCCCTCGGGGCCGCGGTTCTTTTTTGGGCCACCCTTCCCGACGTTCGCCCCCTCGCGACGGCCTGGCCCGCGACGACGGCCTTCATGGAGCGGCGCAAGACCGAGCTCGCGCGCCGCGGTCAGAGCACGCGCCTCGAGTGGACCCCCGTGCCGCTGTCGCGGATCGCCCCGGACATGCAGCGCGCCGTCGTCGCCGCCGAGGACGCGCGCTTCTGGGAGCACGACGGCGTCGACTGGGATGCGATGCGGGGCGCGCTCGAGAAGAACTGGGAGAAGGGCAAGGTCAAGGTCGGAGGCTCGACGATCACGCAGCAGCTGGCCAAGAACCTCTACCTCTCCCCTGCCCGCACGCCCTGGCGCAAGCTCCGCGAGCTCGTCATCGCCCGGCGTCTCGAGAGGGAGCTCTCGAAGAAGCGCATTCTCGAGCTGTACCTGAACGTCATCGAATTCGGGCCGAGGACCTACGGCGTCGAGGCGGCGGCGCGCCGCTACATGGGCGAAGCCGCGCGCGACCTCACTCGAGAGCAGGCCGCGACGCTCGCCGCCGTCATCCCGTCGCCGCGCATCTACGACCCGATCCGCCATCCCGACCGCGTCGCGCGCCGCGCCCAGCGGATCCTCCGGTGGATGTGAAATCGTGTATCCTCGAAACCCTGACACGGGAGGAGGGAAAAGGGATGCGTTCCCGTCGCGGCGCGATCCGGTTGCTCGGCGCGGTGCTCGTCGCCGCCGCCGCCTGCTCCCGCAAGCCGGCCTCGGTCGAAATCCCCCAGAAGAAGGTCACGATCTACGGTCTCGACCACTCGACGCGCCTCGACGCGCGCGTCCTCGACAAGAAGGGCCGGCCCGTCGAGATGGCGACCGCGACCTGGAGCTCCTCCAATTCCGAGGTGGCCGACGCACAGCCGGGCGGGCGCATCGTCGCCAAGAAGGCCGGCAAGGCGATGGTGACCGCGACCTTCGAGGGCCTCTCCGCGCAGGCGCCGGTCGAGGTGATCGACGTTGCGACGATCGAGATGGCCTCGCCGGCCATTGCCCTCATCGGCCCGGCGGGCACGGCCGTCCCTCTCACCTGGACTGTCAAGGACTCTCATGGCAAGACTCTCGCGTTGAAGCCCGGCTGGACCTCGTCCGATCCGAAGATCGCGACGGTCTCCGACGAGGGCGTCGTCACCTCGGTCAACCCCGGCACGACGACGATCATCGCGTCCATCGGCGACACCCGCGGCCCCGGCAACAAGAAACAGACCGGGGATGTCCAGGGCGGCTGCGACGTGACCGTGACTCTGCGCCCGATCGCGCGCCTCGAGATCCGTCCGGCCACCGCGCTGGCCCGCGTCGGAGAGGTCCAGCACTTCGAAGTCACCGCTTTCGCTCCCGACGGCACGCCGATCCCGGATGTTGCGGCGGTGTTCAAGTCCTCCGATCCGAACGTCGCGACCGTGGATGGAGCCGGCGTGGCCTCGGGCCACAAGACCGGCGCCGCGAAGATTCGCGTGGAGCTCGCGGGTCGCTCCGCGGAAGCGACGCTCCTCGTGAACTAGGCTCCTGAAAGAGGGTCCCATGCGCGTGCGTCTTCCCGCCGTGGCGGGCATGTTTTACGACGCGCGGCCCGAGCGCCTCGAGCACGATGTCCGCGCGCTTCTTGCGACCGGTGCGAGCCCCGAACCCGCCCTCGGCGCGATCGTGCCGCACGCCGGCTACATCTACTCCGGCGGCGTCGCGGGGGCCGTCTATGCCCGACTGACGATCCCCTCGACCTGCGTCATCCTGTGCCCGAACCACACGGGCCGCGGAGCTGCGGCCTCCGTCGAGCCGTCCGAAGCGTGGCGCACTCCGCTCGGGGAGGCGCGGGTCAACCGGCGCATGGCCGAGCGGCTTCTCGCGCTCGCGCCGTCGCTCGAAAACGACGCCGAGGCGCACCGCAAGGAGCACTCTCTCGAGGTGCAGCTCCCCTTCCTGCAGATCCTCCGGCCCGACGTCGAGCTCGTGCCCGTCTGCCTCGGCGAGCCGAGCCTGGCGCTGTGCCGTGAGGTGGGTGAAGCCCTCGCCCGGCTCCGGGCCGAGGAGGAAGACCCGCCGCTCCTGATCGCTTCATCGGACATGAACCACTACGAGAGCCGCGAGGTCGGAAGCCGCAAGGACGACCTCGCCCTGGCGCGCGTCGAAGCGCTCGACCCCGAAGGCCTCTTCCGCACGGTTCTGGCGGAGTCCATCTCGATGTGCGGCTTCCTGCCCGCGACGGCCCTCCTCTTTGCGGCCCGCGCGAGCGGATCGCGCGGCGCCCGCGTCGTCGCCCGGGCCGACAGCGGCGACCAGACGGGCGACACGGCGAGTGTGGTTGGATACGCGGGAGTGATCGTTGATTAGTCGACAGCCGACGGAGGAGAAGGCATGAAGGCCATTGGACAGTTTCTTTCGGGGATGCTCGTGGCGGCCGCCGCGGTCGCGCAAGCGCATGTGCCGGTGGCCACGGTCGCCCCGAAGCCGGAGGACGTCGCGACGATCGACGGGATGGTCAAGGCGTACTACGACGTCGTGTCCGGGCCCGCGGGGCAGCCGCGCGACTGGGCTCGCGACCGGACGCTGTACATCAAGGACCTGCGGTTCGTGCAGGTGGACGTGGACAAGAGCGGCCAGCTCGCGCCGCGCATCACCGACCACCAGCAGTACGTGGACTCCGCCGACGGGCTCACGAAGACCGGGTTCTTCGAGAAGGAAATCCACCGGGTCACAGAGCGATTCGGCCCCATCGCCCACGTCTGGAGCACCTACGAATCGCGCCGGTCGGAGACCGGCCCCATCATCATGCGCGGCATCAACTCGATCGAGCTCTTCTGGGACGGCAAGCGCTGGTGGATCGCCAACGCGATCTGGACCGACGAGACGAAGGAGAACCCGATTCCGAAGGAGTACCTGCCCGCGCCTGCGCCGCCCTCGCGTCCGTAGTCCGGAGTGCCGCGAGTGCTCCTGCCGCTCACCGTGTATGCCGCCACCGCGGCGGCAACGCTCTGGCTCGCGCACCGCTTCGTGACTCCCCTGCGCCTTCGAATGGCCCTCGTTCTCGCCGCGGCGCCCCTGCTCTTCACGGGCCCCGCGCTGCTCACGGGTGGCGTCTACGCGGGGATCGACATCCTCTACGACGCCATGCCGCTCGGGGCCCACCGCGAGGAGCTCCGCGTGCCTCCGGACCGCTCTCCATCCCTGGGCGACGTCGTGTACCAGCACATTCCGTGGCGCGCCGCCCTGCGCCGCGCGGCCGCGCAGGGCCGTCCTCCGCTGTGGAATCCGAACGTCCTCGCGGGCGAGCCTCTCGCGGCCGTCCAGCAAGCCGGCGTCCTGCGCCCGACGGTCTGGATCGGGATGCTGCTGGACCCGGCGCCCGCCTGGAGCTTCGACGTGTCGATGCGCCTCCTGACCGCGCTCCTTTGCGCCTACCTCTTCCTGAGGGACCTCGGATGCGGAGAAGCCTCCTCCCTGCTGGGGGCGGCCGGGTGGGCGTTCTCGGACTTCATGATGTTCTTTCTGGGATTCTCCATCTCACCGCCCACGGCCCCGTTTCCCCTGGCCCTGCTCGGAGCGCGTCGCGTCGTGCTCGAGACCAGCCCTCGCGCCGCCGGCCTGCTGACGGTCGCCCTCGCCGCCGGCCTCGCCGGAGGTCACCCGGAGACGGCGCTTCACACGAGCAGCGCCGCCGGGCTGTACTTCGTTTTCGAGCTCCTGGGCGCGCCGCGGCGAAGGCGGCTTCCCGCGTGCGGACTCGGGCTCGCCTCGGCGGTCTTCGCGCTGGGCCTCTGCGCGGTCATCCTGCTGCCGTTGGCCGAGGTCCTGCCGGTCACGTACGAGCATCTGCTGCGGACCGGCTGGTACGCGCTGCAGAAGCGCTCCGTCGCCTGGACCGACTCCGCCTTTCGCCTCGCGCCGCAGATCGTTCCCTACGCGGTCGGCGTCGACGGACGGGGCCGCGTGCTGGATGGGTACATCGTTCCTTCCGCCTACGCGGGGGCGGTCCTGTACCCGTTCGCCATCGCGGGGCTCTTTGCCCGTCGGCGAGAACGATGGTTCTTCCTCGGACTGGGCCTGGCCGCCCTCGCCGTCTGCGTCAAGACGGCCGCCGCGGACTGGATCGCGAAACTGCCCTACTTCGACATCGCCGTCAACGAGTACCTCATCGTGCTCGTCACCTTCTCGATCTGCGCCCTGGCGGCCCTGGGCGCCGACGGAATCGGTGAGAGGCGGCGACGGGACGCGCTCCTCGTCGGGGCGGCGATCACCGTCGCGGCCATCCTGATCGTCTGCGAACGCTTCCGGCCGTTGATGAACCAGCTCGGCCTGCCGCGCGCCTACCGGCACGAGCGCCTTCTCCTCCAGCTGGCTCCGCTCGCCGCCGGTGTCGCGGCGGCCATCCTCCTCGGGAAGCGCCGGCCGGCCGCCGGCGCGCTCGCGGTGGTCGCCCTGTTCGTCGGCGCGCGCGTCCTCGAGGAGGGACGAGTGAACCCGACCGCACCGAGCCGGGCGTTCTACCCGCCCCTCGCCATCCTCTCGAAGATCCCGCGCGGCCTTCCCGCGCGCGTGGCCGCCGTGGGCGACAACTTCCTTCCCAACCTTTCGGCGGTTTACGACCTGGAGGACGTCCGGGGGTACTCGGCGATGACGTCGAACGCCCTGATGCAGACTTATCCGCTCTGGTGCGTGGCGCAGGGCGTCTGGTTCAATCGCGTCGACGAGCCGACGAAGCCGTTCCTCTCCTTCCTCAACGTGCGCTGGATGCTCCTGCCGCGGTCCATGGCCGCGCCGCCCGACTGGCCCGTCGTCGACCAGGGCGAGGGGCTCACTCTCGTCGAGAACCCGCGCGTCCTTCCGAGGGCGTTCGTCCCGCGGCGTTACCGCGGCGAGAGGGACGAAACGAAGCGCCTGTCCCTGCTCGCGGGGGTCTCCGACTTCGCGGAGCAGGGCCTCGTGGACGCCGAGACCGGTGGGACGTGGCGCGACAACGCAGTGGCCGAGGTCGCGATCGACGCCTACGCACCGCAGCGGCTGGCACTCTCGGTCGACGCGGCCGGGGACGTTCTCGTCGGGACCTCACTCGTCAACTGGCCGGGCTGGAAAGCCGCCGTCGACGGGCGGCCGGCTTCGATCATCGGCTTCAACCACGCCTTCGTGGGACTCCGGGTGCCTCGAGGCCGGCACGAAGTCGTCGTGCGCTACGCGCCTGACGCGTTCTTCCGGGGCCTCTGGATCAGCGTGGCGACCCTGGTGCTGGGAGTCGCGCTGCTCGGGACGGCCGGGCGGCGCACGAAGATGATCGTCCCCTGACCGGTCCCGCCACTGTCCGCGGACCGCATTCGAGACCGAGCCTAAGCGCGCTCGGCGACGACGACGGAGTGGAACCCGGGGGCGCCCCGCGCGAGGGCGCGCTCCTCCCGATCGAGGAGGGACGCGACGACCCTCGCGAAGAGATCGGGAGTCGGCCCCCCCGGCTGGCCAGGACGCCGCAGGTTCGGGTAGAGGACCGCCAGGAGGTTGCCCCCGTAGTCGCGCCGGGCGAGGACCCGGAAGCGCTCCGCGACCGCGGGGAGGATTCCCGAAGCGGCGATCGCCTCCGTCGGGTCCTCGCGGTTGACGGGGGCGCGAACGAGGTGCGTGCGGCGCACGGCGGCGGGGAGGGATCGGTACACCGCGTTCCACCGCAGGAGGTGCCGCCAGGTCCACTCGTCCCGGGCCGGGCCCACATACTCGTCGAGGTAGAGGACCCCGCCCGGAGCCAGCGCGTCCCGAACGAGGCCGAGCAGCTCCGGCAAGCGGTCGAAGTGATGCAGCGAGGCGTGGAAGAACACGGCATCGAGGCCGCGCGCGGCCCGAAGGTACTCCCGCGCGTCGGCGTGAACGAAGCAGGCGCGGCCGGCGATCCCCTCCGCCTCCGCCGAACCCCGCGCCGCGTCGATCGCAGGGCCGCTCGAGTCGATCCCCGTCACGCGGGCGGCAATCCCGTGCGCGAGCAGGCTCCTCTCCAGGTACCCCGTCCCGCACCCGACGTTCAGCGCATTGGCGAACGGCGTCCGGCCGGGCACGACGGATGCCAGCCACTGGACCGGCCAGAGGCTCGCATCGCCTGTCACTCGCCGGTTGATCCGCTCCCGGACGAGCGGATGGCTCATCCAGATCTCGTCCCACGCGTAGCGCTCGACGTTCTGCCAGTAGCCGTCGCCCGGGCGGGTCAACCGGAACTCTTCCGTTCGAAAACGATGATTCTCTCGTCGTTGCTGCGCCACCACCCGTCGATGTTCATGGTGGGGTTGTGCCCGAACTCTCGTATGGGCTCGTAGCCGAGCTCCACTCCCGGGGTCGCCATCGGCCGCCGCGCCGGATCCTGAGGGCTGACGAGCGTTCCCGTGACAACAAAACGCGGCTGCTCGACACGGATGGTGGCCTCGGCGTCCTCCCAGCGGCGGCGCATCGCTCGAGCGGGCACCCGCCGGAGTTCCTGGTCGAGGAAACCGAATTCGCGAACGAAGAGCACCTCATCGCCAGGCCGGACGTGGCCGGCCACCCAGTCCACCGCCGCAGTGCGCGGGTCCTCGACCGCGCGTCTGGACCTCGCGTACGCCGAGAGGGGAACGACGAAGGAGAGCACGAGCCAGCAGGCCCCGACGGCGTCGAGCCAAGGTGCGGCGCGCAACGAAGAACGCGACCTCTCCGCAAGGATCGCGATGGCGACGCACGCAAGCGCCACCAGCGGCATCAGATTACGAAAGGGCTGGAACACCTGGAGGCCATAGAGCAGAAACGACGTGGTCGCGAAGACGCACCACCCGGCGACTGTGGGGGCGAGGACGCGAGCGCGAAGGCCGACAATGACTCCCCCGAGAGCGAGGAGTACGAAGACGATGCCGACCTCCGGGTGGCGATACGCCAGCGTCCACTCCGCGTTGCCTATGGCCTGCTCCCATAGGCTTCTTTCCGACGGCAGCTGGCCGTAGAAGGCCCTCTGGACCCGTAACGACCCGAGCACCGCCGCGATGTGTCCGAGGAGGGCCGGCATGGCGACCGTGGCACCGGCGGCCGCTCCCAGGACGCTGAGGGCGAGCCGGCGGACCTTTTCGAGAGGTCGAGCCGGCTGAAAGATCGTGGTCGTCCACGCGCCAAGGAGGAACAGGACCGCCGTGTACTTGGACGCGAAGGCGACGCCCCCGAGGACTCCGGCTCCAACCGCGGTCAAGCCCGGGCGGCCGGCCGTTCTCATTCTGTCCGTCATGTACGCGCAGCCGAGGACCGCCAGGGTCGCGTAGCCGTCGACGGACGCAATGGAGCCCCGCAGGACGAGAGAGGGGGTCACGGCGGCGAGGAGGGCGGCGTCCGCTCCGGCGCGCGGGCCGGCCATCCGACGCGCGAGCTGGCCTGCCACGACTACCGTCCCGAGCCCGAGCGCGACGCTCAGGATGCGGGCCAGCAGGAGGAACTGGTAGGGCTCGAGCTCATCGTAGATCTCGTCGTTCGCCGGAATCTGCGCACCCGGGGACGGCCGGCCGGACGCACGAACCACGCTGTCGAAGAGACGCCCGCACGCCGCGACCAGGAGCGCCGGCAGGTGGGGATAGCCGTACTGGGGAGGGGTCCAGCCGCCGTTCCGAATCAGTAGAAACGCGGGATGAAGGAAGTTCCCTTCGTCGACATAGCTCATGTAGGGTCGCGCCGAGGTCAACGGAGCGGCGCGGAGCGCGAGCGCCGCAACGAAAGCGAGGGTCCAGACAATCCGGTTCCGGATCACGAAGCGATCCATGGCCCCGGACCAGACCGCATCCACGCTCCCCGCTCCCCCGCTCTAGGAGCCCGCACTGCCCGGCAGCAGCCCCTCGACCTGGACCGACCGCGGGCCGTTTTCGTCGCAGACGGCGTACCGGACGGCGTTGGTCTTGCCGCCGGCCCAGCCCTTGTCGTCCGGGTCCTCGGCATACATCGCCACACCGGCCTGTTCGCCCTTCGCGTTCAGGACGTAGAAGTTGATGTTGAAGTTAGGGTCTCCGTTCTTCTTGCGCAGGCGCTTCTCGACCGTGTTGGCGCGGATGCGCTTCAGGGCTTCCATCCCCGCATCCTTCGGATGCATGCCCCGCCGCATGCAGTCGACGATGTAGAACGACGAGAGGTTGTAGAGGTTCGCCTCGCCCCGCCCGGTCGAGCCCGCCGCGCCGACCGCGCCGTCGACGTAGAGACCCGCGCCGAGGATCGGCGAGTCGCCGACGCGCCCGGGAATCTTGAAGAAGAGCCCCGACGTCGTCGTCACGCCGCAGATCTCGCCCTTCGCGTTGATGCCGTCGCAGTTGATCGTGCCGTACATCTGGGAGCCCGAAAAGAGGCCCTCGCGCGCCATGTCGCGGCGGACGCCGTGAGACGCGATCTCGCGCTCCTTCGGCGTCAGGTAGTGCGAGGGGTCGGTGCGCTGCTTCCACTCGAGCCAGAGCTTTCGAGAGAGCGGCGTATTGAGATCGTCCTCGATCGTGAAGCCCATGTTGCGGGCGAAGGTCTGCGCCCCCTTGCCGACCAGCAGGTGGTGGTCCGTCTTGTTCATGACCTCGCGTGCCACCTTCGACGGGGTCCGCACGCCCTCGAGCGACGCGACGCCTCCCGCGCGCTTCAAGGGGCCGTGCATGCACGAAGAGTCGAGCTGCACGACGCCCTCCGCGTTTGGAACGCCGCCGTAGCCGACGCTGTAGTCCTCGGGGTCGAGCTCGACGATGTTCACACCCTCGATCAAGGCGTCGAGGACGTCGGAGCCCTGCGTCATGAACGTGAAGGCCTTCTCGACGCAGGTGACGCTGCCGCCGTTCTTGAACCAGTTGCCGTTGGCCGAAGAGATGACGACCGGCTTGACGCTGCCCGTCTGGATGGCGGGCGCCTTGCCCATCAGCCCGCGCGGCGCCGCGGCGGCGAGGCCGGCGGCGGCACTGGTCCGAACGAAGTCCCGGCGTGTGAAACGTCGGCGCATGGAGCCTCCTTCAAAGTTGCCGGAAGTCTATCGCTTGCCCGCCGGACCGCGAGGGGTTTAGGCTCGCGCGCGTGGAATACACGGGCCACTCCCTGACCGAGCGCGCGACGACGCTGCCTGGCCAGTACTACACGTCCGCCGAGATCTTCGCCGCAGAACAGGAGCGGATCTTTTCCCGGCGCTGGCTGTGCGTCGGCCGCGGCGACGCGATCCGCGAGCCCGGCGACTTTCTCCTGGCCCCCGTCGGCGCCGAAAGCCTCCTGCTCGTGCGCGGCAAGGACGACCGGGCGCAGGCGTTCTACAACGTCTGCCGGCACCGCGGCACGCGCGTCTGCGAGGCCGAGCGCGGGCATTTCGCGGGCGGGATCCAGTGTCCGTACCACGCCTGGACCTACGGGCTCGACGGTGCGCTGCTCGGCGCGCCCCACATGGCGGACGTGCCCTGGTTCGACAAGGCCGCGCACCCCCTGGCCCCGGCGGCCCTCGGCGAGTGGGAGGGGTTCCTGTTTCTCAATCTCGCCGCCGAACCGCAGCCGCTCGATGAAGCCCTCGCGCCGCTCTCCGGCCGCTTCGCGCCGTGGCGGCTGCCGCTGCTCGCGACCGCGCGCGAGGTCCAGTACGAGGTCGCCGCCAACTGGAAGCTCATTTTCCAGAACTTCTCGGAGTGCTACCACTGCCCGCCCGTCCACCCGGCGCTCGCGAAGCTCTCGCACTACCGGAGCGGCGCCAACAACCTGCGCGACGGCGGCGTCCTCGGCGGCTACATGCTGATCAACGAGCCCGGCGGCAGCCTGACCATGAGCGGTCGCCTCTGCGGGGCGCCGCTCGGCGACCTGCCCGCGGACGAGCGCCAGCGCGTGTACTACTACTCGATCTTCCCGGGAGCCTTTCTCACGGTGCAGCCCGACTTCGTCATGGCGACGCGGTTGATGCCGCTCGCGGTCGACCGCACGCGCGTCTCGTGCGACTTCCTCTTCGCCCCCGAGACGCTGTCCGATCCTTCATTCGACCCCGCGGACGGCGTCGAGATCTGGGACCTCACGAACCGCCAGGACTGGCACATGTGCGAGCTCGCGCAGAAGGGCGTCTCGTCGCGGGCGTACCGGCCGGGCGTGTATTCGCGGGAAGAGAGCCTGCTCGCCGCGTTCGACCGGGAGTACTTGCGAAGCCTGGAGGGCTGAGCGGGGCGAGGTCAGCGCAGAGGGAGGCTCGGGAGCCTCGGAGCACGGGGCGGCGCGCCGGGGAGAGTCGAAAAGGGGGAGCCCGACGGAGGCGTCATCCCTTCGACGAGCTGGTGGAACTCGCGCCGGAACTCGAGATCCCCGCTCCAGTAGTAAGAGCGGCTCGGGCAGGCGTCCTCGGCCGCGCAAAGCCCCTCGACCGAGCAAGCCTCTTCGAACCCGTGGACGCTGCCACGGCGCGACATGATCTCGCGCAGCTCGCCGCGAAATCGCTCGTAGGCCGGCCCGGACCAGATCTCGGCGAGCGAACTCTTCCCGATGTTTCCCAGGACCGCGTTCTTGCGATCCTGGAGGATGCAGCAGGTGACGACGTCGCCGTTCGCATTCACCGTGGTCGAATACCAACCGACGAGGCAAAACTCGTGGAGCGCCGAGGCGGCGCGAGCCCTTCGCAACTCGGGATCGAACAGGTGCCGGACCTTGACGCGCGCGCGGCGAGCGACCGGCGCGGCGGCAAAGACGCGCCGCTCGGCCTCCGAAATGCGCGCCGCGATCGAGCGCTCCCAGAAGGAGAAGCGCTCGAGGCGTTCGAAATAGTCCTCGGCCAGGACCTCTTCGTAGAGACGGAGCATCTCCGAAACGGCTTCGTCCGTCATCGCGGGCATCGGGCGGACGGGATAGAGGCCATTCAACCAGAACCGGTCGGCTCCGGTTTCTCGAAAGACGCGTCGCATCTCGGGAAGCTGTCGGTAGTTGTCCTGGTAGACCAGGAACTGCACCTTGATCAGACAGCCCGAGCCCGTCTCCCGCTTGATCTCCACGGCGCGGCGAATGTTCTCGACCACGCGGTCGAAGTTCTTTTCCGTCGTCTGCATCATGGCGGCGTAGGATCTCGGCTCGGCGGCGTTGAGAGACACGCAGATCTCGTCGCACCCCGTGGCGAACAGGGCGCGAACCACGGCCTCGCCGAGCAGCACGCCGTTGGTGGTGACGTCGGTGATCGGCAACCCTCGGCGACCCAGGCTCTCGATCAGCGCGACGGCGTCCTTCCGGAAGAGCGGCTCGCCCCCTCCCATGAGACGGACGCCTTTGACACCGAGGCCCTGCATCTCGTCGAAAAGCGCCTCGAGCCGCGCACTCGAGAGCTCGGCATTGCCGGCTCGCAGCTCGGCCGTGGAGCAGAAAAAGCAGTCGATGTTGCAGCGGTCCTGCCAGGACAGCTCGACCACCCGCGGCCGCGGGGCATGGCCGCCATCGCGGATGCTCGTGAGGATGGCGGCCTTCTCTTTCGCGTCGAGACTTTCCCACGAGTAGGCCATTGCCCCATCCTAGCCTTCCTGCACACCGCGACTTCCAACTTCCCCGGCAGGAGCGGCGATTTCCACCGGGTCCGAATCCCCTAGATCCCCTGCTCCGACACGATCCCCTTCGCCACGCTGCGCAACCCCTCGGCCACACCGGGCGACCCCGCCACCACGTTGCCGCGCTCGAGGTAGCCCTTGCCGCCGTCGAAATCGGTCAGCTGTCCGCCCGCCTCCTCGATCAGGAGCGCGCCCGCGGCGACGTCCCAGGGCGCGAGGCGGAACTCGAAGAAGCCGTCGAACACTCCCGCCGCGACGTAGGCGAGGTCGAGCGCGGCGGAGCCCGCGCGGCGGATCGCCCGCGCGTGGACGAAGACGGCCTTGAAGAGGGCGAGGTACGCGTCGATCTTGTGACGGTTGCGGAAGGGAAATCCCGTCGCGATGAAGGCGCCGTCGAGATCCGGCCGGCCCGTCACGGCCAGCCGCGTCCCGTTGCGCCAGGCGCCCGATCCGCGCTCGGCCGTGTACATCTCGTCGCGCAGGGGGTCCCACACGACCGCCGCGACGATCTCCTCGCCTTCCCACGCCGCGATCGAGACGCACCAGAACGGGAACCCCGCGACGAAGTTGGACGTGCCGTCGAGGGGATCGATGATCCAGACGCGGGCGCCCTCGCGGCCCATGCGCCGGCCGCCCTCTTCGCCGAGGAACGCGTCCTCGGGGAAGCGCTCGCGGATCGCGGCCACGATGCGCTCCTCGCTCTCGCGGTCCGCGTGCGTGACGAAGTCGTTCTTGGTCTTCTCCTCGACCGAACCGTGCGGAAGGTTGCGCCAGTTGGAGAGAAGCACCTCGCCGCCCGAGCGCGCGGCGGCGACCGCGGCTTCGACGAGACCGCTCACGGTGCGGACAACCGGCGAAACCCGTCGCCGATCGCCTTCTCCGCAGGCGCGCCGAGGAAGTTCAACCCGCGCTCGCCCGCCGCGGCGGGCTTTCCGTCCGAGGAGGTCTTCGCCCAGTAGACGCCCTTCCACCAGGGCTCCTTGCCGAGCGCGCGGAACACGGCGGCAATTGCGCGGGCCGCGTCCTCGCCACCGGCCGGGCGGCCCAGGTCCTCGTCGCGCGGCGCCATGAAAGACCCGCGGACGGCCGCGTACCCGGCGCCGGTGAAGATCACCGGCTTGCCGGCGCGAGCGGCGAGATCGGCCACGGGGCGCACCGCGCGGCGCACGCCCTCCTCGAGCTCCGCGTCCTTGGCCTTTTCGGCGCGGGCGATCGGATCGGTGAATTCGACGCCAATCGCGTCGAGGCCTTCCCAGAACGTGATGTTGGGGGCGGCGGCGGCGCTCGAGGCCGAGTAGACGACCGCGGCGCCCGTCCCGAGGTGGACCGCGGCGATCACGTCGCGCCATTGCTTGTCATGGCTCTCGGTCTTCGTCAGACCGGTTCCAACACAGAAGAGGGCCGCGCCACCCGCCTCGGCGACGACGGCCTGGTGCACGACGTAGCGGCGGTACGCCTCGAACCAGGCGCGCCAGGCCTTCTCGTCCGGCATCGCGAGGTCTCCGACGGAAGCGCCGCCATCCGCCCAGAGGCGGGGCTGGACCATCGCCGTCATGCCGAGCGCGCGCGCGTTGACAATGGCCCGCAGCACCGCCTCGTCGGTTTCGCCGCGGGCGCTGCGGTGCATGAAGAGAACGCCTCTCTCCCTGGCGAGCGCGAAGGGCTGAACGGCAATCGAGTTGACCGCCAGGCCCTTCAACCGCGTGAGCGTCGCCAGCGACGCGAGTGTGGCATAGCCTTCGTCGAGCGTGTTGGTCATCGTGTACGACACGCCGCGCAGGAACCCCTCGGGCAGCGGACGGCGTGCGGGCGGCTTGACCGACTGCCGCCAGGCCGCCTCGCGCCAGCGATTCAGCTTCGTCGCGAGAACGCCCTCCGGATCCGTCATGGCCTTTTCGACGACGGCTTCGCTCTCCAGGCGCACGCCGGCGTCCAGCCAGGAAGCCGCGGCGCCGATGGTCAGGATCGGGGAGGCGTCCTCGGAGGAACGGACCACTTCTTCGAGGGTCGGCTCGACCCACGCCGCGTGCGTGAACGCGGCGAACGTCCGCACGTCGCGGCCCCACCACGTCCCGACCCGGCGAGCGCCGGCGGCAAGAAGCAGCGTGCGTCGCGCGAGCAGCGCCGGGTTGGCGGCCGCCAGGCCCGCGGCCGCGAAGACCGGCTCGACGAGCTCCGGCTCTCCCGGGGTCGAGGCGTCCACCTCGAGGACGAGCTTTCCGTTCTCTTCGACGAGGTCCGCCGGGCGTGACGAGCCCGTGTAGAGCGCCTTGGCGGCGCCGTCCGGGAAGACGCGGACCGTGAATCCCTTTTTGCCCGCCCACTTCGCGGCCGCCTCCTGGAAGCGCGCGATCGCCGGCGCGTCCGCCTCGCGGAACTCCCACTCGACGGGGCCGCGCCTCTCGCGGCGCAGCGCCTTGTAGTACTGCTCGCGCGCGGCGATCCGGTCGCGGTCGGTAGCGGGATCGATTGCCAGACGGCCGTCCTTCGCGACGAAGCGGCCGTCCCGCGTCAGCTCGCCCGAGACGACCTGGAAATCAGCCGGGCGCTGCGGCCGGTCGAGCAGCCACGCGGCCGCGACCTCGATGGCGGTCGACTCGGTGGCGCCGATGACGAAGGTCTCGGCCGGCTTGCCCGGGTCCACCAGGACGAGGGCGTCGTCCTTGCCGGAGAAGGTGCGGCCGTCGAACGTGAACGCCGCCGCCTCGAAGGTGGCCGGAAAGCGCGCCAGCTGCGCCTTCAGCTTTTCGGGCACGGGCAGCGCCGAAACGTGGGCAACGTCGAAGCCCCTGGGCGCGGGCGAGCCCTCCGGCGCTTCCTGCAGCTCGATGCCCCGGCCCTTCGCCCGGTCGGCCAGTTTCTCGAGGGCCGGCACCGCGGTGATGCTCTCGGAAAAGCGCAAGGCGATGCGCCGCGGTTCGGGCGTCTTCGCGCCCACCGCCAGAAGCGCCAGCGCCGCCGCGGCCAAGCCGCGCCGGAGTCTTACAGCTCGACCCGCTGCCACACGACGGTCCCGGCCACGATCGTCGCGGAGGGCGCGCCGGAGAGCTCCCATCCGGCGAACGGCGTGCTGCGGCCCTTCGAGACGAAGCGGGTCGGGTCCACCTTCCAGCGCGCCTCCGGATCGAAGAGCGTCACGTCCGCGGGCGATCCGGCGGCGAGCGTGCCGCCCGGCAGATGAAACGCCCTCGCCGGCCCGGCTCCGAAGAGCGCCGCGAAACGCTCGAGCGAGAGCCGCCCGCGGGCAACGAGCCGGTCGTAGACGACGGACGCGGCGGTCTCCAGCCCCACGACGCCGAACGGAGCGGCGTCGAACTCGACTCCCTTTTCGTCGGCGTGGTGCGGCGCGTGGTCCGTCGCGATCGCGTCGATGGTGCCGTCCGAAAGGCCCGCCGCGAGCGCCGCGAGGTCCGATGCCTCGCGCAGCGGCGGGTTCATCTTCGTGCGGGTCGAGTAGCCCGACGCCGCGACTTCCTCGTCGGTCAGGACGAGGTGGTGGGGCGTCACCTCGCACGTCACCTTGAGGCCCGAGGCCTTCGCGCGGCGCACGAGGTCGAGCGCGCGGGCCGTGGACAGGTGCGCGACGTGGAGTCGGCCCCCCGTCAGCTCCGCGATCAGAAGATCGCGCGCGACGGCAGCCGCCTCGGCAATCGCGGGCTGGCCCGACAGGCCGAGCCGCGTCGAGACGGCGCCCTCGTGCATGGGAGCGCCCTCCGAGAGGCTCCGGTCCTCGGCGTGCTGGACGATCGGCAGGCTGAAGAGGCCCGCGTGCTCGAAGGCGTAGCGCAGCAGCGCGCCGTCCGCGAGCCACGCGCCGTCGTCCGACAGCGCAACCGCGCCGGCGTCGGCGAGCTCGCCGAAGGCCGTCATTTGCTCGCCCTTCTGGCCCTTCGAGATGGCGGCGATGGGATAGAGGCGCGCGCCGCCCGCCTCTCGGCCGCGGGCGCGAACGAACTCGCAGACCTCGCGGCTGTCGTTGACCGGATTGGTGTTCGGCATCGCGCAGACGGCCGTGAAGCCCCCGGCGGCCGCCGCGCGAAGACCCGTCGCAATCGTCTCGGCGTACTCGCGCCCGGGCTCGCGCAGGTGCGTGTGCAGGTCGATGAAGCCCGGGAACACGAGGAGGCGCGCGGCGTCGAACACGTCCGCGTCGCCGGCCTCGATGCGGTCGGCCACCTCCGCGACGACGCCGTCCTTCAGCAGCACGTCGGCGCGCCCGTTCAGGCCCGCGGCGGGGTCCACGACCTTTCCGCCCCGGACGAGCAGGGGCCGGCTCACGACTCGCCCTCCCAGGGATGGCCACCGAGGAGCAGATACAGCACGGCCATGCGCACGGCGACGCCATTGGCGACCTGCTCGAGGATCACAGAGCGGCCCGAGTCGGCGACGTCCGAGGCGATCTCGACGCCCCGGTTCATGGGGCCGGGGTGCATCACGATGGCTTCCGGCTTCGCGCGGGCGAGGCGCTTTCCGTCGAGGCCGTAGTGGCGGAAGTACTCGCGCGTCGACGGGAAGAGAGACTTGCCCTGCCGCTCGAGCTGCATGCGCAGCATCATCACGACGTCGGCGCCGTCGAGGGCGGCGTCGAAATCCGTCGTCACCGCGACACCCATCCGGTCCATGTGGGGCGGCAGGAGCGTGGGCGGCCCGCAGACGGTGACCTTCGCTCCCATCTTCGTCAGCAGCCAGATGTTCGAGCGCACCACGCGGGAGTGCGCGATGTCGCCGGCGATCGTGATCTTCAGTCCTTCGAGCCGGCCGAACCGCTGCCGGATCGTCAGCGCGTCGAGCAGGGCCTGCGTGGGGTGCTCGTGCGCCCCGTCGCCGGCGTTGACGACCCCGGCCTTCAAGTGGCGCGCCAGGAAATGGGGCACGCCCGGCGAGCCGTGGCGGATGACGATCAAGTCGGGCGACATGGCCTGGAGGTTTTTCGCGGTGTCGAGCAGCGACTCGCCCTTCTCGACCGAGCTGCCCTTGGCCGCGAAGTTGAGCGAGTCGGCCGAGAGCCACTTCTCGGCCGTCTCGAAGGAGAAGCGCGTCCGCGTCGACGCCTCGAAGAAGAGGTTGACGACCATGCGGCCGCGCAGCGCCGGGACCTTCTTGATCGCGCGCTGCCCGATCGCGCGCATGGATTCCGCCGTGTCGAGCAGAAGCGTGATCTCGTCGGGAGTCAGCGGCTCGATCCCGACGAGGTCCTTGGAGCGCAGGCTCGCGGCCGTCAAGATATTTAGGCGGGCCTTTCGAGGATCCAGACCTCGTCCGCGCCGTCGGTCTCCTGGAACATCACCTGGATGATCTCGCGGCTGGCCGTCGGCACGCTCTTGCCCACGTAGTTGGCCTCGATCGGAAACTCGCGGTGGCCGCGGTCGATCAGGACCGCGAGGCGGATCGCCCGGGGGCGGCCGAGGTCGATCACGCCGTCCAGGGCCGCCCGGATCGTACGCCCCGTGTAGAGCACGTCGTCGCAGAGCAGCACGGTCCGGCCGTTCAGGTCGAAGTCGATCTCGGTCTTCTTGAGCAGCGGCTGGGGCGCCACCGTGGACAGGTCGTCGCGATAGAGAGTGATGTCGAGGGTGCCGACCGGGAAGCTCTGCTTGACGAGATTCGAGAGCCGGGCCGCGAGCCGGTTGGCCAGCGGGACGCCGCGGGTCCGGATCCCGACGAGGGCCAGGCCCGGCAGGTCCTTCTGGCGCTCGGCGATCTCGTGGGCCATGCGATCCACCATCCGGCCGATGCGTTCGGCGTCGAGGATGCGGGCCTTGCGGGTCAGCTCTTCGCTCAAGTCCGCGCGAGTCTATGGGGTCGCCTTCCCCGCGGTCAAGGAACCGCCCGAAAAGCCGCCCCGGCGGCGCGAAAGGGCGCTAGAATGTGGTTCACAAAGCGTACGCACTATGGTCATCTACAACGCAGCCACACGGGAGCTGACGGCCAAGATCGTTTATTACGGGCCGGGGCTCTGCGGCAAGACGACCAACCTCAAGGTCCTCCACGACCGCCTCGAGCCCGGGACCGCCGGCAAGCTCTTGAACCTCCAGACCCAGACGGACCGGACGATCTACTTCGATCTGCTGCCCGTCGAGCTCGGCGACATCAAGGGCTACAAGATCCGTTTCCAGCTCGCGACCGTGCCCGGCCAGACCGCGTTCAACGAGACGCGCCGCGTCGTCCTGAAGGGCGTGGACGGCATCGTGTTCGTCGCGGACTCGCAGTGGACCATGCTGCCGAAGAACCTCGAGAGCTGGCAGAACCTCAAGGACAACCTGAGGTCCAACGAGATCTCCTTCGAGAAGATCCCCGTCGTCATCCAGTACAACAAGCGCGACCTCGCCGACATCCTCGCCGTCGACGCGATGCAGGAGGCGCTCGGCCTCTCCTCGTACCCCTTCGTCGAGGCCGTGGCGAGCGCGGGCCGCGGCGTCACGGAGACGTTCAAGCTCATTTCGAAGCTGACGTTCGTCGACCTTCTGCGCCGGCTTCAGGGCCGGAGGGCCGAGGAAGAGTCTTCCGGACCGGCCGCGCAGCCGGAGGCAGGCCGCGCGGACGACCTGCAGTCCTGGAAGGATTCGCTCTTGAAGCGCGAGTCGCAGGCGACCGTCCAGATCCCGCGCGTTGCCGCCCCGTCCCGCCCGCTCTCGCTCGTGCCGCCCGTGGCCGACGAAGCGCCCTTCGACACGACCGAGCTCGGGCGCGACGTCGAGGATCTCGACGACGCATCGCCCTATGCGGTCCCGGAACCGCCGGGCCTCGAGCCCGGCCCTCCGATGGAGCTCGCCCCCGCTCCGGCCACGATCGAGATGGACGTGATCGGCATGGAAGAGCTCGGCAGCTCCATCGAGCCCCCGGACGAGCTCTCGGCGGCCGACGAGATCGACGAGATCGAGGTGGAGAACGCGGCGCCGGAGCGCAAGCCGCGCATGGACACGGCTTTCCTCGCCTCCGAGGCTTCGGCCAGCGGGGAGCGCCTCGCGCTGCTCGAGCAGCGCCTCAAGGAGTCCGAGAGCCAGGCCTCGCGCGAGCGCGAGGCCTCGGAGCGGCTCGACCAGGCTGTCACGGCGATGCAGGAGCGGGTCACGGCCACGCTCGAGCACCTGGCGTCTCTCGGAGACCGCCTCGGCGCCCTCGAGAAGGGCGTGGGCGGGCTCCACGAAGCCCTGGGCGCGCTCCATCAGCGGATCGAGCCCGTCGAGAACGCGGCCAGCCGGCACGGAGAGCTCGAGGCGGGTTTGCGCGCACTCGAAGGCGGCATCCGCAGCCTCGAAGAGCGACTCGGGTCCGAGGCCGGTCGTCAGCGCAAGGACGCCGACGACCTCGGGATGGCGCTCCAGTCCCTGAACGACAAGCTCCCGCTGCTCGAGCAGCAGGTGGCCGTCCTGCTCGCCCAGACGGGCTCCCACGAGGACCAGATGACCTCGGTGCGGTACCTCGCGGAGACGATTCCCCAGCTCGAAGCCCGGGTCGCCGCGCTGACGGCGATGCCGGAGCGGTTCTCGGAAATGGAGAACCGGATCGAAGGGGCCCATCGCCAGCACCGGGAGCTCGAAGCGGCGTTCGAGGAAAAGACGCAGCTCGGCCGGCGCGAGGCCGAGGACATCCGTTCCCAGATCGCGCCCCTGCTCGAAGAGCGGGTGCGCCGGCACGAGTCGGACGCGGAGCTCTTTTCCGAGATGGAGCGGATGCGCGAGTCCCTGGCCGAGTCGCTCCACGAGATGGCCGAGCGGCTGCGGCAAGCCGTCAAATAGGGAGTCGCCCGCTACTCGCCCGGCCCGCCCCGCAGCCGCGACAGGAACCGGTCGTCGTTGCGCCAGTCGGGCCGCACGGTCACGGTGAGCTCGAGATAGAACTTTCGCTCGAGCTCCGCCTCGAGCTCTTCGCGCGCGGCCTTGCCGATGTCGCGGATCATCGTGCCGCCCTTGCCGACGATGATCCCCTTCTGGCCCTCGCGCTCGACGACGATGGACGCGGTGACGACCGTGATGTCCTTGCCCTCGCCCGGCCGCACCGACTCGATGACCACGGCGTGGGCGAAAGGCAGCTCGTCGCGCGTGCGCTCGAGGAGCTTCTCCCGAATGACTTCGCCGATCCACTCGGTCTCGGGTGTCGACGTCAGGAAGTCGTCCGGGTAGGCCGCCTCGCCCTCGGGCAGGCTCTTCGCGAGGACCTCGAACAGACGGTCGACGTTCTCGCCCGTGCGGGCCGATACCGGCACGAGGTCGCCGAACTTCTGGTACGGGCCCTCGGCCGAGAGCGCGGCGAGCATCGGCAGCAGGCGGTCTTTCTTCAGCAGGTCGATCTTGTTGACCGCGAGGACGACCGGCACGCCCGCGCGAAGCGCGAGCTCGCCGATGTGCGCGTCCCCGGGCCCGCGCTCGTCGGCCGCGTCGATCACGAAGAGGATCACGTCGGCCGTCGAGAGGGCGTCGGTCGCCTCCCGCACCATCGCCGCGTTCATCCGGAACTGGGGCCGGTGGATCCCGGGGGTGTCCACGAGCGCGATCTCGAGGCCCGGCCGCCGGGCCACGCCCAGGATCCGCCGGCGCGTCGTCTGGGGTTTGTCCGAGACGATCGCCACCTTCTCCCCGACGAGGGCGTTGACGAGCGTGGACTTTCCGGCGTTGGGCCGGCCGACGACGGCGACTTCGCCGACGCGCAAGCTGCCCGCCCTCAGCTTTCCGCCTTCAGCTTCGAACGGCTCGGGCTCCGGCCCGGCTGCGAGCTGACGGCTGACAGGTGAGCGGTTCCGGAGGGCTCGATCTTGACGCGGTGGACGCGGCGGCGGTCCGCCTCCTCGACCGTGAAGCGCAGGTCCAGCTCGCGGAACGTCTCGCCCGGCTTCGGGATGTGCCCGAGGCGGCTCGCCAGGAACCCGCCGACCGTCGTGAATTCCTCGCCTTCCGGCCCGCGGCCGAAGAGGTCGCGGATGACCTCGATGCTCGCTTTTCCGGAGACCGAGTAGGCGCCCTCCCCCGCCGGGGACACGGGCTCGCGCTCGTCCTCGTGCTCGTCGGAGATCTCGCCCACGATTTCCTCGAGCAGGTCCTCGACCGTCACGAGACCGGACACGCCTCCGTACTCGTCCACCACGATCGCCATCCAGAGGTGCCGGCGCTGGAACTCGCGCAGGAGCTCCGAGACCTTCTTCGTTTCGGGCACGAAGTTCGCCTCGCGCATCAGGCCCGCGACGGTGCCGGCCGCGGCCTTGCGCACCGCCTCGAGGGCGTCCTTCACGTGCACGATCCCGACGACCTTGTCGATGGAGCCGCGCACCACGGGAATGCGCGAATACTTGGTCTCGACGAAAAGGTCGAACAGAACCGTGAGCGACGCCGCCACGTCGACCCAGACGATGTCGGTGCGCGGCGTCATGACCTCGCGCACCCGCGTATCGCCGAAGTCCACGATCGACATCAGGAGCTTCTCCTCTTCCTTCTCGAGGATGCCCTCCTGGCGGCCGACGTCGATGTAGGCCCGCACCTCCTGCTCGGTCGCCTCGGGCGGCCGCTCGGGCGCCGCGGCGCGGCCGGCGAAGATCCGGCGGATCAGGAACGCGATCGGCAGAAGCAGCCAGGACGCCGCGGTCACCATGGGCAGCAGCGAACCGACGATCCGTTCGGGGTCCCGGTTCGCGTCGCGCCGCAGCAGCGCGATCTCCGTCAGCATCCAGCCCACGACGAAGAAGGCGCCGCCCCAGAGCCAGGGCCGCGGGACGTCCCAGGTCTCGAGCGCCGAGACGGTCGTCAGCAGCCCGGCGAGGAGCAGGGCCTGGACGAACACCTTCGTCGTCGTCCGGACGATCTCGACCTCGCCCGCTCCCGAGAGCAGGCGGGCGCGTTCCGGGTGCTCTTCGAGCAGGCCCCGGATCTTGATGGGCGAAAGGCGGTCGAGCGCGAGCGCGAAGGATTCGAAGAGAAGAAACGCGCCGTAGCAGAAGGCCGCCGAGAGGATCGCGATCATCGCGCCGCCTTCCGCGCGCGGGCCCGGGGGGCCGGCGCGGGGTCCGCGATCCGGAGCCGGCGGCGCAGGCGGCCCTCGAGCGCGTCCATCTGCCCGGAGTCGGTCTCGTGGTCGTAACCCATCAGGTGCAGCAGCCCGTGGAGCAGGAGCCGGTCAACCTCGCGGGCCGCGGGCTCGGCGCGCCTGCGCGCTTCCCGCGCCGCGTACGGGACCGAGATCACGATGTCTCCGAGGTAGCCGTTTCCCGCCGCGCCGGCCGGAAAAGCCAGCACGTCGGTCGAGCGGTCCTTGCCGCGGTAGCGCCGGTTCAGGCTCCGCATCCGGCCGTCGGCGCAGAAGAGCACGGACACGCCCTGCCCCCGCGCCCGGGCGGCCAGGGCCGCGCGGCCGAGCAGCCGCCGCACCCGCGCCGCGGGCGGGGCGCCGGCGACCCGGGCCTGCACGTCGATCTCCTTCACACGGCCCTGGGCCCGGCGGCCGCGCCGTCGGCCGGGCGGCGCCGGGAACGCTCGCGGTTGAAGTCGAACCCGGGGTAGTCGATGCGGTGGTGGAAGACGGTCGTCACCGTGCGCTCGAGCGTATCGACGATCGCCGAGAGGTCCCGCATCGTCAGGTCGCACTCGTCGAACTGGCCATCGCGCAGGCAGTCGTCCACGATCTGCCGGATCATCTCGCGGATCTTCGCCGGCGTGGGCTCGACGAGCGTGCGCGAGGCCGCCTCCACCGCATCGGCGATCATGAGGATGCCGAGGATCCGGGTGGAGGGCTTCGGACCGGGGTAGCGGTACTCGACCTCCTCCACCTCGCCCTCGCCGGAGTCCGCCCTGGCGACGGCCTTCTGGTAGAAGTAGCGAATCAGCTTGGTGCCGTGGTGCTCGCGGATGGCGGTCACGATCGGCTCGGGCAATCGCGCCCGGTGCGCCATCTCGACGCCCTCCTTGACGTGGGCCGCGATGATGAGCGCGCTCATCGAGGGCTCGAGGCGGTCATGCCGGTTGAAGCCCTTGGCCTGGTTCTCGATGAAGTAGTCCGGCATCTTCGTCTTGCCGATGTCGTGGTAGTAGCCCGACACGCGCGCGAGCAGCGAGTCCGCGCCGATCGCCTCGGCAGCCGCCTCGGCGAGGTGCCCGAGCATCAGCGAGTGCTGGTAGGAGCCCGGGGCCTCCAGCGCGAGCGTGCGCAGCAGCGGCAGGTTCTGGTTGGAGAGCTCGAGCAGCCGGATGTCCGTGACCACCGAGAAGAGGTGCTCGAAGACCGGCAGCAGGAGGGCCACGACCATCGAGACGGTCAGGCCGCCCGCGACGCCCGCGAGCGCGTCGTACAGAAAATCCCAGCCCCAGGGCCCGGCGTTCAGGAAGTGGATCGCCACGATGGCGACGAGGTTTCCGGCCGCGACGACCCCGCCCATGGCCAGCAGCACGCTGCGGGCTCCCACCTTGTTGAGGCCGTAGATACCCGCCAGGGACCCGACCACGGCGAAGAGCGCGAACGGAAAGGAGAGACCCATCAACACTCCGGCCCCGACCGAGAAGACGAGGGCCACGAGCAGCGCCGGTCCCATCCCCGCGACCAGGCTCACGACGATCGGCCCGGCCGCGAACGGGATCGCGTAGTTCACGGCGCCCGAGGCCCCCTCGAGGCTCGGCGAGAGCGCCTGCGCCAGCGCGAACGCGCCGCGCGTGACGATCGCGAAGAGGATGCCCGTCGCCAGCACGGAGCCGTAAACGACGCCGGTCGAGCGCTCGCGCTTCCTGCGGCGCTGGCGCCGGGCGTCCAGCCAGAAGGCCGCGGCCGCGAGGACCTGGAGAATCAGAATCCCGGTCACCTTCACCCACGAGGACGGGTCCGAGGCCGAAGCGCGCACCGCCGCGATCCACTGCGCCGCGCGGGGCGTGATCTCGTCGCCGCGGCGGACGATCACTTTTCCGCGCGGGATCCGGGTGAAGACGCTCTCGATCCCGCCCGCGGCGGCGGAGCGGCGCTCGGCGGTCTGGGCCGCGTCGTAGACGAGGCTCGGCCGCAGCGTCGCCGCCAGAAATGCGGCAATTTCGGCGCGCTCGCGAGGAGTAAAAGGGGCCTCCGCAAGCCGCGTCGCGACCGCCGCCCGCGTTTCGTTGCCGTACTCGACGGCGCCGCTCTCGCGGCGCTTGGCGTCGCGCCCCGAAGAGGTGTCCCGCGCCACGATGCCGCGGCTGCGCGCCTCGGGCGCCAGGTCGCGGTGATCCACGATGCCGCCGCGGTAGAGGTCGAGGCCAATGATGGCGAAGCGGTCCTCGAGGTCCTGGGAGAACGCCTGCCGGGCGAGCGCCGCGAGCGCCTCGTCGCCGATCGGAAGGGCGAAGGCGTCGGCGAGCTCGGGCGTCACGCGGCCCTTCGCGCGGACCTTCGCGTAGGCCGCTCGAACGCGCTCGAAGGACTCGCGCAGCTGGGATTCGAAGCGGGCAGGGGCCTGCGCGTCGAAGTCGTAGACCGGCAGGACCTCCGCCGCGGCCTCGGCGCGGCGGCGGGCCGTCGCGTCGGGGTCGGGGACGATGAGGTCGCGCGGAGCGACGATGTCGCGGGCGGCGACCATGCCGGCGGCCGCGGGGCTGTCGCGGAAAGACAGTGTCGGCGCGAAGCAGAGCGTCGTGACGACGACGTAGGCAGCCGCCCACGCGATCGGCCGGGCCTGTCGCGAGGGCGGCCGGTCGCCCGACTTCGGCGGGCCCGGCGGCTTCTGAAAATCGATTGTCGTGCGCCCGGCGGGCGCGTCGGAGGACATCGGCGACGCCTCAGCGCCCGGGCTGCTGCGAGCCGGCAGGCCCGGAGGGCCCCCGTCCGCTGCTCGACATCGCGGCGGCGGCGGCTTCCCGCTCGCGGTCGAGCGCTTCGTACGCCGTGATGATGGACTGCACGAGCGTGTGGCGGACCACGTCGCGCTCGTCGAAGAGCACGAACCGGATCGCCGCGACCTTGGACAGGACCTGCTGCGCTTCGCGCAGGCCCGACGTCTTGCCGTGGGGCAGGTCGATCTGCGTGATGTCGCCGGTGATCACCGCCTTCGAGCCGAATCCGATGCGTGTCAGGAACATCTTCATCTGCTCGGACGTGGTGTTCTGCGCCTCGTCGAGGATGATGAAGGCGTCGTTCAGCGTGCGGCCGCGCATGAAGGCGATCGGCGCGACCTCGATGATCCCGCGCTCGAGGAGCTTGGCGGTCT